>Ga0316208_1001357_pt1 | contig 23250 bp, 25 predicted proteins | sample 3monopyrite_MG_FD_204944 | JGI IMG/M metagenome (GOLD analysis project Ga0316208, IMG submission 204944) | Microbial mat bacterial communities from mineral coupon in-situ incubated in ocean water Damariscotta River, Maine, United States -... | ecosystem: Environmental > Aquatic > Marine >... | reverse complement strand
CTCATGTCTACCCAGTCACTAAAATCACATACAGGCAGTTACTATTTCATTAACCTATCTTTGCTGTACATATCAAGAGCAACAGTATTAACCTATATCGTCACTAAGCAAAGTTAAAGGAAGAATAGATAATGACACCCTATATTGCACTGTTGCGGGGTATTAACGTGGGCGGTAATAACAAGATACCCATGAAAGAACTTTGCTCTTTGCTTGAAGCTGCCGGCTTCGAAACTGTAAAAACTTATATCCAAACAGGTAATCTTTTCTTTCATCACATATCTTTGTTCCCAAAAGACGTGGCGGAAATAATCAGCTCGCTGATTAAGACAGAGTTTGGTTTTAAACCTAGTGTCCTAGTCTTAACAGTTTCTGAATATAAAAAAGCCCTTGACGGCAACCCATATCCTGAAGCTGAAGAGCAGCCCAAGGCGGTACATCTTTATTTTCTTGAGCAACGCGCCCTTGAACCAAACATAGAAAAGCTTACAGAACTAAAAGCAACGTCGGAAACCTTTCACCTCACGGATGCTGTCTTCTATCTTCACGCGCCGGATGGCATTGGGCGCTCTAAACTTGCTGCGAAGGTTGAAAAAATACTCGGTGTTCCTACAACCGCCCGTAACTGGCGGTCCGCTGTCAACACTCTAGCGTTAGTCTGTGCAACGAACACGGCTTGAATATTTACCTGTTTACACGTATATGCTCGACCACTGTGGAATAGCCGGAATTATACCATGACCAAAGATATTCACTCTACACTTGAATGGCGCATTAGCGATGAACTCATCTCCTACCCGGAGGCGCTTAGTGAAATGGAAAAGCGGGTAAAAGCCATCCGTGAAGAAGAAGCCCCTGAGCTTGTTTGGTTACTGGAACACCCTCCGCTTTATACTGCAGGTACCAGTGCAAACCCATCTGACCTTGTCGACCCTGACAGATTTCCTGTTTATGACGCTGGGCGCGGCGGACAATACACATACCACGGGCCTGGCCAAAGAGTCGTTTACTTCCTTCTTGACCTCAAAAAACGCGGAAAAGATGTACGCAAATTCATCTACGGTCTAGAAGAAGTCATGATCCAGTCTGTTGCCAAGTTTGGTGTCACTGCCGAGCGCCGTAAAGGCCGCGTGGGTGTATGGGTTGAACGTGGTGCCGGTAAAGAAGATAAGGTCGGCGCCATCGGCGTACGGATCAAACAATGGGTAACCTATCACGGTATTGCCTTGAATATTGAACCCGACCTTAGTCATTTTAGCGGTATTGTACCCTGCGGTATTACAGAACACGGAGTCACCAGCCTTCATGACATGGGCCTCCCGGTAACGATGGAAGATGTTGATGTTGTTATTCAGCAAACTTTTACTGACATATTTGGCATTGAAGCCCTGCCTATGGCATTTTCCGTAAAAGACTCCCCTAAGCCTGCTAACGAAAAACTGCCCTATGAAGCTATGCCTACAGAGACTGGTACTCAAGATATATCAAACCCAATTGAAGACAGTCACCCTGTATTCCAAATTTAAACTGTTGGCTTCCTTCTCAACCCACCCTCGATACCAAACACCTTGCACATGACCATAAATACGGACTCGAATAACCAAGTTTTCCGTATCTTGCATATAAATTCCCAAACTATTCTTCTAACGCACTAATGAGACGGTGCATTAATTGTTCACACGCTTGAAGCTGGCTCATATCAATAAATTCATTCGGTTTATGCGCCTGAGCAATGTCACCAGGGCCACAAACCACGGTCGGAAAGTCAATTGACTGAAAATACCCACTCTCAGTACCGAATGCCAGCGCTGTTGTATCGTTTTTAGCAGCAAGCGCGAGCGCTAATGTCTCAGCGTCGGAACCCGGTTCCGCCTTCAACGGCGGCAAGACAGCCCACACCGTATTCTCTGCGCGGCACTCAGGAAACCGCGCCCCCAAACGTGGATTAATTTTCTCGTAAATATAGCTGTTGTATTCATGGAGAATGGCCTCCGGGTCGTCTCCCGGCACAAATCTAAATTCCCAATCAAATTCGCAAAAATTCGGGATAATATTAAAGGCGCTCCCACCGGAAACTGGGCCAACATTAAAGGAAGTATATGGGGGATCAAACACAGAGTTTTGGATGCCTGTATCACGCGCCTTGTTGCGTAAAGCAGCCACAAGACCTATCAGTTCAGCCGCGGCCTCCACAGCATTCACCCCGTCATCTGGACGGCTTGAGTGCGCTTCTCTGCCCCAAATACGTGTCTTAGAAACCATTTGGCCCTTATGGGCATTGCCAACCTGCATATTTGTTGGTTCACCAACAATGACAAGCCTAGGTGAAGCAATGTGACCGCGCAAGGGTTCAAGCATTGCTTGAATGCCCATACACCCAACTTCTTCGTCAAATGAAAAAGCCAAATGAACGGGACGTTTCAACTTTGCGGCGCTAAAAAACGGAACAACGGCGAGAGCGACAGCAATAAAGCCTTTCATATCAGCCGTACCACGCCCAAAGAACTTACCCTCTTGTTCAACCATTTGGAAAGGGTCTGTGTACCAATCCTGCCCCACCACGGGGACAACATCTGTATGGCCAGACAGGACAACACCCCCAGGCACATTCGGGCCTATCGTGGCAATCAAATTCGCTTTTGTCTTAGTATCATTATAGATAAGTGTTGAGTGAACATTATGCTCGGCCAAATATGTTTCAATAAATTGAATAAGCCCGAGGTTAGATAAATGGCTGGTGGTATCAAACCCAATTAACTTTGATAATACTGATTTCACTGTATATTTCTTCATTTTGTGTTTGTTTCCAAACAAATAAATTACCGTATCTAAGTATCATAGCACTAATAAATACACGCAGGAGAAACAGTTTATGTCTGATACAATAAGGCAAGTGGTTACACTTCTAGCAAACCCCACAATTGCCATTAGCACTGGTGATAAACCTATTGTTACACAAACTGCAAAAACTCTTCTTGATACACCTTTATCCCCAGAGAATAAGGAAATACTGTGTGAACACTTAGAGTTGGGCAGCACTACAACAGACCTCTACAAAGCCATTATAATCAATAGTATGCTATTGGAACTTACCGCGGAAACAAAATATTCCACTGCGTTAAAAGACCTACTCTTTACGTACGCGGGTGATTTACAAGAGACAAATGCCTTATATACATCCCTAATTTGGCAAAGTTTTAATGGTGAACAAAAAGGAGGAAAAGATTTAATTAGCCACTGTAATAGAGATATTCAAAAGCACCTGTTTAACCGAAGTCTTGATTTTCTTCTTCATATTTATCAAGAGGAAACAAAAGGTACTCCGCCCAACTTCACACGGTCCAATCGTGTTATTATCATCACAAAACAAATGCAAATGCCACCTCATGCTCCAAGCGTGCGTACTCTAGAGTTTGCAAAAAACCTTATCGAAGACTATCGCAAGGATGTCATGATTATTTGTAGTAGCGAGGTCTCTAGCGCCAAAGGTGGGCCTATCATTCCGCAGGCTGCTGGTTTTTATGCTCCAGAGTTTTTAAACGGCAACAGCATTACATATGAAGGGCATAACATTCCCTTTCTTCTGTGTGGACAAAGTATCTATTCTGAGAAAGCCGCTCGCCAAGGAATTCAGGCCATTCTAGAGTTTGGCCCTGAAATGATTTTATCCATTGGGGCACCAAGCGTACTCGGTGAAGTCTTCCATGAACATTGTTTTTCTTTCTTTTACATGTCAGGCCGGGGCTTACCGCTTACCAAGTATCATTATTTTCATACTTGGGAAGAACCTACAAAAACCGAAAGGGAAATCCTTTCCGACGAAGGCATTGAAAAACAACATTTATTTGTCTCCACACCCGGGTATCATAAAAATATCCAGTTCTCGAACCTTTCTCGGACTGATTTTGGCATTTCTAACGATGCATTTGTTTTTGCAATAATTGGTATGCGGCTGGACAAGGAAATTGATGCGGCTTTTCTAAAGCTCATGAGCGAAATATCTAAAAATAAAAACGCCCATTTTCTTTTTGCAGGCGTATTTGAAACCTTTGATGCAGTTTTTTCTTCATACCCTCAGTTGCAAATAAAAACCAGTTTCCTTGGGATGCAGCCAGATATTATGGCTGTTTACAACCTTGCTAACGCCTACTTAAACCCAATCAGGAAAGGTGGCGGCAGCAGTGCTGCACAAGCCATGCAGGCAGGCCTACCCATATTGAGCTTACCTACTGGCGACGTTGGTTTTATGTGTAAAAATTTTCCACCCTTAAAGAACTACCCTGCTCTAACTAAAGCCGCCCTAAGCCTGATGACAGATGCAAAGAAGCTAAAAGAATATCAAAAATTAGCCAAAGACGGCGCCGATCGTATCAGCATAAGAGACAACTATTTAGCTAAGATCATGCAAGAATTTGAGAAGTTTACCACCTTAAAAGAGGCTGCAAACCTTACCCCTGAGCAGTAGTCTTACACAAACTCAAGAATTATAGCATCCACAGCTAGGCTATCCCCCTCTGCGGCATGAACAGACTTTATGATAGCATCTTTCCCCGCCCGCAAGATGTTCTCCATCTTCATGGCCTCAACAACAGCAAGCGGTTGTCCTGCTTTCACTTCCTGGCCTACCTCAACCGTCAGAGAAACAACAAGGCCCGGCATCGGACACAGCAGAAACTTAGATGTGTCTGGTGCAACCTTTTCAGGCATCAAAGCGTGTAAGTCAGCTGCACGCTCTGTCTGAACAAACACTTTCGTGGAAACACCCTCACACGTTAACCGCCAACCGAGAGGCAAACGATCCAGCTCCATTGCATATTCAATGTCAGCAATTTTTGCGTGAAAAACAGGCTGTCCCGGTAACCAGTCTGCAATAATTTCAATCTTTTTGTTTTCAATTAACACTTCAGCATGGTCTTCAACGGGGAAAATAACCGTACGAATACGTTCGCCGTTCAGTTGCACTGCCCATGGTCGCCCCTGCGGTCCAAGAGGTTCAGAAATTTGACCTTCAATTTGAGTAGCACGCGACTGCTCCACCGCATTAATAAAAGTTGCCGCCACAATCATGGCTTCTTTTACTACTGGCCGAAGTACACCGCCTTCAAACCCATTCGGATATTCTTCCGCAATGAAGTTTGTTGTCATATCCCCTGCTTGAAATCTTTCATGCGCCATTAAAGAAGCAAGAAACGGAATATTATGGGCAATCCCTCGTATATAATATTCATCAAGTGCCCGGCGTTGGAGGTTTATAGCCTCATCCCGCGTTTCACCTGTTGTAATAAGTTTTGCGATCATGGGGTCATAAAACATGGAAATTTCGGCGCCTTCATAAACCCCCGTGTCAACACGAACCCCTTCGCCTTGTTCCGGTGGCAAATAACGTGTCAAACGACCAATAGAGGGCAAGAACCCCCGAAACGGGTCTTCTGCATATATACGGCTTTCCATTGACCAACCGGTTAACTTTACATCCTTTTGGGTCATGCTAAGCTTTTGACCAGCTGCAACACGTAGCATTTGCTCCACAAGGTCTATCCCTGTCACCTCTTCCGTTACAGGATGCTCCACTTGCAAGCGAGTATTCATCTCAAGGAAATAGAATTTACGGTGCTTATCAACAATAAATTCAACAGTGCCTGCACTTGAATAATCAACAGCCTTTGCAAGCGCAACGGCTTCTTTTCCCATTGCTTTACGGGTTGCTTCATCAAGAAAAGGGCTAGGTGCTTCTTCAATTACCTTCTGGTGGCGCCGCTGAATTGAACACTCCCGCTCACCAAGATAAATGACATTACCATGTTTATCCCCAAGCACTTGAATTTCAATATGCCGGGGTTCTTCAACAAACTTTTCAACGAAGACCCGGTCATCAGCAAAACTTGTGCGCGCTTCATTTTGGGCCGAAACATACCCTTCCCGGGCCTCAGCATCATTCCATGCAATGCGCATGCCCTTGCCGCCGCCGCCAGCGGATGCCTTGAGCATAACAGGGTAGCCAATTTCAGAAGAAATTCTTACAGCTTCATCAGCGTTGGCGATAATTCCCATATGCCCAGGCACCGTCGTAACCCCGGCTTCTGCAGCAAGCTTTTTTGATGTAATTTTATCTCCCATCGCCTCAATAGCTTTGGGATCAGGCCCAATGAATGTAATGCCCGTAGCCTGAACGGCCTCAACAAAACTCGCACGTTCCGACAAAAAGCCATACCCTGGGTGGATGGCCTCAGCACCAGTTTGTTTTGCTGCCTCCAGAATTTTATCTGCAATAAGGTAACTTTCAGCTGCCGCAGCAGGACCAATATGCACAGCTTCATCTGCCATTTGCACATGCAGCGCATCTGCGTCAGCTTCAGAATAAACAGCGACCGTCTTAATGCCCATTTTCCTTGCCGTTTTAATAACCCGGCAAGCAATTTCACCCCTGTTTGCAATCAGGATCTTCTTAAACATATAGGGACCCTTTTCCTTATGAATTATCTATTTTTAGTGTATTGCGCTCTAATGTGCCGCGCCGGCGAGTACTTAAAAACCAAAACAAGGCAACTATTCCCGCACCAACAGGGAAATAAGCACCTTTAATGGTATCACTGAATATTGCAGCACTGAGGCCAAAGCCAAAAGCAACCCCTAAGCCAAAAGCAACGGCTCCGACCGACCGAATTTCAGCCTTTTGGGCCGTGCCTTTTATTTCCTCTTGAAGATCTTTAGGTAAAGGTCGCGCCATATCGATTACCTTACAGTGGAATATTATCGTGTTTTTTCCAAGGGTTTTCCAAATGCTTATTAGCAAGCTTCTTGAGACCCATAATGATACGTTTGCGAGTGTTGTGCGGCATAATCACATCATCAATGAAGCCACGTTTCGCTGCCACGAATGGGTTGGCGAACAGATCTTCATACTCCTTAGTACGCTCAGCAATTGTCTCGGAGTTATCGCGGTCTTTCCTGTACAAAATTTCAACAGCCCCCTTGGCCCCCATCACGGCAATCTCGGCAGATGGCCACGCATAGTTTAGGTCACCGCGTAAATGCTTTGATGCCATCACATCATAGGCACCACCATAGGCTTTTCTAGTAATAACAGTAATTTTAGGAACTGTTGCCTCACCATAAGCAAACAATAACTTTGCACCGTGCTTAATAATACCACCATATTCCTGCGCTGTACCCGGCAAGAAACCCGGTACATCAACAAGGGTAATGATCGGAATAGAAAAACAGTCACAAAATCGAACAAACCGCGCAGCTTTCTTAGAGCTATCAATATCAAGGCACCCCGCGAGAACCATAGGCTGGTTCGCGACAATACCTACTGTTTCGCCGTCCATTCGAGCAAGACCAATAAGGATATTACCTGCGTGGTTTGGCTGCAATTCAAAGAAATCCCCCTCATCCACCAACTTGGAAATAACTTCATGCATATCATAAGGTTTATTGGCATTTGATGGGATCACACTATCTAAGGATGCCTCTACGCGGTCAGCCTTATCAAAGGTAGGCCGCACAGGCGGTTTTTCCCGGTTATTGAGCGGTAAGAAGTCATAAAAACGGCGAATTTGTGCAAGTGCCTCTACATCATTTGCAAATGCTTTATCAGCAACACCGGATTTAGTTGTGTGTGTTGAAGCACCACCTAACTCTTCCTGTGTAACCACTTCATTTGTAACAGTTTTTACTACATCAGGCCCTGTCACAAACATATAGCTGCTGTCTTCTACCATGAAGATGAAATCTGTCATTGCCGGACTGTATACGGCTCCACCAGCACAAGGCCCCATAATCATAGAAATTTGCGGAATGACACCAGATGCTAAAACATTTTTCTGGAATACATCGGCATAGCCGCCCAGCGCCGAAACACCTTCCTGAATACGCGCCCCGCCGCTATCATTAATACCAATAACAGGGGCACCAACCGTCATGGCCATATCCATAATTTTGATAATCTTCTGGGCATGCGTAGCGGATAGAGACCCACCAAAAACGGTAAAGTCCTGACTGTAAACATAGACGAGACGGCCATTTATTGTACCAGAGCCTGTAACAACACCGTCTCCGGCAAACTTTTGATCCTGCATACTAAAATCAGTACAGCGATGCTCCACAAACATATCGTATTCTTCGAAACTTCCCTCATCCAGAAGTAAGTCTACTCGTTCCCGCGCGGTCAATTTACCGCGCCCATGTTGTGCTATAATACGCTTTTGGCCACCACCAAGCCGCGCTTCTTCGCGTTTTTGATCCAACTGGTCGAGGATATTTTTCATGCCAAACTTATCCTTTTATTGTTTATTATTCCTCCAACTGACGGGAGGCATAACCTATGTAGCAAGTCATATAAAAAGGCCCAAAAGCAAACGTCCCCATGCTTTTATCCTGAGAAATACTACTATTTCAAATTATTTATTTCGCAGGTGCGAAATAAACTGACATGCGGTATTTAAATCACGAAGTAAAGCAGCGCGTTTCTCTGTAACCTCAAGGTCTTCACCCCAAAGTGCTTCTTGGTGTTTTTGGTGTAAAATACTAGCCTGCCAGCAATTCTCAAACACACAAAATTCTTTCATATACGCCAAGGCAAGAACAAGAGAACCAAAACCATTCGTGAACTCATGAAGCGCCGTCAGTTCAAACGCATCATAGGCCCTCACCTCTGCGGCTAAAATGGCTAGTGTCGCCTCGTCCTGTTTAATAGGCATAACACCACTTGTTGTTTGCAATACCGCCCCAAAGGTTTCTCTGGCCCACTCTAGAAAGGGATTCCATGTCTGATTTTCTTTAACACTCAAATCATCAGGCTCCCCTGCCCGGTAACAAAGCAAATCTGTCTCAGCAAACGCGGTAATCTCTTGCGCAACGAGTTCAAATCTTGGCTTCACTCGGTCAATCACCGTATTAATCAAACGTGTAAGAGGCATTGTTTCAGCAATAATATTATCCCCTTGTGCTCGCCACTCACCTGCTACAGCATCTGCCAACGCTCTAGTAGGAATAATCAAAGTGCCTTTCCCTGGAGTTTTCACTGTGCGTGCATCAAGAGCAATTTGAAAACCACCTTTAATTTTTTCCGCACGAACTTCTTTATAAAATTTCTTCATCAACTACTCAACTACCCTTACCGTCAACGCTTGGGGGAGTTTTTTTCTCTCGCTGCATTTCACGAGTTACCTGGGCAAGTTTTCGCCGTGAATAACGTGCCTGTTTACGCTTGCTATTCATACGCTTAGTATCAGCACCTGTATCTGCTTTAAAACCACCGCTAAATTGTACATCTGATTTTATTTTCTTGGCGGGGTCTCTAAGCACAACATCATACCCAAGAAGGCGACTACCAAACCGGGGGTTTTTATAACAAAACATAAGGCCTGCCGCCAAAAAAATCAAAACGATCAATAAAAAGGCATAACCCATTGCACCACTGGATAAAATAATATCTTCTTCAAATACATAGGCTATTGCGGCAAGCGCGCTGGCAACAGCTGCTGCGACCAGAAAACCACGCCGTGGTCTTGCAGCTTCCGCTTTTAATTCGTCAGTTATCTCACTCATGCTATATTCCCTATCCACGCGCGAACAAGGCTTGGTACTTCATTGTAAAAACTGGCAATATGCTTTGCACCTGCAGCTTTTAAATCATCCTCACTATGATACCCCCAATTAACACCAAGCGCATAGGTTCCTGCCCTCACTGACATCACCATATCATAACTTGTGTCACCAATCATAACCGTATGCTCGGCACGTGAGCCGGCTTCTGCGATGGCTGTTTGTATCATAGAAGGGTGTGGTTTTGACGGGTGCCCGTCTGCTGTTTGCAGCGTGACAAAAAGTCCCTCCAGATCATGTTCTGCGATCACACGTGCAAGGCCCCTTTTTGAATTTCCTGTGGCAACACCCAATTGGTAACCTTCTTCCTTTAAGGCTATCAGCACCTCACGTGTACCCTCATAGAGGGGGTCTGGGCCTGCATCTTGCTCAACGCGGAGCCTGTAAAAAGTTTTTTTATAAACATCAACCAGGTCCGTTCTCTCACAGCTGTTTAAGCCGGGAATTAATACAGCAATTGCTTCATTAAGACTAAGGCCAACAATAGAGCGCACCTGACTATCTGACACACGCGGCAATTGTGCTTCACGAAATGTTTCATGCATCGCGCCAACAATCATGTGCTGACTATCTACAAGAGTGCCATCACAGTCAAAAACAACAAGTTTGGTGGGTTCAGGCATTGTTAGTCTTCCGCCAACATATCTTCATATTCATTCACATTAAAGCCCAGCATATCGAAGCTTTCTTGCATATGTGGTGGAAGGGGCGCCGTAACAGTAACTATGCCCCCATCTGGATGGGGGAAACTGATAAACCGACTATGTAAATGCATCTTACGAGAAATTGACCCTGTTAAGAATGCCTCTGCCCCACCATATTTGCCATCGCCAATAATTGGGTGTCCAATTTCAGAGCAATGCAGCCGAAGCTGATGCGTACGGCCTGTATGAGGCTTGAGCGCTAACCAAGCAGTTTCCATCGCAGCGCGCTCAACAACGGCATAATCCGTCACTGATTTTTTACCATCGGAGGAAACCACCATACGTTCATTCCCTTTGATAGGCATTTTATCCATCATCAATTGAATACGCCCATCCCCAGGCACAGGGACGCCCTTTACTAGGGCAAAATACCGCTTATCTGTTTCTCTGGTTTGAAAGGCAGCAGCAAGCGCAGCAGCAGCATTAGCACTTCTTCCGAGCAAAAGAGCACCCGAAGTGTCTTTGTCAAGCCTATGCACAAGCCGAGGCCGGTGAGCTGAACCAAACCTAAGCGCGTCGAGCATACCATCAAGATGCCTTGTCTGCCCCGTACCACCCTGTGTTGGCAGTCCTGCTGGTTTATTAATTGCGATAACATCATCATCTTTGTAAATAACCCAACTTTGCACCTCTTTCATGTCAAGGTCACTCAGCCGAGGCTTAACCTTTGGTTTTTCCTGAGGTGCATCATCAAGAGGAGGGATGCGGATTATCTGCCCTGCATCAAGGCGTTCACCACCTTTTACGCGTTTACCATCAAGTCTAACTTCGCCCTTGCGCATAATTTTTTGGAGCTGTCCAAAACTTACATGGGAAAAATGGCGCTTAAACCACCGGTCAATACGAATACCGTCATCGGCGGTTTCTACTTCTATATTTTGCACACCACTCATAAGATTATCTTACCTAGCCACATTCCCAAAAACAGAAATGTTATACCCACAATAAGGGAACCAAATGTATATAGTATGGCTCCCTGCCAATCGCCACGCTGTACCAAAAGTGCCCCTTCAAGCGAAAAGGTTGAGAAGGTCGTAAAACTCCCCAGAACCCCTACTGTTAAAAAGCTTCGTAATGTGTGAGAACTTTCAAACTTTAAGGCAAAAGCTGTTATCAAAATACCCATCACTAAACTGCCAAGCATATTTACAGTAAAAGTACCATACGGGAAGCCGATACCCACAGCCCGAGTAACAGCCCCAGCCACAAAATGTCGCGCAAGCGCTCCAATAGCACCTCCTGCAGCGATGGCAAACAGCATTTGCATTAAAATGCTCCTTTATTTAATGCCAAAAATCCAACCCTCTGTGCGGCGCACCATAGACGATAGCTCTGGCGGATTCCAGTATTGCTCATCCGATGCAATCTGCCGCAAACCTGCGGCAGTAACAAGTGCATCACACGCATGGTCGGAAAAAGTCGCATCTGGCCGAACATCTATCTCTGCATTAAGGTTGGCAAGAATGGAAACAAGTGTTTCTAAGTCTCTGATTTTCCCTTTATGCCCGCCAAGCGTAGCAAAAGATGCTGCATAAATTTCAGCAATAACAATTGAGGCTGTAGTCAAAGTGTCATAGGGCCAAATGGCAATACCCTCATGGTCATCAAGCTGGGCAAGCATCCGCATCGATGACAAGCCCGATAAACCTACCTGACTTGGCCCAATAAGATGAAACACGCTCTCACAAGGGCCCGCACCGGTTGAAACGGCTAAATCCTCCGTTATACGCATCCGGCGTTTAAATAATTGCCCACGCATCCCTGTTCGTAAATAGTGCTCAGGGTGTACCTCTACAAAGCCGCCGCCAAAAAAATCTTTGTTTTGACGATTATGGCTTTCAACAATGTGCCACATCTGCTTGGCACTATTCACAGCTTTTAGTTTGGGTAAATATGACCCTTCGTCAATAAAAGGCATTGAGAAGGCAGAATCAAAGCCCACAAGAACTGTTGCGCCCTCCGTCAAACCACATCCAGCTGCAAGCCATGTCATGCAGCCCTCACGGCTCCAATACCGTTTTCCATTTGGAGGGTATATAAGATTTGTTTCACCCGTAACAGCTTCACAGAGCGCAACAGCAATGCCTGCATGGCGTTTACCTTTCGCACCCGACCAATCAATGCCAACAAAATGGCTGAAACTTTTAGTCATTATCAGAAGTTGATTTTTGAGTCTGATAGTCTTCCCGTATTCGGTTAAAATAAGCGAGCCGTTTTTGAATATCGCGCTCAAATCCACGAGCAACAGGTTTGTAGAATTCTTGCCTATTCATATCATCAGGGAAATAATTTTGACCAGAAACCCCCATTTCAGTGTCATGGTCGTACGCATAGTCTTTGCCGTAACCCAGGTTTTTCATTAACTCCGTTGGGGCATTCAATATATGCGCAGGCGGCATCAGGCTTCCGGTTTTTTTCGCCGCAGTTTTCACGGCTTTTTCTGCCATATAGGCTGAATTTGATTTCGGCGCCGTCGCCAAATAAATAACCGCTTGTGCAATTTGTCCTTCGCCCTCCGGGCTGCCTAAAAATTCATAAGCATTTTTAGCCGCAAGCGCTTGGTGAATGGCCTCAGGGTCTGCCATGCCTATGTCTTCACTCGCAAAGCGCACCATACGGCGAATGACATAAAGCGGGTCTTCTCCTGCGGTTAACATACGCGCCATCCAATAAAGTGCACCGTCCACGTCTGACCCCCGCAGTGACTTATGAAAGGCAGAGATTAAGTTATAATGGCCGTCCCTGTCTTTGTCATAAGAAGGCGCACGTTTTTGCAAGAGTTTCCCTAAGTCTTGTGCACCAAAGGTTTGGCCCCCGGCAAGGTCATGCAACGTTTCCACACAGTTCAGTAAAAAGCGCCCATCACCATCTGCCATTGCTTTAAGGGTAAGGCGCGCCTCTTCGTCGAGAGGTAAACGCCCCCCGATTTCCGCTTCGGCACGGACTAACAATTCTTCCAGTGCTGTATCGTCATGACGATTAAGAACCAACACCTGCATTCTTGATAATAAGGCGCTGTTTATTTCAAATGAGGGGTTTTCTGTTGTTGCCCCAATAAGGATAATGGTGCCATTTTCCACATAGGGCAAAAACCCATCTTGCTGAGACCTATTGAACCTATGTATTTCATCAACAAAAAGAAGCGTGCCACGCCCATTCATTCGCCGTATTTTTGCCGCCTCAAACATTTTCTTAAGGTCAGCCACGCCAGAAAAAATAGCGGAAATTTGTTCAAAGGCTAAATCAGCATGGCCCGCAAGTAGCCGGGCAATGGTCGTTTTCCCTGTCCCTGGTGGCCCCCATAGAATGAGTGAACTAACACGCCCTGTTGCCACCATCCGGCCAAGGGCACCGTCAGGCCCAAGCAAATGATTTTGTCCAACAACTTGATCAATTGATTTGGGTCGTAGCTTGTCTGCAAGCGGCCTTGGGGCACCGCTTGCATCATCACTTTCTTTTCCAAAAAGGTCGCTCAACAATGTTCCTTACTGGATATCACTACACCGGAAAGATCTGTTTGGTATAATTTGACATTCCCGAATACGCCCTCGACGGCGGAACTGGTAAACATATTTTTCGTCATTTTCTGTAAGGGCTGTCTCAATATCCCGTACATACTCAACCCGTACCCCGTTAACCGCGACTAGAACATCCCCCGGCACAAGAAACTGATACCTGGCTGCGGCTGTTCGCGCCCCAACTTTGAGAACAACAACCCCTCTTAAAAACGGGTCAACCTGTAGCTCTTCATTAAAGCGCGGTGACAGGTTAGCAACTGTTACTCCTTGAAAGGGGTGGCGCCCATCAAGTGTTTGCTCATTACGTGCGGGGTCTTCCGGCGGCAAAGAAAGTGTAACTATCCGTTCCTGTATAACCCCTTCTGAAAGTACAGCTAGCGGTACCTTTGTACCCTCTTCCAAGGTTGCAATACGGAAATTGAGTGCGGCCTTATCAAGAACTTCTTTTCCGTCGATTGCCATGATTACATCACCAGGCATTAGTCCTGCCAGAGAAGCTGGTCCACCGGTATAGGTTCCATCCACAAGCACGCCGCCTGCCCTGTCCAGACCGAGCCCTGCAGCAAGCTCAGTCGTTACCGATTGCCCCCGCACGCCGAGCCAAGGGCGCGTTAATTGCCCCTCATTCAAAGCTGCCCGTAAAACGGATTTCACCATATTAGCTGGAATGGCAAAACCAATACCGTTTGAGGCCCCTGTCCTGCTATAAATTGCCGTATTAATGCCCAGCAAATTACCAAGCATACCAACAAGTGCCCCCCCTGAATTTCCAGGATTGACGGCTGCATCTGTTTGAATGAAAAAGCCAAAATCAGAAATACCTTGCTGGGTGCGTGCGGTCGCCGAAACAATCCCGCTTGTAACCGTTTGGCCCACACCAAAAGGATTGCCTATAGCGAGCACAATATCACCAACCAACACAGTATCTGAATCTGCAAAATTTAAAATTGGTAGCAGTTCGTCCCCGACTTTTATTCGGAGAATAGCTAGATCAGTCCGTGGATCTGCAAGGACAACTTCCGCGTCAAATTCGCGGCGATCGGCAAGGACAACCCGAATTTCATCTGCGCCTTCAATCACATGATTATTTGTTACAATCACACCGTTCGGGCGGACAATAACACCAGAACCTAATGAGCCTTGCACCCTATCCTTTGGACTACCAAAGCTAAAGCTGTCGCCAAAAAATCGTTTAAAAAGTGGGTCATCAAACATAGCAGATCGGCGGGAACGTACGACCTTTGTTGTATAAATATTAACTACGGCAGGTGCTGATTCTGCTACCAGCGGCGCATATGATAACTGAACCTGCCCTTGTGATGTAGGTAACGTACGTTCAATATCAGCCTGAGCAAAACCCGTAACGCTACAAATAACTACTGCGAGCGCTGTCACGGTACCCTTTAAAAGTTGGACCAGCTTCATTGATGTTACACTCCTTCAAATCAAATTGCATACCGTTATGGCGGAGGCACGCCACCTGCGCAAGAGCCTAGATGGTTTAGTTAGCTTGCTATTTCAAGTTTCACTGTCCTTTATAATAGTGGCACGTAGAGGGCACTATTATTTAATTTTGCATTGCAGGCTTATTTCCGCACAAAACGTCAAGCAGCTTCCTATAAGCCTCGGCATTGTCTGCCCCGGAGGAATGATATGAGTTACATTCATCAAATCAATCGGGCGATCGATTATATCGAAGACAATCTCGCTTATCCCCTGAGGGTGGAAGACATAGCGAAAGCCGCTGGCTTATCCAGGTGGTATTTTCAAAAAATTTTCCAAGCTATGCTTGGAGAAACCATAAAAGGCTATATTTCCCGGAGGCGCCTCGTCACCGCAGCCATGGCATTAAGGGAAAGCAGCGACAAAATAGTTGATATAGCCTTTGCACAAGGTTTTGAATCACACGAGGTCTTTTGCCGTGCCTTCAAACGAATTTTTTCAATGGCCCCGACTGACTTCAGGAATGCGAATGTAACTCAAATCATCATCCCTCCCAAACCCCGGGTCACAATAGACTATTTAACTCATCTATATGGAGGTATGAGCATGCAACCTCAACTCATCAGTATTGAGCAATCAAATGCAGTAGGCATTACAGCTGAAATTTCACCTGAGAACGCCATGAAAGTCATTCCCGATCTTTGGCAAATTTTCCGCGCTAATATGCAAAAGATAACAGGTCTAGCCAACGCTCAAAGAATCGCTGTGATTGACGCAATTGAGGGAGAGTCTCCAACAGCACGTCTGGAATATCTCGCAGGGGCAGTTTGGGAAGACCTTGATGACCTACCTGATGGCTTCAGTATTCGTACAGTTGAGAAAGGCGAATATGCGAATTTTTTGCATAAGGGGCCTGTTACTAAATTTGCGCACACCCTAAATTACATATATGGATCTTGGCTCCCCAATTCAGGTAGGGAGCGCGCTGAGGGGCCAGAGTTTGCGCTTTACGGGAAGACCTTCAATCCGCACGCTGCTGATGCTGAAGTACAAATCTATATTCCCTTGAAATAGAAAAAGGCACATAAGAAAGCCTCTCGGTCCATAGTAAGAGGATTAGCCGGCTTTTAGAGTTATAGAGCATTGCCTTTACAGCCACTCTTTAACGGGCATCGTTGCAGTGATCAATCGCTATTAAACATGAAAAGGCGGCCATTGTGCCACCTTTTTTAATCTAAATTATTAGGAAATTTAGGTGGTGATTTCATCACCACTTGTTTCATCAGCGTCAGCTGTTGGGCTGCTATCTTGGTCTGTGATGTGCTGCGACAATTTGCCGTCTTGTTAAGGCGCCCACTAGCCGTGCAACAACTAATGCAAGGGAAGCGTTTTATTGATGGAGTTTTGGATGCCATCCGCTTCCCTATGCGTACCCCCCTTTTCCCCAGTATTATTAGGGGGCCTGTTGCTACAGCCATTACCTCTGGCCCCACTTAATATTTTTCTCTCCGCGATTTTTCAACAAATGCACCGCAGGCACCGCGATGTTTTTGAGCGACTAGCTGCGATTGATTCGCCGAATTTCTTAATCAACCCTGTTGATTTGCCTTTTTTCTTCATTCTGGATGCAAATCCAACAAAACCAATATTAAAAGCAATAGACACAATGCCATCAACTCCAGCAGCAACAATTTCTGGTCCACTGGCCATGCTTGTATCTTTACTGGAAGGGGAAATTGACGGCGACGCTCTATTTTTTTCCCGCACTCTTACAATAAGTGGTGACACTGAGGCCGTTGTTGCCCTTAGAAATGCTATCGATGGTTCAGAAATAGATGTCGTTCAAGAGATAGCGGCCATGTCGGGGCCGTTTAGCATTTTAAGTGCCCGTATACTCCAGTATATCAAACAAGTGTGGCAGTCCTATGATGCCGATCTCGGTCTTGTAGCGCGCTCCCTAACAGCCCAGCAAACTCAAAGGTTAAATGCCCAGCAAGGGCACATCGAACAACTTCAACAGCAAGTCCACAAACTTGCCAAACAAATCGCACGTAAAGAAACCGCAAAAGCGAGTTAAAAATGAAACCACCTAATATGCTTGAGCTTGTATGCCCCGCAGGTACACCTGCCGCATTGCGCGCGGCCATAAATGCCGGTGCTGATGCAGTTTATTGCGGGTTCAGAGATGAGACCAATGCACGAAATTTCCCCGGCCTGAATTTTAGCCGGGAAGAATTAGAAAACGCCGTCGTGTATGCCCATAAAAGGGGAGTGAAGGTTCTTCTTGCCTTAAACACCTATATGCGCGCTGGCACCCCCTTAGCGTGGCAGCAAGCTGTCAAAGATGCAGCTCAGATAGGTGTAGATGCCCTTATCATGGCGGATATTGGTCTCCTTGATTATGCCGCGACCCATGCACCAGCCGTCCGCCGCCACCTTTCTGTGCAGGCCGCGGCAAGTACACCCGAAGCCATAAACTGGTATGCTGACCGGTTTGATATACGCCGGGTTGTTCTTCCCCGTGTTCTGACCGTGCCAGAAATAGCGCTCCTCAATCAGGAAATTCACGTAGAAACAGAGGTTTTTGGCTTTGGAGGGCTGTGTGTCATGACAGAAGGCCGTTGTTCCCTGTCATCATATATTACCGGGAAATCCCCAAACATGAATGGCGTCTGTTCTCCTGCGAGCCATGTTCACTATGAAGAAGAAGGGAGCAAACTTGTTTCAAAGCTTGGCGATTTCACCATCAACACCTTTGAGGCAGGAGAAAGTGCTGGTTATCCAACCTTGTGCAAAGGGAGGTTTAAGGCACGGGATAAAGTTTCCTATCTGTTTGAAGATCCAGCAAGCCTTAATGTTACTTCTGTTCTACCCAACATTATTCGAGCAGGTGTCACCGCCCTCAAATTAGAAGGTCGCCAACGCGGAAAGGCCTACACCAGCAAAGTTGTCTCAGCGTTCAGAGAGTTAATTGACGCGACCGCTGCCCGGCGCCCTGCAAACATTCCCGACCTATCATCCCTGACAGAAGGTGGTAGTGGCACTACCGGTGCATACAAAAAGACATGGCAATAAGGAGTTTAAAATGAATAAAACTAAATCACTTTCATTAACCTTAGGGCCTGTTCTATTTAACTGGCAGCTCGAAAAATGGCGTGATTTCTATTACCGCATTGCGGATGAAGCACCGATTGACCTTGTTGTATTAGGTGAAATTGTTTGCTCGAAACGCGCTCCCTTTTTTACACCCCTAATTCCCGATGTGCTTGAACGTCTGAAATCAGGAGGGAAAACGGTTATTTTAGGGTCTCCTATACTTGTAATGAACAAAAGGGAACGATCCGCTGTCCGTGAATTAAGTGAGGTAGGCTATCCCGTGGAAGCAAACGACACCACTGCCCTTCAGTCTTTGCAAGATGGCCCGTTTACGGTCGGACCCTTTATCAACATCTATAATGAAGCAACCAGAGTCTTTTTTGAAAAAGCAGGGGCAACCCGCATTTCGCTAAACGGTGAATTGCCCCTCACCTCTATTAAAGCTATTACAAACGGTGCCTCAGTGCCGATTGAAGTTTTTGCGTTTGGACGTATGCCGCTAGCCATCTCTGCGCGTTGTTATCACGCACGTTCTTATGGCTTAACAAAATACAGCTGCCAATATGTCTGCGCTAAAGATACTCAGGGAATGGATGTAGGCACAATTGCGGGACAACCATTTGTTACGGTTAATGGTGTTCAAACGTTGTCTCATACCGTCCACAGCGCCATATCAGACATTGATACGCTCCGTGGTGCTGGCGTTTCTGCCCTCCGCCTGTCCCCACAAGACTGCGACATGATCAAAGTTACAACCTTGTTTCACCAAGTTTTGGCTGGGCATATAGACAAAGAAAAAGCTGTTATTGAACTGCAAGGCCTTGTGGGCGGCATTCCCATGTCAAACGGCTTTCTCCACGGCATTGAAGGATTTCGGCGTAGTGAGCCACTATCCAGCCCAGAAATAATGGTGTAACAGCCCTTTGAATAAAAAAGGCGGCACAATGGCCGCCTTTTTCAATCTAAATTATTAGGAAACTTAGGTAGTGATTTCATCACCGCTTGTTTCATCAGCGTCAGCTGTAGGGCCGCTATCTTGGCCTTTAGCATCTTCGTTACGGTCGACAAGTTCAATAACAGCCATCGCTGCATTATCACCGTGACGGTAGCCCGCTTTAAGAACGCGTGTGTACCCACCAGCACGGTCTTTATACCGTTCAGCGAGCTCACCAAACATCTTTGTTACAAGTGTTTCGTCTTGCAACCTTGATACCGCAAGACGGTGATTTGCAAGACCGCCTTTTTTCGCGAGAGTGATAAACTTCTCAACGATAGGCGCTAAATCTTTTGCTTTTGGCAATGTTGTCACGATTTGCTCGTGCTTCAAAAGTGCCTGTGCAAGATTTTGGAACATAGCCTTACGGTGGCTGGCTGTCCTATTCAGTTTACGACCTGCATTACGATGCCGCATATTCTCTACTCCATTTTGCCTATCCGGCCTTGCGCCCCACACTCATTTGTGGGGCATAGTACCGGTAGGTGTCCCTTTAAAGGGAGGTTTTAAAACTCTTGCTCAAGTTTCTTGGCAAGTTCTTCGATATTTTCTGGTGGCCATGCAGGCAGTTCCATACCAAGGCGCAAGCCCATAGATGAAAGAACCTCTTTGATCTCATTCAGTGATTTACGACCAAAGTTAGGCGTACGCAGCATTTCTGCTTCTGTTTTCTGAACCAAATCACCGATGTAAACGATGTTATCGTTTTTCAAGCAATTTGCAGAACGGACAGAAAGCTCAAGCTCGTCAACTTTACGCAGAAGCTGACGATTGAACGCAGGTTCTTCGTCTTCTTCTGGTTTAGCAGCCTCTTCAGGCTCATCAAAGTTCACAAATACAGTGAGCTGGTCCTGGAGAATACGAGCTGCAAATGCGAGCGCGTCTTCAGGTGTCACAGTACCATCTGTTTCAATTTCCATAGTAAGCTTGTCATAATCGAGAATTTGACCCTCACGAGTAGCCTCGACTTTATAGCTAACTTTACGAACCGGGCTGTAAAGGGCATCAATCGGAATAAGGCCGATCGGTGCATCTTCTGGGCGGTTACGGTCCGCAGGAACATATCCTTTACCTGATGAAACCGTTAGTTCCATATTGAGCGTTGCCCCTTCATCAAGGTGACAAATCACTAGGTCTTTATCAAGGATATCCACATCCGCCACTTCGTTAATGGCATTTGCTTTCACTTCGCCCGGGCCTGAAGCCGTAAGGTGAAGACGCTTAGTACCATCGCTTGTTACGCGAATAGGAAGCTGTTTGATATTGAGAACCATATCAGTCACATCTTCACGTACACCTGGTACAGAAGAGAACTCATGCAGCACCCCTTCAAGCTGGATGCTTGTTACAGCACCCCCTTGAAGAGAAGACAACAAAACACGACGCAGGCCATTGCCTAACGTCATGCCGTAGCCACGCTCAAGTGGTTCAACAACAATTTTGGCCTTACGGAGTGGGTCTGCACCCGACTCAATAGTCATGCCATTTGGTTTAATAAGTTCTTGCCAGTTTTTCTGGATCACGTTGTAACCCTCTTAATTAATGACGCTTCTAATTTTCTTTCAGCGCCAAAGAGTTCGCGCCAATACTCTATACAACTAATAGCCTACAGAGCCACTAGGTTTATACGCGACGACGTTTCGGCGCACGACAACCATTATGTGGGATTGGCGTAACATCACGAATCGATGAGATCGTGAAACCAATAGCCTGAAGCGCGCGCAGAGCACTCTCGCGACCAGCGCCAGGGCCTTTCACTTCCACTTCTAATGCTTTCATGCCATGTTCTTGAGCTTTTTTACCTGCGTCCTCAGCCGCAACCTGCGCCGCATACGGCGTAGACTTACGAGAACCCTTAAAGCCCATCATACCAGCCGAAGACCAGGAAATAGCATTTCCTTGGACATCCGTAATGGTAATCATTGTATTATTGAATGTAGCGTTTACGTGAGCAACACCATTTGTGATGTTTTTACGCTCGCGACGTTTAACAACGCGACCTGTATCTTTTGCCATCTCTATCAAGCCCTAATATATGGGGGAGCCCTAAACAGCCAAACCCTAATTACTTCTTCTTACCTGCAATCGCAACTGCTTTACCCTTACGAGTACGAGCATTTGTCGATGTACGCTGACCGCGCACAGGCAATTTATTACGGTGACGAAGACCACGATAAGTCTTGAGGTCCATCAACCGTTTAATATTCATCGCAACTTCACGGCGGAGGTCACCCTCAACTTTAAAGTCACCATCAATCATTTCACGAATCTGAATCACTTCAGCATCCGTTAGTTCCGCAACCCTACGTTCACGAGGGAAATTTAGCTTATCGCAAATTCCCTTGGCCGAAGTGTGGCCAATACCGTGGATGTAAGTCAAAGCGATTTCTACTCGCTTATTGGTCGGAATGTTAACGCCAGCAATACGCGCCACGACCATTTCTCCTGATCAAACTAGTTCACGTCATACGACAATTAGCCGCAAGGCGAGTTGAAGCCGGGGATTATATGAATAAACCCACGTTCGTCAACTGTCTTGCAACAGTTTTTTTTATGCGGCCAAGACCGCGGCTATTTGTGCAGCAACTTTATCGATGGCAGCCATGCCATCGATTTGCTGCAAAATTCCTTTTTTTGCATAATACGGCAGTACTGGAGCCGTATCTGCATAATATGCTTCGAGGCGCTTGCTAAACGTTTCTGCGTTGTCATCCTTGCGCCTAGTAAACTCGGTACTACCACATACATCACAAACACCAGGCACTTTTGGCCGAAGGTTTGTATCGTGATATCCGAATCCACATTTGGCGCATGTATAACGACCACAAACGCGATCTACAAGAGCTTCGTCATCAACTTTCATTTCAATGACAACATTAAGCTTTAAATTAAGCTCCTTAAGCATGTCATCAAGGGCCTCTGCCTGCGCAACGGTGCGCGGGAAGCCGTCCAGTATAAATCCTTTTTCACAATCTTTTTGTTGAATGCGATCACGGATAATACCTATCACTATTTCGTCGGTTACAAGCTGGCCTGCCTCAATAGCAGCTTTAGCTTGCCGTCCAACCTCAGTACCGGCAGCCATAGCGGCGCGCAGCATATCTCCGGTTGACAACTGGATTAGTCCGTTTTCTTTTTCAATGCGCTGTGCCTGGGTACCTTTACCAGCACCGGGAGGACCAAAAAGAATAACAATCACCGTCGACCCCCTTTAAGGCGAGTCTTTTTCAAGAGGCTTTCATATTGCTGTGCCATCAGATGTGATTGAATTTGAGTAACTGTATCCATTGTCACATTTACAACGATCAGCAAGCTTGTCCCGCCAAGATAAAAAGGAATGGCTGACTGGCCCATCAAAAACTCAGGGATGGCACATACAAAAGACAAATAGCCTGAACCAATCACTGTAAGACGCGTAAGCACATAGTCTAAATATTCTGCCGTCCGTTTTCCTGGGCGAATCCCCGGTACAAAGCCGCTATTTTTCTTCAAATTATCCGCCGTGTCTTCCGGGTTAAATTGAATAGCCGTATAGAAGAAACAGAAGAAAACAATCAGTGCGATATAGAGTGCAATATAAACAGGCTTACCGGGGCCAAGCACCGCGGTCACGGTTGTCAGCCACTCCGGACCAGTTGCAGAATATAGGTTTGCAATTGTCAAAGGCATCAACAACAAAGAGCTCGCAAAAATCGGCGGAATAACACCCGCAACATTAAGTTTGAGCGGCAGGTGAGACTTATCACCTTGCATCATGCGACCACCCTGTTGGCGTTTTGGGTACTGAATAACAACCCTGCGCTGCGCACGTTCACACAGAACAATAAACCAAATAAGGGCTGCAGCACCAATAAGCATCATCAAAAGCACAGTGAGTGAGATAGAA
>Ga0316208_1001356_pt1 | contig 23257 bp, 21 predicted proteins | sample 3monopyrite_MG_FD_204944 | JGI IMG/M metagenome (GOLD analysis project Ga0316208, IMG submission 204944) | Microbial mat bacterial communities from mineral coupon in-situ incubated in ocean water Damariscotta River, Maine, United States -... | ecosystem: Environmental > Aquatic > Marine >... | reverse complement strand
AATGCTTGGTTAGATGCCTTTAAAGCTATTTTGATACGTTTTGAAACAAATAAAATACATTGGAAAGCATTGAACCTATTAGCTTTTTCTGTCATTTTACTTAGACAACTTTAAACAACTTCATTATCAAATCAACAATTTATGTCTGAAATGCTACATTATTCGCCCGCCGAACTCATTGAGTTATATCCTCAAGTAGCAAAAATAGGATGGACGGCTGTGAAAATTGGAATGATGTTTAGATGTGGATTGTTTGTGGGCTATATGAGTGGCAAAGAAAACAAAGCCATGATTTTAGAAGACAGTTTTGTGGATTTACTAAAGTATTTTTCCACCGTAAATATGAAAAGAAACATCTTAGATTTTAACGACCTTACAAACCCCTAACCAACTTTATATCAGCATATAATACATGACTAAAAACAATACTTTTCTGCAAAAACAACTTCCGATTAAAGATAATTCAATACCTTTGCAACAGATTTTAGCCCCAATAGCAATGAAGCTTATAGCAATTGATAGTGTTCTTGAAAAATACCCTTTCATTAAAACCGAAATGGGCTGGACTAAGTCAGATATTAAAGCACTCTTTGAAAGTCATTTGATTTTAGGAGAAATAAAAAACAAGAAAATATACCTTAGCCCTAAATCACTGGAAAAATTAATTGATTACCATAGAAAGGTAAATAATTAGTGAAATTTGATTGGGAAATCTTCTAAAATTACACTCAATAGGCAAATTTTTCCGCTTTTTTTGTTTTGAACTGTTTATGATTGTTTTAACTGTTTGTAACTAGATGTTAACTGTTTATGACTGTATTGCAACATAAAGAAAGCTACTTATTACCCCTTAAAAATTGTATTTCTTCCTCTAAATGTTTGATGTATGCTTTTGAACTTTCACTTAACCTTTCGTAAATTTCCTTATTATCTTAATATAGATTTTGAATTTTTTGCTCAAAAATGGAATTGTCATTAAACTCTTGATTAAAGGTTGTCTCAGATTTTAAATCAAATAAATCAGAAATTGAAAGATCCAAGGCATCTGTAATCTGTAAAAACCGCTCCATTGTTAGTTTTGTGTCTTTTCTCTCTATTTTTAAATAAGTTGCTGGGCTAACGTCTAGTTTAGTAGCTAACTGTTCTAAGGAAAGACCTTGTTTCATTCGCTCCTTTTTAATCTCGACCAGAATTTTATCTAGCATTTCAGTTATACTTTTCTCCATAAAATTATGATTTAAAAAAACCATCTCAAAAGTAAATAATTTACTGATTTTGGAATTAGGATAATACAAATTTATTGTTAGTTTTGTAATGTTAACGAAAGCACCGCCCTATTCTAACAAATAATCTAGAAATAAAAATAGAAGAAGGTATGCTAAATCAAGGTGTTGTAACATCTTGTAATTTTAAGTCGTAAGTGTTGTTTTGCAAAATGACATCAAACATTGCGCAATCTTTATGAGCATAGTTACCCACAATATGCGAATAAAGATAAGAAAAATCGACTTGTGGGATTATTTTAATAATATATAAATATGAAATCAATTAAAAATTTTTCTAGTTCAGATGAGTTTAAAAATCTAGTACAAGTTCAGGGTGGTTATAGATCTACAATGGATAAAAATGGAAAACAGATTGACGAAGAATTGTTGACCAAAAATGGAGAAGGTGACTGTGGTGACCCAGTAGGTAATCCAAATTGTGACTGCATCGATGAAACATATTCTTGCACAAACTTTTAAACTGTATAGTTTTATATAATTTAATTAATACGTGGATTGATTTTTTTATTTCAATCCACGTTTTAATATACTTTCTGCTTCATGAAAAGATTTTTTTATCTTTTATTTTTATTTCCCCTTGCATCTCTTGGACAAGGGTACATTGATTATTACAATAACGTTTCTGAGGCAGAGTGGCTTTTTGACAATAAAAAATTTCATGAAGCAGAAAGTATATTAAAACGTAGTTTCAAGCTAGTAGAAACAGCCAAAAATCGTGATCTTTGGCTGTATTTAACTATATTAAAAACCAACAACAAACATGGTAAAGCTTTTAGATGCTTAAAAAAACATATTAAATCAATAGGAGGAACTTTTTTCAGTCTAAGACCTTATTTGATAAAAAAAGAGTTTGAGTTTTCTGAAAAACAATTCAATAAACTTGACAGAATAAAATTGGACACCACAAAGACTGAATATGTAGAGAGCATGAAGTTTAACTTAGTCTTGAACTCTTTGGTTGAGCAAGATCAAAAAATAAGGCTTGCAGCAAACAAATTGGGAGACTCCTTTTCAGACTCCGTCTTATGGATAACGAATAGTGACACCACGATTGTTAACCGATTAGATTATTCATTTAAAATCTCAGAATATAATGATAGTATCCTAAAAGACTTATTGTTGTCTCGAAAGTTAATCTACGCCAAATATATTAATCATATCGATTTGCGTCTGCTACTTTTACATATGAATTATGAAAATTTCATTGAAATTGAGAGTGAACTAATTGAAATGATTGACCAAGGGAATATGGAACCGTATGACTATGCGTGTGCGAAAGACAGAAAATATACGGAAAATGGAGATTGTATTATCTATTTTGCTTATACATTAACTGCCGATAATTTCAGTTGTATTGATATTGAACAAGTTTTCGAAAACAGAAAAAAAATAGGGCTAACAACATTTTATACTAGAACCTCGATGAGAAGACATATTAAAGTTAATTCTCAAATGAAGTACCCACTTACAGAATATGTCAAAACAAAGAAATTATAAAGGAAATGGTTCTAGTAATATCAAGAGGAAATGAAGGGTCAACGGATGATGTTTTAGAATGGTTAGATTATTTTGGCATTGATTTTATTAGAGTCAATTTAAAAAACAGAATAAAAATAAATGAAATTTCATTTGAGAATGGAATTTCGTTTGAAATTGAAATTAATCACCGAAAATTTAATTCTTCAAAAATAAAGGCAATTTGGTTTCGTAGAGGCATGATGAGAGTAGATGATTTTTTACCTTTTTCAGTTGGTCTAGAAAATATTAACTCGATAGAGGATGGACTAAAATATGCAGTTTCAGCCCACAGCAATGCTAGACAAGAAATTTTAGAATATTTAGTTAATGATGTTGATATTTTCAAAATAGGGGTAAATGGAATGAGTAGAACAAATAAAGTGAACAATCTGGGAGTAGCAAAAAGTATTGGATTGATGACACCTAAAACAATCCTTACAGGAAATAAAAAATCATTAATTAATTTTTTCAACGAATGTCCCCAGGGAATAATTACAAAAAGTATAGATGTTAATTTTTATGCTAAAGAAGTTGATTCAAATACAGTTCATTCATATTCACAATATACTTCAGAAGTGACATCTTTGGATTTAAAAAAAATACAGAATGAATTCACTCTAACAAAATTTCAAGAAAAATTAAGTAAAGTTTATGAAATCCGAACATTTTTCTTAAATGGCAAGACATATTCCCAAGCTATTTTTACTCAATTAAGTGAAAAAACAAAAATTGATAGTCGAGCATATGATAAAGCAAAAATGAATCGTGTGATGCCTTTTAAGCTTCCAGATTATCTCAATAAAAAGGTGCTGGAATTAATGAGTAAATTAAATTTAAGTACAGGATCTCTTGACTTTGTGAGAGTGGAAAATGGGGACTTCGTATTTCTTGAAGTAAACCCTGTTGGACAGTTTGGATATTTATCAATATCTTGTAATTATCCCTTGGAGAAGGAAATAGCATTAGAACTATGTAAAGAAAAGTTATGAATGACGAATTAAAAAAAAAAATTGAGCTACTAGAATGGCAGGAGCGAACACCATTGGATATATTTTTCTCAAAAAGAAACAGTCATCCTTTGCGCCATAATCCTCAAATAGAACCTGCTAAATTAGAAGATGATGCTGAGTTTACAATAATCAAATATAATACGGAAAATTCTTCTTTAAAATTACCTATGAGACCGATTTCTAAAATGCTTAATGTAAAAGATTTATTATAAAATATGATTGAAATTTTAGCAACAAATTGTCTTGTTACAAAAGGCTATAATCGTTCTTTACTTTGTGATTTACATCGCTTTAAATGGTGGGCTATACCTAATGAAGTAGCAAGTTATATATTAGCAGAAGATTTTGAAACTTTAAAAAGAGAGCATCAAGATTTATATGATTTACTTCGAGAACAGGACTCTATCATTCAAATACCGGAAGCAGACCGACATTTATTTCCGGCATTTAATCTAGATTATGAAATTCCAAGACAAATTGAACAAGCCATTATTGACTGGGATGAGAATTACTCGACTTATAATATTCTTGAACTAGTCAAAGAATTAAAATCCTTAGACTGCAAACATATTGCATTAAGATTCTATTCAATTTTTGATCAAAACATTCTTGAACTCATATTAAATGAAATTAAGGGTAGCACCATTCATACAATCGAAATATTAATGCCTTACTCAATGTTTTGTGCTGACTCATCCTTTTTTCTGGACTTATACACTAAAAACTTACGACTTATTGAAATAATACTTCATTCTTGCTCTAATATATCCCTTATTCCTATTGAATTTAAGGAGCAGGACTGGCTCAAATTTACAAAACAAAAAATTGATGACTGTTCAGCATGTGGACAAGTCTCCCCCTTATATTTTGGATTAAGTGTACCACATCACGCATTGACTAAAAATTTTAATAATTGTTTATATAAAAAGATAGGTATTGATGTTATTGGAAACATAAAAAATTGTCCCTCATCAAATGATGTTCTAGGCATTGTTAATAAAGATAAATTAAGCGAGATAATAGTAAATTCGAAATACAAAAAAATAGGAAAAATAACTAAGGAACAAATAGAAGTATGTAAAGATTGTGAATTTCGGTCAATTTGTTCAGATTGCAGGATTTATGTCGATAATCCAAAAGATATGTATTCTAGACCAGCAAAATGTGAATACAATCCATATATATCTAAATGGAAGGGAGAAAAAGGGTTCTTACCAGTGAAAAACACCAAGGAACCTTAAATTAATACCTGTATGAAGAAATTTACTTGGTATAAACAGTTGGATCAAATGGATTGCGCTCCAACTTGTTTAAGGATGATTACAAGGTATTATGGTCGAGAAATCAGCTCAAGTAAAATACGCCGATTATCTGAAATAAGCAGATCTGGGGCTAATTTACAAAACATTGCTAATTCTGCAGAAACAATTGGTTTCAGAACTTTGGGGGTTAAAATAGACTATAACAAGTTAAAAACAGAAGCCCCTTTACCTTGCATCGTGCATTGGAATCAAAATCATTTTGTCGTTATCTATAAAATTAAGAAGGATGCTGTTTGGATTGCCGACCCTGCACACGGTCTTATAAAATTAACAAAAAAAGAATTTCTAAAAAACTGGATAGGCGAAAACGCAAGCGAAACAACCGAAGAAGGGATTGCTTTATTACTAGAACCAACACCAAAGCTAAAACAACCCGAAGACGATGATGTAGAAACTCGTCAGGGTTTTTCTTTTCTGTATCAATACCTGTTTCGCTACAAAAAGTTTTTATTCCAATTGGTTATTGGTCTGCTTGCAGGGAGTTTATTACAACTTGTTTTTCCTTTTTTGACCCAAAGTGTAGTTGATATTGGGATTCAAAATCAAGATATTAACTTTATCTATCTCATTCTCATTGCTCAATTGTTTCTGTTTGCAGGTAGAACAGCCATAGAATTAATCAGAGGATGGATATTATTACACCTTAGTACACGTATTAATATTTCATTAGTTTCAGACTTTTTTATCAAGTTAATGAATCTACCTATCGCTTATTTTGATAGCAAAATGACAGGCGATATAATGCAACGCATCAGCGACCACCAGCGTATTGAAAACTTACTTACCACAACCTCGTTAAACGTACTTTTTTCTTTGTTCAACCTCGTTATTTTTGGTGGAGTTCTAGCATGGTACAATGTTACTATATTTCTTGTTTTTCTTGCAGGTAGTATGCTTTATTTTATCTGGGTTGCATTGTTCTTAAAAAAACGAAAAGACCTCGATTATAAACGTTTTGCTCAAATTAGTAGTGAACAAAGTAAGGTTATGGAACTTATAAACGGTATGCAAGAGATTAAACTTCACAATGCAGAAAAACAAAAGCGTTGGAGTTGGGAATATTTACAAGCACGTCTTTTTAAAATAGAAACGAAAAATCTTGCTCTACAACAAACTCAGACAACTGGGTCAAATGTTATCAATGAAGTTAAGAATATTTTCATTACCATTCTTTCAGCAAAACTAGTCATTGATGGAGAAATAACACTGGGCATGATGATGGCAATTACTTATATAATCGGTCAGTTAAATTCTCCTATTCAGCAGTTAATTGGTTTTATTTACACTGTGCAAGATGCCAAAATTGCCATTGAACGTTTATCTGAAATTCACAACAAAGATGATGAAGAAATTGTAGGAGAAGAAAAAACCCATCAAATTCCTGCCAATGCAGATATAGAACTGGACAACATCAGTTTTAGATACAAAGGAACTTCCAACAATGTCATTGATAATTTGAGTTTAACCATTCCTACCAACAAAATAACAGCCATTGTTGGGGCAAGTGGAAGCGGAAAAACAACTTTAATGAAAATGCTCCTCAAATTCTACGAAACCGAAACAGGAGAAATGAAATTTGGAAGCACCAATCTAAGCAACATTTCGCAACGAACGTGGCGTAATAAATGTGGAGTTGTTATGCAGGAAGGTTATGTTTTCAATGATACAATAGCCAATAACATCGCTATCGGTCAAGAAACAATAGACCAAGATAAGTTGATAAAAGCAGTTAGGATTGCCAATATTCAAGGATACATTGATTCTCTTCCTCTTGGCTATAACACCAAAATTGGTATGGAGGGAGTTGGTATGAGTACAGGTCAGAAACAACGCTTGCTTATCGCTAGAGCCGTTTATAAAAACCCGGACATTATATGTTTTGATGAAGCTACTTCTGCCCTCGATGCAAAAAACGAACGAATCATTATGGAGAACTTAAACGAGTTTTTTAAAGACAGAACAGCGATTGTTATTGCACATCGTTTAAGTACCGTTAAAAATGCTGACCAAATTGTAGTTTTGGATAAAGGAAAGATTATTGAAAAAGGAACACACAAAGAACTGGTAAATCTTAAAGGAAGTTATTACACACTTGTTAAGAACCAATTAGATTTAGAGAAACTAAATAGTTAAATGCCGGAGAAAATAGAACATATTGAACTAAGAAGTGATGAAGTACAAGAAATAATGTCGCACGTTCCAAATTGGATGATACGTTGGGGCATCACCTTGATATTTATTCTTATTGCACTTGGAATATTTATTACGTGGTTTATCAAATATCCCGATGTTATTTCGGGTTCAGCAACACTTTCTACCAAAGTTCCAACGGTTAAACTTTTCACTAAAAATTCGGGAGAAATTAACACGCTCAACTACATTGACCACCAAAAAATTAAAAAAGGAGAAGTAATTACACTCATTGAAAATTCTTTAGACGTAGCTTCAAAAGAATATTTAGAAAACCTGTGCAATGAAATAGAAACATCACTTCAAGAAGATAATCTTATTGTCAATTTTGAAGATGAACAACTGGTATTTGGAACAATTCAAGCAGATTACCAAACTTTGAAAACAGCTTGTTTAGATTATAAATTCTTTTCTTCCAATAGCACTCAAAGAGTGCAAATTGGAAATTTAAGAGAACAAATTAAGAATTATACCATTCTTCGTTCAGTTGCATATCAACAACTAAATACTTCTCAAAAACAACTTTCAAGAGCGCAAGAAAAATTCAAATCTGACAAGGTTTTGTACAAGAAGAATGTCATTTCTAAAATGGAATTCTACGAAGAAGAGAAGAAGCTTATTCAAGCAGAAAACGAAGTAGGTAATTATAAAAAAGCAGCAGTTGAGAGTTCGATTAGAATCACTGATTTAAAAAAAGAATTAGCGCAAATTTCTATCGAATATAACAAGCAAAGGAATGATTTTTTAACGTCAATCAATGCTTCTTTGGGTACAATCAGAAATGCAGTTGACAATTGGGGAAGAAATTTTGAAATTAAATCTCCCATCGATGGGGAATTATCATATTTAGAGAATGTTGCTAAAAATCAGTTTGTAGAAAACGGGAAAGCTTTGTTTGCTATTATTCCAAACAATCAAGAATATGTTGGGTATTTGACCATTCAACAGCAAGGTTATGGAAAAATCAAGGTTGGGCAAAAAGTAAGAATCAAGGTTGATAATTATCCTTACTACGAATTTGGGCAACTGGATGGAGAAGTCACTTCAATTTCGTTAATTCCTACTGATGGTGGATCAGCTGGTAATTCTGAATTGACAAATCAAAAACAATATCGAGTTGAATTTAAACTAACCAAAGGATTGAAATCATCTTACGGTAAAACTTTTGAATACACACCAGAAATGTCAGGTTCTGCCGAGATTATCACAGAAGATTTACGCTTGATGGAACGAATTTTTAATAAATTCAAAAAAGTTTTTGATTAAATGAAATGGTTACTACTCATATTGTTTTCTACTTCATTGTTAATTGCTCATTGTCAATTACCAATTAAAAACCAGTGGACACTTGAGCAATGTATTGATTCTGCATTACAGAACAACAAAGCAATACAAATGTCTGGAATTAATGTGAACAAAGCAGAAATCACACTGAAAGCAACAAATTTTAATTTTATGCCAACCGTAAATGGAGGCGCTACTCACGGTTATAATTTTGGGCAGACAATAGATCCTTTTACAAACACGTTTGCAAATTCTAGGGTGCAATACAACAACTTTTATTTAAACAGTAGTGTTACACTTTTTGGAGGTCTGGAAAAGTATCATGCTAAAAAAATAGCAGAAGTCGATTATCAATCACAGCAATATAATTTAGAAATTGAGCGAAGAAATAAATCCATTGATGTAACATTGGCATTTTTGAAAGCAAAATTAAATTCAGAAATTGCTGAAGTTGCCAAACAGCAACGATCTTTAACGCAATCGCAAAAAGAAAGAACAGAAGAATTAGTTAATGCAGAAAGAATTACCAACAGTGATTTGCTTAAAATTGAAGCGCAACTAGCCAAAGATAGTTACACGCTCACAAAGGCAAATAACGAGTTAAAATCTTCTTTGCTTCAATTACAGCAACTTATCGGAATTGATTATAATACTTCTTTCGTTCTAGCAAACAAGCAAGTGGCTAAAGTAAGTCAAGATGGCTCTAATTCTGGAAATTCAACACCATTAGAAGCAAAAATTTCACAATTGAACATCGAAAAGCAGTTGTTAGAATCTAAGCGAACTAAAAGTCAACTTTCCCCAAGCTTTGTTCTTAATGGTTCTGTAGGTAGTGGTTATTCAGAGAATAATAAGTTTGTTGACCCTAATGGAGAATTTATTCCAAAACCATTTGGTGACCAATTAAACGAGAATTTTTATCAATCTGTTTCTGCAACATTGAGCATTCCAATTTTTAATGGATATAAAACGAGTAGTCAAATTAAAATCAATAAATTGGAATTAGAGCGCGTTAGAGTTGAGGGAGAGCAATCACTATTAGAGTATGACAATAGAGTTCAGCAATTTAAAATGAATGTTTCTAATGCAGTTTCTTTATACGAATCGGCAAAACAACTTCAAGTTTCTTCTAAATTAGAATTTGAGAAGAGCCAAATTAAATATGATAATGGAGTGATAAATTTTGTTGAATTTATGGAATCGAAGGACGCCTTTTTTAAAGCAGAATCAGAAATGATACAAGCAAAATACCAGTTAGAGTTTTCGAGATTGGTGTTGGGATGGTTTGAGTAAGAGGGATATTATTGCAAAATAAATCTGGGTAACAAACTCTGGTAACAAACTGCACGCAATTGTTACCCAATGCTAGTTTTTGTTCCTCGTAAGGCTTTGAAAGCCAGTAAAGACGTGACCGCCCTCAGTATTCATAATACTGAGGGCGGGAGATTAGCAACGGCACTAACGTTTGTTGCTCGAATGTAAAAAATTCTCTTCTACCTTATCCTAAATTGAAAAGGTAAAGTCATGTAAACCCGTTCATTCTTACCCTTATTCTCTCCCGGCAACCATTTTGGCATTAAATGGAGAATACGTAGAACTTCTTTGTCAAAATTAACGGATTTGTCAACGGTTCTTAAAATTTCAAAATGAGATAGTGATCCATCTTTTTCTACAACAAAACGCACGTAAACGTTTCCTTGAATATTGTTTTTCAATTCAAATTTAGGGTAGGTTAAATTCGATTTAATAAATTGCTGCATAACATCAATACCTCCAGGGTATTCTGGCATTTTTTCGGCAAATTGCCTTACCTTATTTTCTGGTTGAGGAATATCATTGACTATACCTATTCCACCAGCAACAATCTCTTCCACAGAAATATCACCTAACAATTCGATTTCTCCTTGATCCACAGAGCAATCAATAGTATCCGATTTAGGAACTTGACCAGTGGTTGTACGTAATGTGTCTTTAAGAACTGGTGCAACTTTTCCTACCTTGATATCATGATGTTCTATTGGAGGAGGAGTTTTGATTTTCGTGTCCTCTTGAGCACATGCAGATAAACTCAGACTAACCAATGCTAGAATCAAAAATGGATTACTTGGACGTTGCACCCTTAATGTTTCAATAAGAATTGGAATGTCGTCATGACGAAAATCAAACTGATCTTTCGTCATTCTTCCACAAGTTGAGTCATTCGGATTATCCAATAAATAAGTGATAATTTCTGCTCGATTTTTTTGAGTAAAATCCATCACACTTTTCTCGCAAACATCGCAATGGCGAGAATGCATGCTAATTTTCATTTTACTCCAATCTTCGTTACAAGGCTCGTTTATTTCAAGTTTCATCGTTGTTGTTTAGTAAGCTGTACAAATAAAGAAATGAAAAGTTCAATAAAGAAGTGAAGGAGTTAGAAAAAAGCCCTCACTTCCATTCCTCCAGCGTGAATTGTTTTGTTGCCTTCTGATTTACGCCCATTGTATTGAAACGATAGTTGTAAACTTTTCGAAATTGAACGCTGATACCCCACATTCCATGTGTAATTAATTCCCGGTTTTAACCCTTCAAGCATTTCAAAACCAAGCGCAGAATTTTGAACTCCTAAATAGTCTATTTTGAGAACATTGAATCCACCTTGCAGGCTTCCTTTTTCCAGCTGATTGTACTTAAAAGTAGTTCCTATTTCCAAAACAGATGCTTTATCTCCTCCCAACAATTCACTGTTCCGTTTTTCTGAAATTCGACCATCTAAAGTGACTCTAAAAACGGTATTTGGTTGATAAATAAGACTTGGTTCAACAAAATAGTACTTCAATTCGTAATCTCTTCCAGAAACATAATCTGCCCGTGCCGATTTATCACCAAACTTAGAAGATACTTTTATTGAGTACTTTTTGCGAATATTCCAACGGAAAGAAAATTCATTGTAATTATCAGAACGTGAATCAAAACCGGATGCTAGCAGCGTCTTGCTCGACACATCATTGAACGTGTATTCTGCACTAAAAATACTGGATGTTCTGTTAAAAAATAGCGTATTTCTTAGATTAGAATTCGTTGAAAGTAAATTGGTGTCATTAATACTTGACACAAAAGGATTAATCGCTTCGTTGCCATCAAAAAAGCTCGTTTTATGTTTTATTCTAGCTCTCGCCTGATCCGAAAATCGAGATAACAGTTTCAAAATACCTTTCTTTGAAGACCATATTCGTTCTGGTCTCCAGTAAATTGATTGATTGTACTCGTTCGAGAACGTTTTTACATATTGATTACTCGGCGTAAACACGCGAATGTAACTTGCTTGATCAGCAAATTGAGCAATTTCAAATTCATTCAAGTCCTTAACTCCATCTCCATTGTAATCAATCCAAGAATAAATACCTTGCCCAGCATTGACTTGAATATACAGAAACTCCTTTCTCAATTCTAAACCTGAACCCACCTCGTAAAAAGTACTTAGAGACAATGCATTTCTAAACAAACGAATATTGTGTTCTATTCTTCCAAGAAGCGTGTTTTCGGGAGCTTGATTGGTTAAAACACTGTCAATTATGGCTAACTCTCGGTAACTTCCAATCAAATTTAATTTTTGGTTTTTCCAGTTCTTGAATCCAACTTCTCCACCGATTGACCTGGCTTTCGCGATTGGAATAAGTCGAGTACTATCCGAACGCTTGTCGTATCTTTCTCGATAGAATACTCGATATTGATTTTTCGCAGAGTCACTGTTTGCTATATAAAATTGATAATCGTAAAATTGATAACTATTCGTTTGTAAAAAATCTTTTTTAAATCTATTTACCTCCAAATCATCCTTATAGCCAATTTTAAACCACTTTATTCGCTGAGAAAAATCGGAGCGAGACCGAATAAATTCATTCTGTTCCGTGGTCTTGCTCGACAAATAACTTACATTCCAGAGACCGTTAAATCCTTTTTGATTCCATTTGCCATTCAATCCACCCCTCAAGCCTTCATAATCACCACCAATAACAAATGACTTTCCTTCAATGTTCAGATTACCGTATTTTCTATTGATAAAATTTGCCCCTAAGCTTGATTCAACTTGGTTGCCCTGATAACCTCTATTTCGGGTGTTCCAATCCCTATCGAATTCAACCGCTCTGTAATTCTCAATAGGACTAAAATACTGATCTCTCGCTTCCATTGTAAGTTTTGTACGAAGAATCCAAGAAGGAATAGAATCTTTACTTAGGTTTACATCTCCCGTCAGTCCAACTTTTCCTGCAAAGCTGTTGTTATCTTTTGCATCAAATCGAGAGAATGTATTGATGTCATTCTTAGAATAGGCCAGCTCCGTAAATAATTTTAATTTCTTGTTTAAATTCAGGTCAACACCTGCTGTTACCATTTGTCTTTGTTTTGGAGTGATTATTAATCGTGACGGTGCATAATCTCCCTGAGACACTCCAGCAATTGGTTGTACCCATTTAAAAACCTTCCCCAGCGCATTGAAATGACTAAAGACATAGTCACCATTTCCTATGCCAACAAATTCAAACGTTGCTCTAAAGAAACCTGAATCAACTGCTGCTGTGAATAGCAATACAGAGTCAATACCTAAAGAATCAATCATTGCATATAAATTCTGATTCTCAAAATAACCGATCGAATCAATACTCGAAACTCTTGCTAAACTTAATGTATCGCCAATACTCGCCAATTGTTTTTTCTGACTAATAGACAGTTCTTGCTGCAAAGGCTGGTTTTTTGCATCCTGTTCAGAATAGGCATTGAACCAAAATTTCATTTTTTTTGAAGAATAGGTTGTTGATGTTTGAAACAATGACCTTGTATAATTCTGATCTGAGTATTGAAATTCAACTACCAATCTTCTATCCTTAGTAATTAGATTTCGTGATGTAAAAGTGACTTCTGCTGTGTTATAATTAATCGTGTAATCATAAGCCTGACCTCTTTCCAAGAGCTTACCATCAATATAAACTTTTTCTGTTCCTGCTAGGACAATAATAAAAGGCTCGTTCTCTTTCCCTAACAAACGATAGGGGCCTTGATTCCCCTCAACTCCTTGAATTATTTGCCGTTGGAATTTTCCTTTAGAAAGCGCTCCACTAACTTGAGTATTCCAGACTTTTGAAGTATCCGCTGTCCATTGATAGTTAACAGTTAGACCTTGTGCTCTCTTGTTATATTTTAAAAAATGTCCTGTTGGTTTTTTGAGCCAAAAATTACCTGCAATCATCTTAAATCGATCATTATACACCTGAATAAAAACTTGATCGAACTCTTGCAATTTATTCGTATTTCCATCTGCTTGAATAGGTAGATTATCATCGGTAACTGAGGCTAATAACTTCAAATTTGGAGCAATGTTTCCAGACAATTCGAGGTTTAGTGAAGAATTAACTCCCAAATCTTGATTATTCCCAAAAGAAATTCCACGTGAAATACTTCCTGATTTTCTCAATGATGAACCTCCAAAAACATCGGTTGTTTGACCCACTGCAGCAATCATGAAACGATCTTGAAAGCCTTTTTCTTTTGAGAACATTACTGAAGTATCTCTTTTTTGATAAATCTGAGCAAGATTCATTGGGAGAACACGGTATTTAGTGGTCAGTTCCCCCCCACAATCCTTTTTCAAGATTAATTTTGAGGATGCATAGTCTAACTTATATTCATCTCTTGCTATCAATTTTCCATCACAGCGTAGTTCAAAAGAATTAGGATAAATGCTTAAAGAGTCTAATTGGATCGTATCTGAAGCGACAATTACCTTCTCTCTGAGGCTAGAGTTCTGTGCATGCGAAATACTTACACCAAAAAGCAGTAGAAGAATTAATATATGCTGTTTCAAATACATTCGTACGAATGTACAACGCAGAAAAGAGAATTTTCTTGTTTTGAAGTAAAAATTGCCAAGAAATATAATGGAATCAATATCTTCGTACTATGAAAACTGTCAACAAAAAAGGATATTGCGCAATTGGCGTCTTCAGAGGTAAAACCTCTCACAACATTGGGACACTTTGGAGATCTGCCTATATTCTAGGAGCAGCATATATTTTCACTGTTGAAGGACGCTATAAAAAACAATCTTCGGATGTTTTAAGAACATGGTCTAGAATACCTTTGTTTAATTACAAATCATTTGACGATCTTTTAGCAAATATTCCCTATGATTGCCGACTTATTGGAATTGAGATGGATGACAGAGCCGAAATGGTACATGAATTCGAGCATCCAAAAAGGGCCATCTACTTATTAGGGGCAGAAGACACTGGTTTACCAGAATACGTGAAAGAAAAGTGTCATCTTTTAATTAAATTACCTGGTAATACTTCACTCAATGTAGGTGTTACAGGGAGTATTGTTTTGCATGATAGAGCGAGCAAAGTACCAACTGATTTCCCTAAGTATCATAAGGAGTAATATCTAATTTGATTTGCATATTACAATCCGAATAATATTGTAATTTCGCGCCTTATGAAAAAAATATTCAATCTTTTCGACTTAACACAGAAAGTCAATTATAAAAACGAAGTTCTTTCAGGTATTACAGTAGCCTTAGCTCTAGTTCCAGAAGCAATTGCCTTTGCAATTATTGCAGGCCTTTCTCCCTTAACTGGGTTATATGCTGCATTTTCTATCGGATTGATTACATCAATTCTTGGAGGACGACCAGGAATGATTTCTGGTGCGACTGGTGCTATTGCTGTAATTTATGTCGGAATGATCGCTGTTTTAAGAGAAACCATACCTGGAATATCGATTGAACAAATCACAGAATACGTTTTTGCAACAGTCATTTTAGCAGGAATGATTCAAATTATCATCGGCTTATTGAGATTGGGGAAATTCATTCGATTAGTCCCTCACCCTGTTATGTTTGGTTTCGTTAATGGATTGGCAATTGTTATATTTATGGCGCAATTTGATTCTTTTAAAATAGATGGAGAATGGATATCTGGAAGTTCAATGCTATTAATGCTTGGACTTGTTGCACTCACCATGCTTATTATTTGGGGTTTGCCAAAATTAACAAAGGCCGTACCTTCTTCTTTAGTCGCTATTATAGTTGTTTCAGCGATTACCATTTTTGGAGGTATCGAAACAAAAACTGTGGTTGATACATTGGTAGGTGAGGTAAAAACTCTTTCTGGTGGCTTCCCTCCTTTTCATCCACCGTCAATTTCATTGACTTGGGCAAATTTCATTCTTATTTTTCCTTATGCATTGATCGTTGCCGGAGTTGGACTTATAGAATCCTTGCTTACGCTAAATTTAATTGATGAAATTACGCAAACTAGAGGAAGAAGTAACAAAGAATGTGTTGCACAAGGAACTGCGAATATCGTTACTGGTTTTTTCTCTGGAATGGGTGGTTGTGCAATGATTGGACAAAGTTTGATCAATATTTCGTCTGGCGCAAGAGCAAGATTATCAGGAATTGTTGCTTCTGTTGGATTACTTTCTTTCATCATGTGGGGAGCACCGGTAATTGAACAATTACCAATGGCAGCATTAGTTGGGGTTATGTTTATGGTGGCAATTGGAACCTTTGAATGGGCAAGTTTGAAGGTTTTTGGGAAAATGCCGATGACTGACGTTCTTGTAATGGTTGTTGTTACACTAATCACCGTGTTTTTACATAATTTAGCACTCGCAGTTCTTATTGGTGTTATCATTTCAGCGTTAGCTTATGCTTGGGAGAATGCGAAACGAATTCGCGCACGAAAATTTATCGATGAAAATGGATCAAAACATTACGAAATATATGGACCTCTATTTTTTGGTTCAATTGCTGTTTTTAATGAAAAATTTGACATTCAAAATGATCCTGACGATGTAATTATCGACTTTTCTGAAAGCAAAGTTGTTGACATGTCAGCCATTGAAGCATTAAACAGTTTAACAGAACGCTATCTTAAAGCTGGTAAAAAAATACACTTGAGACATTTAAGTTCAGATTGTCAAACTTTATTAAAAAATGCGAATAAAATTATTGAAGTAAACGTATTTGAAGACCCTACTTACCATATTGTTGCTGATAAAGTGTAGACCTTTTATTCTTCAAACAATTGGTATAGGTTAATTTTGAACTATATTTGATTCGATGAAGAAAAAATTAACCTGATGTACATTACTGATTTAAAAGCCATTTCACCACAAAAAAGTTATTCAAATGAGTTGCTTAATGGAGACATTGAAGTAATCACAAACATTTTCTACTTAGCTTTAGAGCCTAATTATTTAGAATTTATCCCTAAAGGTCTTTTGCGGAGAATGGGAAAGGCAGTTAGAATGGGTATTGGCGTTGGAAAGCCTCTTATCGATTCTCATAATGATATCGATGGAATACTGATAGGGACCGCGAACGGAGGAATTGATGATTGCTTCAAATTTTTACAACAGATTATTGAATTCAACGAAGGAAGATTAACTCCTACGAATTTTGTACAAAGTACTCCGAATGCAATTGCAGGTCAACTTGCGCTTATGAATTCTAATCACGGATATAATTCTACCTATACAAATAGTGGCCATTCTTTTGAAAATGCTTTAGTTGATGCGATTTTACTTTTTGAAGAAGGTAACAGTAGCAAATTACTGGTAGGAGCTCTAGATGAGTGCTCTGAAGATAATTATGCAATTGATAAATTAACGGGAAAATACAAAATAGAAGAAATTACAAACAATGAACTCATTTCGTCGAAGACTACCGGAACTATTTGCGGTGAAGGAGCAGCATTATTTGTATTGGAAAAAAATTCCAAAGATTATTTGGCAAGAATAATTGATGTGGGTCAAATTACCTGCCCCTCAGAAGAAAATCTATTGGACTTACTTTACAATTTTCTTAAAAAGAATAGAATTGAAGCATCTAACATCGACTCATTGATGCTTGGCTACGATGGAGATACGCGACATAATAAATGGTATGAATTGGTCGATAGTTATTTTCAAAAAAAATGCACCATTTTCTCATTCAAAAACTTGTGTGGAGAGTATAGAACTTGTTCATCCTTTGCGTTGTGGCTTTCCGCTCACATTTTAAAAGGAAACACTACTGACTTATCAGAAATTGAAATACGGAAGACAACGAATTCGACGAACAGGTTTATTTTAATTTATAATCATTTTGATGAGGTTAACCATAACTTCATATTAGTTTCTAAATAAACAGACGATGGCACAAATTAGCAAAGAAAATTTAGCTTTTCTTAAAAAAATTAAAGCAAACAATAATCGCGAATGGTTTGCAGAGAATAAGCAATTATATACAGCACAACATGAAAACATTATATCATTTGCCGATGAGTTACTGGTCAACATTAATAAACACGACAATATCGAAACGCTTAATGGAAAAAAAAGTTTATACAGAATATACCGTGATGTTCGATTTTCTAAAGATAAATCTCCATACAAAAAACACTGGTCAGGTGGATTTAAACGAGCAACTAATTTATTGAGAGGCGGTTATTATTTCCATATAGAACCAGACAATAAATCAATGATTGCTGGTGGTTTCTGGAGCCCAAATAAAGAAGATTTATTGAGAATAAGAGAAGAAATAAACATGGATGCATCGGAATTAAAATCCATCATCTCAGAGAACAAATTTGTTGCTGAGTTCGGAGGTTTGAAAGGAGATCAGCTGAAAACAGTTCCCAAAGGATTTCCTAAAGATCATGAAGCGATAGAATTATTGAGATATAAGCAATACATCGTTTGGAAAAATTATACTGATGATGAAGTACTTAGCAAAGGTTTCTCGGTAAACGTAGATAAAACCTTTAAAGCAATGAGACCATTTTTCGATTACATGAGTGATATTTTAACAACCGACTCAAATGGAACTCCTCTGTTTTAAGTCCATATCTTCTATCAATTATTTATAAATTTGCAAAAAAAAACTAATAAATGAGTTTTTTTAAACCCAACGTTTCAGGCATTAACGATTTTTATAAACGAGGTCAATACTTGCTTGCTTGGCGAATATGTCTAGCATTTACATTCATTTTTATAGTCCTTGGTATTATATATGGAATTGCTAACCCTATTGGATTGATCCCAGTAATTGCTGTTCTTTCAGTCACTCTTTTCGGGTTTTACTTTCTTAACAAAACCAAAAAAGTTCGTTTTGTTTTTTGGATTTTCGCAATAGGCGGTACCATTATCTCCAATGGGGCTATGAACACATTATTCGAATACACACATTATGTTGACTTTTTGTGGTTAACTTCGTGTATTTTAGTCGCATTTATAGGCCTTGGAAGAAAAGAAGGTTTGTTTTTTATTATCATTAACTCTGTCGGAATAGGATATTTCTTTTTCTTTTCACTGAATAAGCATATTCAGGAATTGCCCGAAAAAAACATTTTGGAAATTACAGGAGATTTTATAGAGGTTCTTTTTGCATTCTCTGTTATATCTTATCTTCTGAAACAATTTATTTCTTTGCAGAAACATTCAGAGACTGAGTTAATGAGTGCTAACAAAGATTTAGAACTGCAAAACAAACTTATCCAAGCTAAAAGCAATGAAAATGAAGTCCTAATAAAGGAGATTCATCATCGAGTTAAGAATAATTTGCAAATCATTGTATCACTATTGAGAATGCAAAGCCAAGACATGAAAACTGAAGAAGGCCGCGAACACTTCAAAGAAGCAATTAATCGGATAATGGCAATGTCTCTGATACATGAGAAATTATATGCTGAAAAAGAATTATCAAATATAAATCTTCAATCTTATATTGAAGAATTGACGTTAGAAATGATCAATGTGTCTTCTTTAAAAAAGGAGGAAGTCAAATTAACCATTCTTACTGACATTGAAAAAATAAATATTAACACTATTGTTCCTTTAGGCTTACTAATCAATGAATTAGTGTCAAATTCTCTAAAACATGGATTAGTAAATATTGAAAAAGGTGAAATTAGCATCTCTATTTCTAAAACCGCCAATCAATACCAATTCTCTTATTGCGATAATGGTAAATGGAAAGAAAGTTCTGTAAACAACTTTGGTTTTGGTGTAGAATTGATAGATATTCTTACCGAGCAAATGAATGGGAAAAAATCATTTAATATAGATAAAGGAACTTGTTATTTATTTATTCTAAATGATGTTTAAATCTGCTCTTTATTAAATTTCCTCCACCTTCTTTCTTCTCTTTCTAATAATGAAAAGAACCGATTTGGCATCTCTATTTCAACTTTGACAAATTTATTTAACACCGGATGAGGAAATTCTAATTGAGTTGCAGTAAGGTATAAACCTTTATGAAGAAGGGTATTTCCCTTTTCACCATATAAGGTATCTCCAACAATGGAATGACCTTCCTCAGAACAATGAATCCTCAATTGATGTGTCCTCCCAGTTTTAGGAGATAGTTCTATCAAGGTCATAAATTCACTCCTCAAGGACGGAATACAATCAAGAAATTTTAATTCTGTCATAGCATACTGTCCGTCAATAGCTGTATTAATTTGCGTGAGTTTTTCTGAAACATTTCCGGCAACAATAGCATGATACTTTTTCTTCACCTTCTTATTTTCAAACGACTTGGCTAGAATCCGATGAGCTGTTGCCGTTTTAGAAAGAATAAGTAATCCACTTGTAGCTGCATCAAGTCGATGGACGGGTCTTGCCCATTTTAAAGCATCAACTTGAGTTGACGCCCTTATTTTACCAACTATTGCATTCTCTAAGGTTCTGAAAAAATTACCACTTGTTGGCAATCCAGAAGGTTTATTGACTATTACCAAATAGTCATCTTCAAAAATTACTTCTATATCTAACGGAAATGGTTTTGGGATTCTATTACATGGGTCAACCAAGCAAATGACATCACCCAACTCCATCCAATGAGCAGAATTTGCTAGGCTATCATTTATTATTAGTTCATTACGTTTTAAGGCCTTTTTTATAGAGTTCTTAGTCATCAATTGAGGAAAAACACCTATTGCGTAATCTATAAAACGAATTCGATCAATGAGTTGAGTTACAACATGTCTAGCAATTTCTATCATTTCTCTAAATTAATTCTAATTTTTTTCTTGACTAAATAAATCGTACTTTTAAGTCCATAAAATACTACTACATGAAAAAACTTCTAACAAGTGGTGCATTCATATTTGCATTATTCACTTTATTTTCTCAGAGCAACACTGTTTCTTCTGGTTCTGATGCATCAAGTTCAAGCGGTACTGTCACCTTTTCTGTTGGGCAAATTGATTACCAAAGCAATTCAAATGCAAACGGAACAGTTTCTCAAGGTGTCCAGCAGGCTTATGAAATCTATGCTCTTGGAATTAAGGAGAATTCCATTTTAATGTCCGTTTTTCCTAATCCCACAACTGACATTCTAAAATTACAATTTTCCTCCATTGATCAACTTTCTTTTCAATTAATGGATGCAAAAGGAAAGATTCTTACAGCAAAAACAATCACCAAAATCAAGACAGAAATAGACATGAAGTTATACTCTTCTGGAACTTATTTCTTGAATGTATTAAAAAACAATCAAAAATTAGAAACAACAAAAATCATTAAACACTAGAATTATGAAAAATACAGGACTTACACTTCTTTTTATCCTAAGCATTTTCTTTGCGTTTGGACAAGCTCCACAAAAAATGTCATATCAAGCTGTCATTAGGAATGCCACTGATAATTTGGTCAGTAACACAAACATTGGAATGCAAATAAGTATCTTACAGTCTACCTCAACAGGAATAGCTGTTTTCATTGAAACACACTCTGTAACGACAAACATTAATGGATTAGCTACATTAGAAATTGGAACTGGCACAACAGTTACAGGTGTTTTTAGCAATATTGACTGGTCGGCTGGTCCTTATTTTATCAAATCTGAAACAGATTTAACTGGGGGAACTACTTATACAATATCAGGTACTTCAGAATTGATGAGTGTGCCCTACGCGTTGTATTCTGAAAATGCTTTCAGTGGAAATTACAGTGACTTAACAAACGCTCCAACCAACGTGAGCACATTTACAAATGATGCTGGTTACATTACATCACCTAATGATGCAGATAGTGACCCTGCAAATGAAATTCAATCATTACAGTTAGTAGGGCAATCGTTAACAATTAGTAGTGGTAACACAGTGACTCTTCCCGCTGGTTCAAATACGCTCGACCAAGCTTATGATCAGGGAGGATCAGGAGTTGGGAGAACAATAACAGTCGATGCTGGAGAGGTAGCAATTTCTACTGCAACTTCAAATGGTATTGCTTTAAGAGCAACAAATACCAATACTGGTGTCTCAATTATAGCGGACAATACAAGCTCGTTAAATACTTTTTCAACAATTCAAGGATCTACTAATTCTAATTCAACAATTGCTTCTGCGATAATTGGTAATTCAAGTGGTGTTGCTTGGGGAGTGTCAGGACAAGTTCAAGCGGTTGGTACTGCACAAGCTGCAGTTTATGGATCAAACTTAAGGACAACGGGAGGGCATGGAGTTTATGGTATTGGACTTAATGGGGTGGTTGGAGAAACCAACTATAGTCAAGGAAATGCTCTTTGGGGAGAAAATTTTGATGCAATTGCACCTTTAGGAAATGGTGTTGGAACTGCTGGAATTGGATATTACGGAGTAGTCGGTCAAGACCGATATAACGGAGCTGCGGCTGGAGCATACGGCGTCCTGTCAAATGGAGATTTCGGTGCAACTGGAGTAAAAACATTCCTAATCGATCATCCTGAAGACCCAGAAAACAAAATTTTAAGACATTTTTCAACTGAATCAAACGAGGTTTTAAATATTTACCGAGGGAATGCTGTATTTGACGCCAATGGTGAAGCAATTGTTCAGCTTCCTGAGTACTATGAGGAAATCAATAAAAATCCAAGCTATAATTTAACTCCTGTTGGGGCGTATGCAGAGCTTTACGTTAAAAAGGAAATCGCTAATGGTACTTTTATCATCGGAGGTGGTCAAATGGGCTTAAAAGTTTCTTGGACCATTTATGCTGAACGAAATGATCTTTATTTACAGCAATTTCCTGAAAAAAGAGATGTTGTAATAGAGAAGCGAGAAGGTCAAAAAGGAAAATATTTTATGCCTTACTTGTATAATCAACCAAAAGAAAAGGCGGTCATTAATCCTGAAAGAAAGCAAGAATTAATCCAACCAAAAATTGAAATTAAAAAATAGAATCGATTAACATAATAAAAAAGGGGCAAGTTGATTACGAGGGCACTGAAAAAGTCCTTATTAAGACTTGTTTGTTAATTAAAAGGAGTAAGATAAGTGTTATCTTACTCCTTTTTTTTGCATTTTTATTTTGTATCCAAATACGAAATAATGCTTGTTCAACAACCCAAATTTCAATTTAGTGAGTACAGTGAATTGTACGATAGGATAGTTCCGAAGGACAATCTCTTGAGAAAGATTAATGATTTAATAGATTTTTCGTTTATCTATGATGAGTTGGTTCATAAGTACTGCCATAACAATGGCCGTAGAGTAGAGAGTCCAATACGGATGTTCAAATATTTGTTATTGAAAACGATCTATACGGTATCTGATGTTGATGTGGTTGAGCGTTCACGTTACGACATGTCATTTAAATATTTTTTAGACATGATGCCAGAAGATGATGTTATTGATTCAAG
>Ga0316208_1001355_pt1 | contig 23262 bp, 16 predicted proteins | sample 3monopyrite_MG_FD_204944 | JGI IMG/M metagenome (GOLD analysis project Ga0316208, IMG submission 204944) | Microbial mat bacterial communities from mineral coupon in-situ incubated in ocean water Damariscotta River, Maine, United States -... | ecosystem: Environmental > Aquatic > Marine >... | reverse complement strand
GTTCGGGCCGTTTCGGTAGAGCGTTCCGTTCAGGTCGCGCGGGATTTCCCCTTTAATGCGCGTGATGGCGGCGTCGGCCTGCTTCGGGTTCGGTCGGACGACTTCGGCAAAGGTGCGATTCACGTCTTGAGCGTTCTGAGTCATGGGTACTCCTCGAGTGTGGATTCGAAATGGATGAAACGCGCCGGCTAGGGGCGCAGGGAATCAGGAATGAGAGGCGAGCTCGCGCGCGATGAGTGCTTCCGCCAAAGCCTCGATGTCTTGCCCGAAGGCGAGCATGCCCGAGAGGTGCAGCGCGACGAGTCCGTGGACGCCGGACCAGAGCAGATGCGCGACGATCGGCGGATCGCCCGCGAGGACGCCTGCTGCGACCGCCTCGGCCACGGCTTCGTTCATGATGATCCAGCCGCGCGCTTCGGCGTGGCGAACCGGCTCGGGACGCTGGTTGCGATCGAGTTCGAAGATGATCCGATAGGCGTGGGGTTCATCCAGAGCGAAGCCGATATAGGCGTGGCACATGGAGCGCAGGCGATCTTCGTGGCCTTCATGGGCTTTGACCGCTCGGTCGATCGCGTCCGCGAAACGATCGGCAGCGGCCAGTCGAACCGTGTCAAAGATCGCTTCCTTGTTCTCGAAGTAGCGATAGGGCGTCATCGGGCTGCAGCCGAGATCCTTGGCCAGCGCCCGCATCGTCACGCCCTCGTAGCCGTGCTCCGCGAAGAGGCGAGTCGCCGCACCACAGAGGGCCTCGCGAAACTCGTCGACTTCGTCTTGGGAGAGGGCTGTACGGGGCATGGCTTTGTGTATACGTCGTAAATTTTACAACGTCAACATTTCGAATGCGATTTTCTCCTGAGCATCGCCTGAGCGATTCGAGGCGTTTGGCTGGCGCTGCGCGTTCTGGCCGACGATCCTCGACGGCAAGCAAGGAGTCCCAATGTCGATCGATCAGCGCACTCGAATGTTCAAGGACATGGCCTTCATCCCGACCGAGCGCGTCGTGGAAGAGGTGCTCGTTGAGGCGCTCGCAGCGCATGGGGATCTGGCCGGGCGGGGCGCATCCGCCACCGAAGCACGCCCGCTCGGTTTTCACGTCGGTGATCAGGAGTTCACGCTTCGCGAAGTCTCGGGGCGCCTGAGCCTCGAGTCGGGGCTCACCCAAGCCGAGGTTGTCGCTGAGCTCGACGAAGAAGCGCTTTCGGATCTCGTACAGGACTCGCAATCGACGACGGGGCTCGCCATGACCGCGCGGGTTCGGATCAGTCTGGGCAAGATGGACGACTTAATGCGCTGGGAGCCCGTGTTGCGCGCATTGCTGGACGGCCGCCGCGTCTATGAACCGGGAGACGTCACCTTTCTTGATCTGGAAGGGAAGCCCCTCGACCTCGACCGGAAGTTCACGCTCGACGATGACCACGAAGAGATCGCCCACTTTTTGCGCGAAGCCGGGTTCCTGCATCTGCGGGGACTCTTCGACGCGGCCGAGATGGAGGCGGTTGGGAAAGATATCGATCACTTCATCGCCCGCGCGAAGTCTGACGACGGGGACTCGTGGTGGGCGGAGGATACCGATGGAAACGCCCAGCCGGTTCGCGTGCTCAACTTCTACGAGAAATCCGAAGCGCTTCGCGATCTCGTGCAGGACGAGCGCTACCAGGCGATCGGACGCTTCTCCGGCGACAATCATGCGCATCGCCATACGGCGGAGGGGCTTGTTAAGCCACTCGGGATCGTTCGCGGCCTTTCGGATCTTCCCTGGCACAAAGATTGTGGGCAGGGACGACACTCGTACATGTGCAATGCGCTCACCTGCGGAATTTCGGTCACCGGGGCGGATCGCGTGAGTGGAGCCCTGGGTGTTGTACCGGGCTCACATCGTGCGAATGTGAAGACTCCGGGCCGTGAGGCGCTCCGGGATCTGGCCTCACGAAAGCTCGAGACCGAGACCGGGGACGTCACCGTTCATTGCAGCGACACCCTCCACCGCGCGTATCCCCCGACGGAGCGACCGCGCAAGGTCGTCTATTCGGGCTTCTCGCTTCCGCTTCAGCCCGGAGATCATCTGCGCGACGACCCGCGCTATAGCCGGGAGGCAAGGGCGGCCCTCAGCAACGTTCAGGATCGGTTGGATGCAACCGACGCCGACGCCACGCGTTAGTCGAGTTCGAACTCCAGGGCGACGGAATCGAATGTCCCCGGCAAAATCTCGCCTTGAACGTCGAGCACAAGCTCGCGGCCGCGAACTTCAATCGCATACGCGGCTCGCTCGCGTCGGAATTGACACGTTCGATCAAAGCTCACGCCGACGCGATAGCGCCCCGAGGCCGGCTTGCGGAAACGGATGATCTCTCGTCGGGGACCCGTGGCGTCACAGCGCTGGTCCCGGTCGAGAACCCCTCCGCCGAGCGAGGGGTTGTTACCGAAATAGACCGCTTCCTGGTTCGGGTCCGTCACGAAGAGGTCGAGGTCCGCCGTTTCATCGAAGACGAGATGGATTTCAAGGGCGTCTTGCGGGCGTGCGTCCGTGAATCGCGCGCCTTCGGTCTCGGGCTGCCGGGCGCAAGACAAGAGGACAACGCATGCGGCCAGCCCCGCTGAGGCGGCGCGCAGCGAGCGACGGGTGAGGCTTCGGCCTCGCTTGCTAGGCTCTCGCCTTTCCGAGACGCACGGGGAGAGCGAGATGGCGGCGCACCGATTCGGGCCTGAAACGATCGAGCCGCGACCACGCAGGGTCGAGCCCAGTCGTTGCCTTGCCGTGACGATGATCGCGCTCATTGCGATGTCTCTCTCCGCTTCGGGCTCCTTCGCCGCAGACGAAGATGCGCCGGGTGAAACGCCACGCAAGGCTTTTTTTGGAAGGGTCACCTCGGAGGGCGCAAAGGGACGGCCGATCGCGGGGGCGATGGTCAGCGTCATTCGAGAGGCGGCCGGCCATTCGATGACGGTGATGACCGACGACGAGGGGCGCTTTGTGTCACCGCCGGTTCTTGTCGAAGAAGCATTTACGATCCGGGTGCGACGCATCGGCTGGATCGATGGCGTCCTGCTTGCGCAGCGGCCAGGCCGGCTTGATGTTGCGCTCGAGAAGCAGCCCGATGCGGAGGCGGTCGCGGGCCAGCTCCCCGCGAATGTCTGGTATGACCGGGTGCTCTCACGAATCGATGACCCCGCTGAGCGCGCGGAGCTGAAGCAACAATGCACCTATTGTCATCAGCAGGGAAACTGGGCGACGCGTCGACCGCGCACGCGGGATCAATGGGAGAAGCTGATTCTATTGATGGGGACGCGGGGCGCCATGATCAGTCGCTCGCTCCGGGAGAAGCTTCCCGACATTCTGATCGAGGCCTACGAGCCCGAGCGCGCGGTCGCTGAGTTGATCGGCGATGAGTTTGATGCACACGCCTTCGCTCTTCCGTCGGAGGAAGCGCGGCGTGCCTTGGTCGAGGAGTGGCCGCTCGGGGGGCGTGCGTCGACTCAGCACGACGTGATGGTGCATCCGGATGGGCGGCTCTACTCCGTGGATGGCCCGCAGGATCAGCTGCATCGACTCGACCTGTCCGGGCCGACGCCGGTCCGGGAAAGCTGGACCTTGCCCCATGGCGACCTGCCGCTCGGTGGTGTGTTTGCGACCTCCTCGCGTGAGGAAGCTGCGGCGAACAAGTACGTCGCACCGCACTCGCTCCAGACGGCGCCCGACGGTTCGATCTGGATCACGCTCGCCAGCGGCAATCAGCTCGCGCGCTTCGACGTGGAGAGCGAGACGTTTGAGATCCATGAAGTGGAGACAGGGATCTATCCACATACGCTGCGCTTCGATGGGCGTGGGCGGATCTGGTACACGATGGCGGCGACGAACCATGTCGGCTTCTTCGATCCGGAAACGAAGGAGCAGCGACACGTTCGATTGCCTGCACGGAACTGGACCCAGGCGCTGATCCTGCGGATGACTCCCTTTTTCCTGAAAGTCGGCCGGTTCATCGATATCCGCGGCGCGGCGGCGGATGGGGACGGGATCAAGATGCCCGTTCCGTACGGAATCGACATCGCGCCGGATGGCGGCGTCTGGTTCAGCCAGCTGAACGAGCACAAGATCGGTCGGATCGATCCCGAGAGCTTCGAATACGAGATGATCGAGACGCCATTCGAGACGCCCCGGCGTCTGCGCTTCGACTCGAAGGGCGGGCTTTGGATTCCCAGTTTCTCGGAGAGTCTACTCGCCCATTACGATGTCACGACGGGCGATTTCCGGACCTGGGCGATCCCCATCGAGCCGCTTGGAACGGAGACGCCCTATGCGCTCGCGGTTGAGCCCCGCACCGACCATGTCTGGATCTGCGGCACGAATAGCGACACGATGATGCGCTTCGATCCGGTGGAGGAGGCGTTCACGGTTTATCCGCTGCCGACGCGGGTCACGTACACGCGCGAGATCGACTTCGATGCCGCGGGGCGGGTCTGGACCTCGAACTCGAACGGGCCGACCTGGCAGATTGAAGGGGGCGTGCCGAAGGTGGTTCGGATCGATCCGAGGGGGGCGCCGCGGCCCGGAGACTCGAGGCTCTTCGTGGAGGATTCAAGCGACGGCGCGGAGCTGAGCGTCAGTGCGCGAGGGGAGGGGCGTTAGGCCTTGCGACGCTTTCTTTGGACTCTGCTGCTCGTTGTTTGTTCTTGTTTCGCTCCGGCCGTTCATGCGGATCCGGTGACGCCGGGCTGGCCCGTCTACGGAGGAGATCCGGGAGGGATGCGTTATTCGCCGCTCGCGGAGATCAATCCTTCGAACGTCGCGGATCTCGAAGTCGCGTGGACCTATCACACGGGGGACCTACCGGGGATTCGCCCGGGTGCCGAGAAGATCGCCTTTCAGGCGACGCCAATACTTGATGACGGAACGCTCTACTTTTGTTCGCCCCTGAGTCGCCTTTTCGCGGTCGACGCGGAGACGGGAACTGAGCGTTGGGTCTTTGATGCGAAGGCGCGTCTCGAAGGGGACATGACGTTGAGTTGTCGCGGCGTCGCGTTCTGGCGCGCAGCGGCGTCTCAGCAGGTCGATGGGGCCGCCTGTCACGCACGGGTCTTTATGGGAACCGTCGACGGGGGCCTCGTCGCCGTGGATGCGAAGACCGGTCGCGCCTGCTCGGATTTTGGGGACGCGGGGCGGATCGACTTACGTCGGGGCCTCGGGGACGTCGAGCCCGGCGAGATGTACATGACTTCGCCGCCGACCGTGCTCGGCGATGTGGTGATCACGGGGGCGATGATTCGCGATAATCGTCGCGCAGACGCGCCGGGGGGTGTGATTCGGGCCTTCGACGTTCGGACGGGTGCCCTCGTCTGGGCTTTCGATCCCGTTCCGCCGGGAACGCTTCCGTTGACGCCGGTGGATGGCGAGCCGCGTTTTCATCGCGGAACGCCGAACGCCTGGTCCATTCTTTCGACGGATCCGGAACGCGGCCTCGTCTTCGTGCCCTTCGGCAATCCGAGTCCCGACTTTTACGGGGGGCATCGTCAGGGCAAGGACTACTACGGTAGCTCCGTTGTCGCCCTCGATGGCACGACAGGGAAGCCGCGCTGGCATTTTCAGACGGTGCATCAGGATCTTTGGGACTACGACGTGGCCTCCCAGCCGACCCTGCTCGATGTCTGGAAGGAGGGGCGGCGAATTCCCGCCGTCGCCCAGCCGACCAAGATGGGCCATGTCTTCCTGCTCGATCGGGTGACGGGGAAGCCGATCTATCCCGTCGAAGAGCGGCCCGTTCCTCAGACCGATGTGCCGGGGGAGACCACTTCGCCGACGCAACCCTTTCCGACCTTTCCCGAACCGCTTCATCCCCATCGGTTGGAACCGGAGCAGGCGTTCGGCTTTACACCCTTCGATCGCGGGGCGTGTCGCAAGAAGATCGCGTCGCTTCGAAACGAAGGCATATTCACGCCGCCGAGCCTGGGTGGGTCCCTTCAATTTCCGGGCGTCGCCGGCGGCGCCAATTGGGGAAGCCTCGCGCATGATCCGGAGCGCCGGCTGCTCGTGCTGAACCAGAACTCGATGGCGCAGGTGCATACGTTGCTTCCGCGTGCCGATGGAGAGGCCGTCTCTGCCGACGATTCGCATATGGGTCTCAGCGAGATGGCGGGGACTCCCTATTGGATCGATCAGCAGGTCTTGCTCTCGCCCCTCGGCGTGCCCTGCGTGCCGACGCCCTGGGGCAGCTTGATGGCGGTCAGTCTCGAGACGGGAAAGAAGGTCTGGGAAATCTCCTTCGGCAGCACTCGGGACATGATTCCGTTCTTTCCGATCGGGCTTGACCTGGGACTTCCGAGCATGGGCGGTCCGATCGTGACCGGCAGCGGCCTCGTGTTCATCGGCGCGAGCATGGATCATTTTCTCCGCGCCTATCATGTCGAGACGGGGGAACTGTTCTTCGAGGGCCGCTTGCCAGCGGGCGGGCAGGCTACGCCGATGACCTATCGTGCGAGTCCCGGGGGTCGTCAATACGTGGTGATCGCGGCCGGGGGACACGGAACGTTGGGGACCAAGAGCGGTGACGCTCTCGTCGCCTACGCGTTGCCGCGGGATGACGACGAGTCGGTCGAGCCATAGGGGCCTGCGCTATTAGTCGATCCTGAGGTCCCTGCGCAACTCCCCGAGTCGGCGGTCAAGGATCGCTTCATCCCACTCGCCGGCGTAGAGATTCTGCTGGGCGCGGCCACGCACGGCGGCGGTCCAGAGCGCGCGGGGCGCAATAAAGACGCCGATCAACGCGGCAGAGAAATTGAAGAACCAGGCGGCGGCGTGATCAGCGCAGCCCGAAGCGAGTTCCCAGGCCGCGATCTCGGCTTCGCCGGTCCAACTCGTATCGTATCCGGTCAGGACGTGATGAATGTCATGCAGTCGGACCGAGCGAATACGCTGTGCGGTATTCGGCAGGGCGGCGATCGGCACGCCCGCGACACGAAAGATGACCCAGGAATCCGTGTACCCACCGTCGTCGAGTCCCGCGCTCTCGAAATAGCGCGCCCGAGCGTTTCGGAGGGTGAGATCGTCTTCGTATTCGATCTTCGGCATCGGCGGGCAGCGTAGCGCTCCGGCGGATCTCCGCAGACGGTCTAGACTCCGAACGACTTCAAGGAGACACCGAATGCCGAACGTAGCGATGTGGGGCCGCGCGCTGACCGAGATGCCGCGCATTTCGAAAGAGGATTGGGACGGCCTCGATCTCGTCTCAAGATGGCTGATCGCGACGCGTTCCGCGGTCATCATCATGACCTTCACGTCGGCAGCCTTCGCTGGCGTGCTCGCGTTCAAGGCGAATGCCTTCGATTGGATGCTCTTCGCGCTCGTGACGGGCGGGCTCTGCCTGGCGCACGCGACGAACAACCTCGTCAACGATCTCACGGATCATTGGAAGGGCGTCGACAAGGGCAATTACTTTCGGACGCAATACGGACCGCAAACCGTCGAGGACGGTTTCCTGAGCGTAAAGCAGCTCGTGACCTATGCCGTGCTCACGGGTGGGGTCGGCCTCGGCATCGGCCTTTACCTCGTATTCGTCTCGCCGCGTGGCGAGATCACTCTCGCACTTCTGGCCAGCGGACTCTTCTTCGTCCTCTTCTACACCTGGCCGCTCAAATATATCGGCATGGGCGAGCCTGCCGTTCTCGTTGTCTGGGGACCCCTCATGGTCGGCGGTAGCTATTTCGTGATCACGGGTGTCTGGAGCAACGAAGTCGCGCTCGCGAGCCTCGCCTACGCACTCGGGCCGACAGCGGTGCTCTTCGGCAAGCACACAGACAAGCTCTCCTTCGACAGCGACAAGGGGATCAAGACTTTGCCTGTCCTGCTCGGAGAGAAGCTCTCGCGTCGGGTGACCGTCGGCCTGCTGCTCGCGCAGTATCCCGTCATCGCCTATCTCGTCTACACGGGCTTCTTTCACCCGGTGATGCTCGTGACCTTCGCTTCGGTCTTCTCGCTGAAGCGCGTCTTCGAAGTCTTCGCGCACCCGCGGCCCGAGCGACCGCCGAAGAGCTTTCCCGAAGGCGTCTGGCCGCTTTGGTTTGTCGGCGTCGCGTTCTGGTTTACACGCCGATACAGCGCGTTCTTTCTCGTCGGACTCGTGCTCGACGTCCTGCTGACACGCTTCACCTGAGTCTCGCCGGCAATGCCCGGCCTAACGTCGAGCGAGTCCCTTCTGTTCGAGGCGCCAGACCAAGTGGGAGATGCGGTCCTGTCCGAAAAGGGGCTCGCCATCGATGACCATCGTTGGAACACCCCAATGCCCGGCCGCCTGATGGGCGTCCTGGTTCGCTTCGATCGCGCTTTCGTAGTGATTCGGATCAGCTTCGATCAACCGGTCGAGCTCGGCAAGGTCGACGCCGGCACGTTCGGCGGCGAGGGCGAGATGGTCTCCCTCATTCCAGCCCGAAACGTCGCCAGACCAGATCAGCCGGCTGACTTCGTCGAGGAAGGGCAACCCGCGGCCGGCTTCGACGGCGGCAATCCCGAGTCGCGTCAGACGATGGATATAGGGCTGATCGTCGGAAATGCTGCGGGTTTCAATGTTCTGCACGACCGGGTCGGGGGTCGGCCATTTGAAGGGGATCCCATCCATCTGTGAAATGCGGGTGCAGTCCCGCAATAAGTAGGGCGGCCAGAGGGGGTTCACCTTCTGAAAGAACTCCGGCGTGCGGATCGCGATCGGGTACACGGGGCGCACGTTGCAGACGACGTCGAACTCCTCGACGAGGGCGACGATTCTTCCGGTCGCGAGGTACGAGTAGGGACTGCGGAAGGACCAGTAGAGATCGAATTCGAGAGACACAGGGAATTCCTATAGACTGAAGGAGTGGGAGCGGCGGGCTAGACGACCTGGAAATCGTCCAGGGTCATGTCATCGCGCTGACGCACGAAGGTTTCGATGTCGCCGGGGAAGAGGAAGGGTGTATGGCCCGAGGGCGTTCGGTAGTAGCTGTTGCAGCTCTCGACGCCCCAGGAAAACTCGGCGCGCGCTTCTGTGACCCAGTCGTTGTACCGATCGCACGCGTCTTGTTTGACGTCGATCGCCCGGGCACCGGCGGCTTGTTTCTCGGCGAGCAACCGCACGATTGTGCGGACATTGATCTCGGCGGCGTCGAAAAATGAGGTCGAAGCGATCAGCGCGTTGGGTCCGAGCGCGAAGAAATAATTCGGGAAGCCGGGGACCGCGGTGCCGACGAAGGCCTCGGGCGCCGTCTGCATCTGTTTGGCCAGGGAAAGTCCGCCGCTCCCGGTGACTTCGATGCGCTCGAAATCCATCACCTTGTAGCCGGTGCAGTAGATCAGGACGTCGGCCTCGATCTCCTGGCCGGTCACGGTTCGCAATCCCTTGGGACCGACGGACTCGGCCGCTTCGGGAATGAGGGTGACGTTGTTTTGCTGCAAGGCGGGGTAGAAGCCATCAGACATGAGCGGGCGCTTGCAGCCGAAGCGGGACTGGGGCGTGACGAGGGCGCGCAATTCAGGGTCGGAGATCTGTGCTTCGACGTGCTTGCGGCCCATCTCTTCGACGCGTTCCTGGGTCTTGTGGCCGACGATGAAGGCGCCGGTCGAGAGATGCATGAGCTTGTGGTGGGCGGCGCGGTGGAGGTTGCGCAGGAACGGGAACTGGAGGAGGAAACGACTGAATCCGGAGTAGGGCTTCCGTCCTCGAGGCAAGATCCAGTTCGGTGTCCGCTGGAGCACGGTCGAGTGGCCCGCGATTTTCGCGAGTTCGGGAACGATCTGAACGGCTGCCGCCGCCGAGCCAATGAGGGCGATGCGCTTACCTTCGAGGGGGACGTCGTGATTCCATTCGGTCGAATGCCAGGACGGTCCTTCGAATTGATCGAGGCCGGGGATCTCCGGGTAGAGCGGGGTGTGCTGATTCCCCATGGCATTGATCACGACATCGAATTCGTGAAGGTCCCCCGCCCGGGTCTCGAGATGCCACACGCCGTCGGGCTGGTACTGCGCCGACGCGATCTCGGTTTCGATCTTGAGATGCGGTGTTAGGCCGAACTCCTGAGCCATGCGACGGAGATATGCGGCGATCTCGGGTTGGGTAACGAACGTATGGGACCACCCCGGATTCTCTGCCTCGGAGAACGTATACGCGGCGGCCTTAACATCGCACGCCAAACCCGGATACGAGTGCTGGTGCCATGTGCCGCCCATGGCATCGGCCTTGTCGAAAATGGTGAAGCGGTCGAATCCCTGACGGATCAGCTCGCGACCCGCAGTGAGGCCCGAGGGGCCTGCGCCGATCACCGCAATCCGGAGCGGTTGGACGGGCTTGGTGTCGTTCATCTACAGGTTTTCGCGGTAGCTGGTTTGCACGGCTTCATCGTAGCCCCGCGCGACATCCGCATCGGCGCCGGTCTTGGCCGCAAAGATCTCGCCGAAGGAGACGCGATGGGGCTCGCCCCATTCCTCGGGCTGCCAGAGCTTCGATCGGATGAAGGCCTTCGCGCAGTGGAAGAAGCATTGCTCGATATGCACGCGGATGCCGAGGACCGCAGGGCGTCCGCGCGCTGCGAGGCGTTCGAGGAGTTCCGGATCCTGAGTAAGTTCGGCCCGGCCATTGATCCGAAGCGTTTCCTGAGTTCCCGGAATCGTGAAGAGCACGCCGACATGCGGATTCGAGAGGATGTTGACGTGGCCCATCGCGAGCTTGTTGCCGGGCCGGTCGGGGATCACGATCGTGCGATCGTCCTCGATCAAAACGAAGCCCGGGGCGTCACCTTTCGGTGAGGCATCAAGGGCGCCGGAAGCATCGGATGTGGCGAGCACGAGAAAGGGGCATCGCTCGAGAAAGTCTCGCCCGAAGGAGTCGAGCGTATCTGCCACCTTGGCCTGGATGACCTCGTTGGCCTCTCCAATCAGATCGCGGAGCTGGGCTTCGTTCTGGATCAGGTGAGCATCGGACAAGGGCGGATCTCCTTAGGGCGCGGGACACCCGGAGTGTGCACCAACCGATGGCATAGGACGAGTCCGATACGGCGATCCGGGAAGAGGTCTAGCGATCCCGCAGTAGCCAGGCGCCGAGCAGCGCCGCGCCCGCGCCGATGATCAGAATCGGCGGGAGGTGAAAGTGGAGGGCATGTTCGGCCTCGTACATACAAGCGATCTGCATTCCGATCGCGGGCAGGACGGCGGCGCCTGCACCGAGCAGCGCCCCCGCTGGTGCGCCCGCTGACAAGGCGCGTGCGGGCAGTCTCGAAACCAGGAACATCGCGGGAATCACCCCGATCACGAGGCCTTCGATGAAGCAATGTTCCCGCTTGCCCGCCATCGACGGAACGGGCCCCTCGAGTCCGGGGAGCAGCGTCCCGCCCGCCAGAGCGAAGGCACAGAAGAGGGCCACACCGGCGGCGGCGGGGAGCAGAAGACGCGACAGGCGAGGGCGGCCCGGGACGCCGACCTCGAGTCCCGCGGCAATCAGGGCCACCGCCGCCAACAGTCCGACCGAGACTTCGAGCCACAGCCGTTCCGTCATGAGCGGACCCGCATCGCTCGGACGGAGGGGGCCGGTTGCGAGAATCAGTCCGGCGACCGTCGCGATCGCGATGGGCAGCCACTTTGCCAGGCTGACCGGCAGCGCGGAAGCGGGGCGAACGGGGTGCAGGTCGGCGACGAGGGCGTCGACGAAGGGAGAACCCGCTGGTTCGCTTGATATCGGTTCGGATTCTTCCATGGATCGTCGATCGGCCCGCTGGGCCCGGCCTCTCGGTGGGGGGATCGGAGACAGGGTCGTTCCGCCAGTTCAGTACGCCGGCACAGCCAGGGTGGTTACCACGGTCGCGGTTGCATTTCACCGAGCGGTTCAGGGGCGATTCAGACGATTCGGGGACGGATGAAGCGGTGCAGAGCAGGAAGAGCGTCGGAGATTGCGGTCCGCTGCGCCGTGGGCGAAGGTGCGCGCGTGCGCCCCACCGATTCGTTCACGACGACGTTGTTTTCCACCTCGCTTCTGATCGCGCTCGTCCTGATTTTGGGGTGTGAGGGGGATCGCGAAGCGACGGAAGCAGGGCCGGCCAGCGCCTCGCAGGTGACGGCGGGGGAACCGGCGCCCCCCGTGGCAAGAGCGAATCCCTACGTCGGCGCTGCGCGTTGCGCGGACTGTCACGCGGAAGAGATGCAGGCCTGGCAGGGCTCGCAGCACGATGAAGCGATGATGGCGGTCTCCGAGGCCGGCGCCGTTCGTGGCGCCTTCGACGGCCGGACCCTCGAGAATGACGGCGTGATTTGGCGATTCCTCCGCGCCGACGAAGTTTTCGCAATCGAACGCGCCGCGCCGGATGAAGAGGCAGCGACCCGCTTCGATGTGGTCTTCACCTTCGGTGTTGAGCCGCTCCAGCAATACCTCGTCGAGCGTCCCGACGGGCGAATGCAGGCCTTGCCTGTCGCCTGGGAGACGTCGACCGACGAAGTGGGGGGCGGGCGCTGGTTTTCGCTGACGCCCGGTGCCGCGGCGCCGCCCGGTGACCCGCTGCATTGGGATGGGCTCGCCTACAACTGGAACTCGCAATGCGCCAGCTGTCATTCGACGTCGCTCGAAAAGCGCTTCGACGGTTCGGCGGATACGTATGACACCCGCTATGCCGAGCTCGATGTCGCGTGCGAGTCGTGCCACGGACCCGGCGGAGCCCATGCGGAGGCGGGGGATCCGATGCCCGTTGAATTCGAGTCGGCCTCCCTCGACGTTTGGCGACGGCCGGCGGAAGCACGCATCGCCCAGCGTCAGACGGGGCGAAGCCACGATCGCCAACTCGACGCGTGCGGCGGATGCCACTCAAGGCGCGAAGCCTTCGTCGACGGGCCTAACGCAGCGATGCCATTCCTGGATGCGTATCGCCCGCGGCTGATCGAGCCGGGGCTCTACTTCGACGACGGCCAGATCCAGGACGAGGTCTACGTCTGGGGATCCTTCGGCCAGAGTCGTATGTACGCAGCAGGGGTTCGCTGCAACGATTGCCACGATCCGCACACCCTCGAGCCAAGGCGAGAGGGCAACGCGCTCTGCACTTCTTGTCATGCGCCGGACGCGTACGATGTCGCCGAACATCGTGGGCATGCGGGGCGAATGGGCGCGGACGCGATCGGCTGTGTCGACTGTCATATGCCCGAGCGGACCTATATGGAAGTGGATGCCCGTCGGGATCACGGCTTTTTGATTCCGCGACCGACACGGAGCGCCGCGCTCGGCAGCCCGAACGTCTGCGCAGCCTGTCACTCGGAGCGGGATGCCACGTGGGGCGACCGGGCCATCGCGACCTGGCGCGGCGAGCGAGTGCCGGCACCGCACTGGTCGGATGCGCTTGTGCGCGGCGCCGTCGCGCGCACGGATGCGGCGCGCTGGCTCGAGGTCGCCGCCGACGTCCGTGCGACGGATTGGGTCAAGGGCGGCGCATGGATGCGTTATGCGAGAGAGGCGGATGCGGGGGCACCGTCCCGCGAGCGCCTCGCCGCGAGACTGCTCGCGGCGGGTCCCCTCGAACGACTTGGTCTCATCGAGCTCGTCTCTCGTCTCGCGCCGGCGATCCAGCTCGATCTACTGCGGCCGATGCTCGATGACCCGCGTCGCGCGATTCGCGTGGCCGCCGCAGAAGTGCTCTCCGGGCTGCCTTCGAGCACGGGGCGACCGGCGGACCGAAGCAAGCTCGCGCGTGTGTTGCGCGAGTATCGCGAGGCGCAGGAGGCGAATGCCGAACGGCCCGAGGCGCAGGTCAACCTCGGGGTGCTTGCGATGCGTTATGGCGAAGCGGAGGAAGCGCGCGCGGCCTATTCGAAAGCGATTCAGCGCGCCCCGTATTTCGTGCCCGCCCATGTGAACCTGGCGGATCTCGAGCGGGCGCTCGGGAACGACGCGGCGGCGATCGGACATCTGCGCGACGCACTCCGGCTTGAGCCGAGCGATGTCTGGGTTCGCTATGCGCTGGGGCTCGCACTCCATCGCGCAGGGGATCCACAAGCAGCCCTCGTCGAACTCGCGCGCGCGGCGGACGGGGCGGGGGAGCCGCGGCTCGTTCTGGCCCACGCGCTCTCTCTCGACGGTCTCGGGAGGGGGGCAGAGGCGATCGAAGTGCTCACCCGCGCGGCGGAAGCCGGGCATGCCGACGGAGAGATCTATCAGGCGCTGGTGAGTCTTCTCACTCAGGCCGGTCGAGAAGCGGAAGCAGCGGCTCGGCTGGAGGAGTGGCGGGCAGCGTTTCCTGCGGATCCGCGCTTACCGGTCAGGCCAGGCCCGACTGGCTGATCTCGGGATCGATGCTGGGTTCGATCTCTTCGCGTTCGCGATCGGTCAGGAACTCGTAGGAGAGCAGATCGATACGCGGGTCCTGTCCTTCGTCGGGGACGATCGACAGGCTGACCCAGGGCTCCGGCGTGTCGCCGAAGGTCAGAATCGCCAGAATCTCACAGCGTTCCGCCCGGAATGAATCCGCTTGCAGATGCTCGGTCAGTAGGCGCGTGAACCCGCCGTAGGACTCGACAAAGCGCGCGCCGGCCTCGTTCATGGCGGCGGGGACACCGCAGATCACGAAGCGGATCCGGTCGAAGGTGTATTCACGCTCTTCGATTCGGCCCGAGAGATGGGCTGCCCGAAGCAGTTCGCTCGCGGCGACCGGCAGGGCCTCGCGGAGCTCCGGCGTGAAGGCACGCTCGACAAAGGTCGCGAAGGGCGGCGCGATTTCTGCGACGCGGGCGAGGTGATAGTCGAGGCAAGGTTGCAGCTCAGAGGAGGGGGCGACGACTGCGGCGGCCTCGGCGACTTCGTCTTGGCGATGATTCTGGACTGAGGCGAGTGGAATCTCCGTCGTGGAGTCGAGGTCGATCGGGACCAGCGCGGCTTCGACTTCCGGTTCCACCTCGGCTTCGAGCTCGCTGGCCGCGTCAGTTGCAACTTCAGCTTCAGAGACGGCAGGTGCGGGTTCCTCGGCCGCCTCAACGACCTCAAGCACGGGCCGCGCGGGTTCGCCCTCCGAGGGCTCCGAGGGCTCCGAGGGCTCCGTGGTGTTGTCGGAGGCATCCGCCCCTTCGATCTCCGCGAGCGCCGCTTCCGCGCGTGCGATGGCGCGCCGATCGAATTCACCGGAAAGAATGTCGCCTTCGTCGATCCGTGGTTCACTGGCGGCGAGCGCGCCGGGGACGGGACGAGCCTCGCGCTGGGCAGCGGATTCCGGATCCGTCGGAAGAGGGCCGAACTCGCCGTCGAGATCGAGGACCGAGGCGGGGTCGAGGCGTTCGCGCTGTTCGGCGAAGCGAACCTCGTCGTTTTCGTCACGGAGCGATCCGTCCGCGGGAGTTGCGGCCTCGCTCGGATTTGATGGCGTCGCCGGAGCGACGGGTTTCGAACCGAACGCGACGTCGTCCGCAGGCGTCTTGAGCGCTGCGTGCTGAGGACCGGTTGATTCCGAAAGCATCGACCAGCCGGCGGGAGGCGTCGTAGACGAACTGAGATAGACGGTGCCCCCACCCGGGACATAGCCCTCGAGCACGAACATCAAGTCGACGTCCGCGAAGCGAATATGGTCGCCGCTCTTGAGCGGAGAGCGTCGGTCGGGCGTGAGTCGCTGGTCGCCAATCCGCGTTCCGTTGGTGCTTCGCAGATCCGTGACCCAATAGCGGCCGTCTCGCGCCTCGATCAAAGCGTGCTCGCTTGAGATCGTGTCGTCCTCAAGGACGACGTCGTTATGCGGATCGCGGCCGATCGTCGTACGGAGCGCATCCAGCGGCAGCGTCTTGCCCGCTTCGCCGATCTGCCCGCCCAGGTCGAGGAGTTGTGCAGGGGGCGCGTTCTTGGATGAACCGCGGGCCAGAATGCGACCAGGGGCGAAGCCCTTGCGCTGTGCGAAGAGGGCACCCCCAACGAGCAGAAGCGCGACCGGAACCCAGCCAAGAAGGCTCCGATTCCAAGGCGCGCTTGCGGCGTCGGCATCTGCTTCCGGAAGGGGCGCGGCGGCAACATCGGGAGCCGTCTCGGGCGTGGCGCCTGCGATCGGCTTGGGAGCGTCCGCGAAGGCGAGGGCGTAGCTCGAATCCTCGCCCAGCTTTCCGAGCACTTGCGTCACGACCGGCGCAATCTCCGAAGCGGTGAAGGCGCGGTAGTACCGCGCATTCGTTCGCTGGGCGAGGGCCTGCATGAGTTGGTAGTCGGCGGCTTCGGTAAAGGCGATGCCGAAGATCGCGACCGCGGAGGCGGCGCCTTCGGCGGCCAGGTCTTCGCGGAGCCAGCGAGCGACTTCGACGTCGCGCTGGGCACTGCCCGTATCGATGCGTCCGTCGCTTAGGAAGACGATCGCCTTGCGCGCTTCGTCGCGGCCCCGCTCGCGGAGTTCGTAGAGCGCGCGCTCGATGCCGGCGGGGCTATTGCTGCGCTGGCCCGAGAAGTCGAGGGAGGAGAGGGTGCGCGAGAGGCGCTGAGTCGAGGCGATGTCGCTCGCTGAAGTGAGATGCTGCGCGACGCGCGCGCGATCATCGAAGAAGACGAGGGCGATTCGACCATCGAGTTCCGAAGACTGGGCGAGGGCGTCCGTGAAGTTCGAGACGGCCTGGCGCGTGAGGAAGTCGGGGTCGTTTTGTTTCATGCTGCCCGAGTTGTCGAGCACGAAGACCACGTCGAGGGGTTCGGCTGCAACAGCGACCCCGGGAAGCCAGGCGATCAGCATGAAAGCAATGAGGGCGCGTCGTCCCGGGCGCTTGGGCGACTCGGCGCAATCGCGTCGGCCTGGAGGCTGAGCTGTTAAAGCGGACATCACGGGACTCTCAATAGGCTTTCGATCGGCTTCGGCGGAGGGTGGGGCGAGCGGAGCGGTTGAGCGCTGCGAATCCCCGACATCGCACACGTACAGTATACGCTTCGTCGCGTAACTCGCGGCGGAGCGGTTTGGACGCGGGTGTGTTTCCTGAGGTAGGTCACCGCAACGCAGCTCTGGGGACCTGCGTGAGAAACTTTTCTGCAACTTTTAGCGGTCCCAGCGCATTCGGGGTGCTCGCCGACTTGTAGTATCCCCGAGGTGCCGACCGGCAGGCGGGCGGCAGTCGTGACGCAGAACACGCGCCGTCGAGAGCGTGTGGCGCGCGACAAGCGAGTTGACGATCGAGGGAGGGGTTTTGGAGGCATTGCTCACAGCGGAGAACGCCATCGCCCTGGCCACGCTTGCGGGTCTCGAGATCGTCCTCGGGATCGACAATATCGTGTTCATTGCGATTCTGACCCAGAAGCTCCCGCCCGAGCGACAAGCCTTTGCCCGAAGAATCGGACTGGTGGGCGCGATGTTCATGCGCATCGGCCTACTGCTCGCGATCGGTTGGGTGATGGGCCTGACCGAAGTGCTCTTCAGCGTCTTCCAGCACGGCTTTTCCGGGCGCGACCTGATCCTGCTAGGCGGCGGACTCTTTCTGGTCGCGAAGGCGACGTGGGAGATTCACGACAAGCTCGAAGGGGAGATGGAGCTGGGCGTGCCGCCGGTCGCGGTCAGCATGTCGAGCGTGATCTTCCAGATCATGCTCCTCGACATCGTCTTCTCCCTGGACTCGGTGATTACCGCGGTTGGGATGGCGAATGAGATCGCCGTCATGATCACGGCGGTGGTGCTCTCCGTCGCCGTCATGCTCGTCTTTGCGGAACGCATCAGCCGCTTCATTGAAGATCATCCCACGATGAAGATCCTTGCGCTGTCGTTCCTGATCCTGATCGGAACGGTGCTCATGCTCGAAGGACTCGGGAAGCACGTGGAAAAGGGATACATCTACTTCGCGATGGCCTTCGCCCTAGGCGTCGAGATCGTGAACGTGGCCGTGCGAAGACGGAGTCCCGTTCATCTCAAACAGACCTATGTCGTTCGTGATGACTATCGCCGAGAAGATGCGGCCTCCGAGTCGCCGGGCGAGTCGCAAGATTAGAGGAGCGTAGTTTTGGCGCGTGGACGTGTTTTTCGAATCGCAAAATGGATTGCCATCGCGCTGCTCATCTTGCCCCTCGTATTCTGGATCGGGGTCTCCGTTGCGCTCAAGATGACGCAGCTGGCGGAAGAGGATATGACCACCATCCTGCCCCTAGTTGGCGGCATGATGCTTTCCTCCGCGGGGTGCGCCGTCTTTGGTTGCGAGGCCGAACTTCTTGAAGGGATGGAGACGGTCGTCTTCGACGCGGAGCTGCTTGAAAGCACGCCGGTGGCCCTCGACATCGACGAGTGGGGGCGGGTGCTGGTCGCGGAGACGCTACGACAGAATCGCGGTGCCGAAGACAATCGCAGCCATCCCTATTGGCTGATGGATGATCTCGCCTCGCGCAGCGTCGAAGACCGCGGCGCCTACTATCAGAAATGGGTCGATGCGGGAAAATTCGAAGATCCCGACCACTTCACTTCTGCACCGGATCGCGTCGTGATTCTCGAGGATACGGATGCAGACCAGGTCGCTGATGCGCGATCGGAACTCGCTTCGTGGAACGAGAGCGTGTCCGGGTTGGTGGCGGGCATCGAAGCGCGTGAGGGTGAGATCTGGGTGACCTCGATTCCGTCTGTCTACCGGATCGATGATCAAGATCGAGATGGCGTCGCGGAATCCATTGAGCGGTTGCAGACGGGGTTTGGCGTCAAGACCTCGCTCATCGGACACGATCTTCATGGACTCGTGTGGGGACCGGACGGTCGGCTCTACTTCTCGATGGGGGACCGTGGTTATCACGTGACCTCGCAAGAAGGACGGGTCTTTGAGCCTTTGTACGGACCGGGTCGCGGCGCCGTGTTTCGCATGAACCCCGATGGCAGTGACCTCGAAGTCTTCGCGACGGGCGTCCGGAATCCGCAGGAGCTCGCCTTCGACGACCACGGAAATCTGTTCACCGGCGACAATAACGGCGATGGCGGCGATTCCGCGCGCATCGTCTATCTCGTCGAAGGCGGCGAGACGGGCTGGGCCATGCCCTATCAAACCCTGACCGGTGACTACGTGCGCGGGCCCTGGGTCGCCGAGAAGCTTTGGGAGTTGCAGCATCCGACGCAGCCCGCCTGGGTGCTGCCGCCGGTTGCGCATATCGCGAACGGCCCCGCCGGCTTTGTGCACTACCCGGGACTCGGTCTCACCGACCGCTATCAGAACGCCTTCTTCCTTTGTGACTATGCCTATACGCCCGGACGAAGCGGGATCTGGTCCTTCGGCCTCACGCCCTCTGGTGCAGGCATGGAGATGGTCGACCGGCATAAGTTCGCGTGGTCCGTTCTTGCGACGGACTTTGACTTCACGTGGGACGGTCGGATGATGGCGACACTCTTCGACCAGTTCGGAGGCGGTCAGCAGATCGTCTCCTGGTCCCACCCCGCCTCCCGGGAGGATCCGCGCGTCGCGGAGATCGCGTCCATCGCGCAGCGGAAGATGTCGAGCCAGACGACGGATCGACTGATCGAGATCCTTTCATTCCCGGATCAGCGGCTTCGGCTTCGTGCGCAATACGAACTCGCGGCGCGGGAAGAGGTCGCCGGGTTGGCTGCGCTCGCCCGGGACGGTTCGGCGGACCTCGTTCCGCGACTCCATGCACTCTGGGGCTTGACCCAGATCGGCGCAGCGGGGCTCACGGCACTTTTTCCGGATGGAGCGACGGATCTCTCGTGGGCCGCGGATGAACCGGAGGAGTTTCGCGTGCAGCTCGCGAAGAGCGTGGGAGAGGCGGGGCTGGCCGGGTTCGCGCCGGCGCTCATCGATGGCCTTAAGGACGCGTCCGCACGGATTCAGTTCTTCTCGGCGCAGTCCCTTGGTGCGTTAGGCGAAGATGCCGCGATGCCGGCACTCTTCGACCTGCTCGAAGCGAACGCGGACGAAGATGTGTTCCTGCGCCATGGCGCAGTCTGGGCCTTGCATCGAATCGGCGCGCTCGAGGCGGGCTGGGAACGGCGCGATCACGCGAGTCGCTCGGTCAGATTGGCAGCCCTGTTGCTTATGCGACACGCCGCCGATCCGCGCGTCGCACACTTCCTGCGTGACGGGGATCCGTTGCTTGTGGTCGAAGCCGCGCGAGCGATCTATGACCTGCCGATCGAGGGCGCCATGGCGTCTCTCGCGGCGAAGGCGGATTCGCTCCGCCCGGCAAGCGAGGAAGACCAGCAGGTTGGTCAAGCGCTCCATCGTCGAGTAATCGGGGCGAACGTGCGTCTGCGTTCGGAAGAGGGCGCTGCGGCGCTCGCTCGCTACGTGCGGAACGAGGCGCAGCTCGAATCGATGCGCTCCCTCGCGCTCGAGGCGCTCGGCTCCTATACCGAGCCCCCGCTTCGCGACCTCACCGCCGGCTTCTACCGCCCCCTCGCACCGGTGTCGGCAGAGATCCTTGCAGCGACATTCCGTGAACACGGTCGTGCCCTTGTGGATTCTTCACTAGGGAGTCGGTCTATGGAAATTGCAAACATAATCGGTGAGTTGCCACTCGAGGACGAAGAATTGTCTGAACTTGTTCTCGATTCGGGCAATACGGCCAGTACGCGAGTTTCGGCACTTCGCGCCCTTGCGGCGCGGGCGCATGCGGGGCCCCTCGAGACCGACGCTGCCGCGCTGATCGCGGCCAGTACCCAAGCCGACGCCGCTGAAGTGAGAATTGCGGGGCGCGCGCTTGAGTGGGCGACCGATGCAAAGGCCGCGCTTGCGACGAGCCTCGCCGCAGCTTCGGGCGCGGCGACCCTTGCTGAGAGGCAGGATGCCTGGCGGCGAATCGGTGCATCCGAGGACGGAGCCGCTGAGGCGGCTCTCGAAGGGGCGCTCGTTTCCTGGGCGGAGGGAATGCTTGAGCCTGGAGTGGCGATCGAGGTTCTCGAGGCTGCGAAAACGCGCACGGGCGCAATGGCCGAACAGGCCCGCGCGGCGCTCCTGCCTGGGGTTGACGCGTCGGCGACTGCGCGAGTTGAAGCCCGTCGCTGGGCCCTTGCGGGCGGTGATGTGGAAGCCGGACGGCAGATCTTCCAGACCTCGGGTGATTGCCAGCGGTGTCATGGTGGCGAGTCCGGGCACGGCGGCGGGGCGGGGCCCTCACTCGTCGGCGTCGGCGATCGTGGCGCAGCCTACGTCCTCGAATCGATGGTGGCACCGGACGCCGAAATCGCCGCAGGATTCGGATCGGTCACGGTCGAGCTCGTTTCGGGTCAGCGCGTTTCCGGCCTCTTGCTGTCGGAGGAGGCGGATGGTGCGCTCGTCCTCGACGTGGGCGGCGACGAACCACGACGGCTCGCGGCGGCGGAAGTCGCGTCACGAACCGAGGCCACGACGGGGATGCCGCCCATGGGGCTGACGCTCCCGGCACGGGCGCTTCGAGACGTGCACGCGTACGTGATGTCGCTCGAGTAGGCGCTGAACCCGGGTGCGCTCACGGGGGTTCGAGCTGGCGTGACCGCGGGTCGTCCCCGGAGACTCGCTCTCGGCAAGCTGCGGCCGGAGTTGAACTCACGGCCACGTCGGAATGTTGTTCTGGCACATTTGCTGTCATAACTTGCGGCCGTCGAAATACGCGTTTTTAAAACCCTTTCCGAGATCCCCGCGCGCCACATCTGGCATGTTCAGTGGATCCAAGGAGTTCATCCCATGGCACGCGAAGCCGTCATCGTAGGCAGTCTCCGCACGGGGCTCGCCAAGGCCCACCGCGGTTCCTTCAACCTCACCGAACCCGTCGATTACACGGCGCATGTTATGCGCGAAGTGGTCAACGAGCAGCCGAACTTGGATAAGGCGGAGATCGAGGACGTCATCCTCGGTTGTGGCCATCCCGAAGGTTGCATGGGAATGAACATGGCGCGCATCGCGGCCATGGTTGCGGACATCCCGCAGACCGCCGCTGCCACCACCGTCAACCGCTTCTGTTCTTCGGGTTCACAGGCGGTGATGATGGCCGCCAACTCGATCCTTCAGGACGGCGCCGAAGTGGCGATTGGCGCGGGCGTCGAAACGATTTCGATGATGCAGGACGGCACGCAGAACACGAACCGCCTGGCCAACGCCGATGCGGCCAAGCGTTTCCCGGGCCTCTACCACCCGATGGGCATTACGGCGGAAACCGTCGCCGAACGCTACGGCATCTCGCGAGAAGACCAGGACGCCTATGCGCTCCAGAGTCAGCAGCGCTATGCCGCTGCCGTCGAGAAGGGCTGGATCGCCGACGAGATCGCGCCGATGAAGGTGACCCGCAAGGTTCAACCCAAGGACGGAGACGCCTTTGAAGAGGACGTGGTTCTCGACAAGGACGAATGCAACCGAGCGCAGACGACCCTCGAAGGTCTGCAGAAGCTGCAGCCCGTGTTCAAGAAGGCGGAGGACGGTGGCACGGTCACGGCCGGCAATGCGTCGCAGCTCTCGGACGGGGCCTCGGCGACGCTGCTCATGAGCAGCGATCGTGCCAAGGAACTCAACATTGAGCCGATGGCGATCTACCGCGGCTCCGCCGTCGCCGGCTGCGGCCCGGAAGAGATGGGCATCGGTCCCGTCTTCGCCGTGCCGAAGCTCCTCAAGCGACACGGCCTCACGATGGACGACATCGACATCGTCGAGCTCAACGAAGCGTTCGCTTCGCAGTTGCTCTACTGCCAGCGTGAGCTCGGCATTCCGAACGAGAAGCTGAACCCGACCGGTGGCTCGATCTCGATTGGGCATCCATTTGGGATGACGGGATCGCGGATGACGGGATTGCTGGCGCGACAGCTTAAGCGAACGGGTGGGCGTTACGGGATCGTCACAATGTGTGTCGGCGGCGGCCAAGGTTTCGCTTCGTTGTTCGAAGCTTGCTAGGGGACGGGGATAGCACGCCATCTTCGTGAGCTTCTCGCCTCGCGGTCCTCGGCGTACGAATGTACGCCTGCGGGCGCGAGGCTCCGAGGCTCACGAATCTGACGCACTCTTCCCGCCCCGGTCTTGCTGAACGATTCTGTAAAAGACCGCAAACGCGAAACGGCCCGGCTCATTCTTGGGAATGAGTCGGGCCGTTTTCGTTTGGAGTTGGGCGTTTTGGGGGGTGGGTTAGGCGACGGCGGAGACGGGGTGGGTCTCTTCGTATTGTTGGAGGGCGAAGGCCGCCTCGGTTCGGTTGGAGACGTCGAGGGTTTCGAAGAGGGCGGCGAGGTGGGATTTGACGGTGTAGCTGGAGATGCCGAGGACCTGGCCGATCTCGCGGTTGGTGAGGCCGCGGGCGACGAGTTTGAGGACTTCCAGGCGGCGAGGAGTCAGGGAGTCGACGAGTTCGCAGAGGGCGTTCTCTTCGGGGGCGGGCTGGGCCTGCAGGCGGG
>Ga0316208_1001352_pt1 | contig 23317 bp, 17 predicted proteins | sample 3monopyrite_MG_FD_204944 | JGI IMG/M metagenome (GOLD analysis project Ga0316208, IMG submission 204944) | Microbial mat bacterial communities from mineral coupon in-situ incubated in ocean water Damariscotta River, Maine, United States -... | ecosystem: Environmental > Aquatic > Marine >... | reverse complement strand
AAAATCATCGCAGCAACCAAGCAACAAATCGAAACAGCCAAAGAAGTTAAGAAAACCAACCCCAATTTTCACTTCACGGCGTAGAGTGCCATTCGTTCCTGACACCTTTTTTTCACCTTTTTTTTGACGCCATCCTACGACAAACTTATAAATTAATAAGCTTAAGAAAGTTATTTTCGTGTCCAGCGAATCTCTGAAATTGGTGAACCTTCAAAATAATGTAGCGAGCATTATCCGGTTCCTGTAAAGGCTCTAATTGGTAAGCCAGAAGCCTCCTGCGATACCGAGTGCTCGTTCCAGGCTGCTGTTAAATGTTCTGCGGAACCACCAGTTGTAATCAGGATTGAGATAAATAATATCACCTGGCTGAACAAGGATCGTTTCCTGTTTATCATAGCGTGCAGCGATTAAATCGACATGAATCAGTAATGATTCGCCATTGTGTTGATGCCGATGGACCGTCACCGTGGTTGGTGAATCAATGGGGTCGATGTAACCGGCCATCGCGACCGCGGTCACCACATCGATATCGCGATCTTTAGGAAGCAGAAATCCGTTCCCAATTTCTCTGTTGCGAGCATCAAGAGAAAATCTTGTCCGGTTTTGTTCACTCAGTTTACCAACAACGTAAAAAACTTTTTGCACCGCTTGGGGGATGACAATCACATCACCAGGATTGAGCACCGTCTGCTGAGTATCTAAAGCGGTGATGCCATACCCACGCAGAGGAATTCGTAAAGTAGGACCTGGTTGTACGGGAGCATTAAACTGAGGGGTATTAACTTGTGGAACTGGCGGGGAATATTGAGCAGGCAGCACTTGATTGGCAACGGGCACATGTGCATCAAAAGAATGTCCGAAATTAGCTCTCGGCTTGCCGCTGCGGTAGCTCGAACTCATAGGCGAAATATTTGGCCGAGATCGCGAGCTGTTTTCAGAGTGTCCCAGATTCCTGATTTGGGATACGGGTTTTCTTTGAGCAGGTTGATAACCTGTCTGTTGTATCATTCGATTTTGATTGAAATTATTCTGCGGCGGAAGATTAATGTGAGGATCAATCGCAGGAGTTCGCTGACGTCGATGAATTTCAATTTCATCTGCAGCATCAACCGTAAAGCCCCCTGCTGCTGCCACTGCATGCGCAATATCATTTTCGTATCGAGTGAGGGCATGAATCCCTGGTTCATTGACTTCCCCCAACACTAAAACATTCACGGTCCCTTTTTCGAGCAATGTCACAGATGCGGTTGGGGCAACAAGAATACCATTCGCCAAAGTATTATTGATAGCCGCCTGGGCAGCTTGTAGCGAGTAGCCTCCGACATAAAGACTTCCAACACGGGGCAACTGAATGAAGCCGTTATCCTGCACGTGAGTACGAAGAGGACGGAATGATGTTTCGCCAAATAAATCGGGAATAATCACTTCCAGAACATCTCCCGGGCCAAGTAGGTATTCAGCCGGCGGTGGAGAAACCAGTGAACCGATATTAATTTCCGGCATGTATCTATTGACCGGTTTACGAAAGGAATCGGGAAGCTGACAAGCTGGAATGCCGTGTGAACGCAACGGCGCAAAGCAACCAGAGAGCGATAGCATAATCGCCATTGCTACTGGAGCCAACAGGCTCAATCTCTGTCTCAACTGCTCTGTACGAAAAGGCATCCAGGCCCCTCTGCCATCCTTGATACTCAATAATTACCCCGAAGCGCGCACCCTAACCGCAAATTCATGTACTTCTTCTATCGAATATCAGAAGGCAAAATGCCCAGTAAATTCGTAGTAAACGCTACAGATTGTGTAAATTATACCAATCAACAATTAAGACCAGCACCGATTGAGCCATCGGAACTCTTGGATAAGCTGTGTTCGAAAGAGCGGCAAAGAGGTACCTTGTCCAACATTGATTCTTCTTAGCTGAAGCAGATCTGCAGATTTGAGGTTGTTGATTCCACGCGTTGTCGTAAAAGCCATCTTGAATCCATGCTCTTTTAGATTCTCAGCGACACAATCACTCACTCCGCCAGCCGGATACGCAATGATTGGCAAGGTTTCTCCGATTTCACGACGAAGATCATCCAAAGAACCCGTTGCTTGTTCGATAGCCTTATCAGCCTCTATACGGTTTAGTAACGGATGAGTTTGCGTATGTGGGGCAAGCGTCACGCCCTGCGATGCCAGTTGTCTTAATTCATTCCAGCCCAGCACGCAATTCTCTATTTCAGGAGCGTTCAATTCGTCGCAAATCCGGTCGATATGTAACATCGCCAGTTCATGAGGAAGAGACTTGATCCAGTTCCGTGCTTTTTTGAAAGAGTCTGTTTTATCCTGCTTTGTCTTCAAAGAGAGTCGAATTTTATGAAACGTGACCTCATCATAATCATTCGCATTTGCTATCGCGGCATACAAGTGATCCCACCAGAAGAGCCGTTTGGGATGATCAGGGAATGCGGTTGGCACAAATAAAGTGACCGGCAGGTTGTGCAACTTCAAAACAGGCCAGGCATGCTCAGAAAAGTCTCGATAAGCATCGTCAAAGGTGATAAGGACAGAGCGAGCCGGCAGTGGAATTTTTTTCTCAATTGCTTCCATGACCGCATGTATTGAAATGACATGATAATTACGAGCGAGTTCTTCCATCTGCCTGGAAAATTCAGCAGGCGTTGCACTGATCATTCCCGGATGAAGATTTTTCAATCGTGAGGGTTCATCAATGCGATGATAAGTCAACACGCGCAGTAAATTCTCGCTGCGATCATCGATTTGTTCCAGCAGCCGAAGGCAACCTCTAAACAGGCTGCTCTCGACAGAACGGTATAGAATTGGTTTGACGAAACTGACCATCATTCATTAACCATTGAGATTTTTTTTTGTGAGATAGAAGAAGATATTGATTTTTTACCGGGAATAATTATTCGTTTCAAAGACCCAAAAATCTGCCGAGCTTCCCAAAGTGACGGCGACAGATCATCCCATGCGAACACATCTTGTTGATCCTGGAATGTTAACAGGCGTAACCAATCCCATGCACACCGTGTGAAAGAAATTGAGTTCACATTCCAACCCGATTGCTGGGCCGATACAACTGCCTGGGAATTGAAATGTTGTCGCAGCCAGTGTCCGGTCCAGCGTAAATCATTGCGAAGATTTCTACACCGAACTGCAGGGCGATAATTAGCGTTAAACGTTGTTCGCCCTTCTACTAATAACTCGTAAAGATAAAGCGGAAAATCGGCACCAGACGCAACGGCAAGCGGTAATGAACCCCAGAATCGAGCGTTAAGTTCGAGAAACCACCATTGCCCGGTATCGTCATCAACTCGAAATTCAGCCATCCCGACACCGGTATAATTTAGCTGTTTGATGATTTTTTCGGTCGCCTGATAAAGTTCCGAAGAAACAGCAACACTTTTGCGATAAGTGCTTCCGTGACCGGATGTTTCATGCAGTCGTTTATGTTGATGGACCGCAAGTAATTCTCCTTGATTCGCCAGGAATTCGACTCCCACGCCTAGGCCCGAAACAAGTGTTTGCAGATGAATACTGGAGCCATTTGAAGAAATGTTTCGGAATATTTTCCTTGCATCCTGTGCGCTGCGGGCGGTCATCACATAGTTTTTACTGCTTGGAGTATCCGGGTTCACAGAACAATCAGGTTTAAGAATCAGCGGATAAGTCGCAGATTGTAAAAAGCTATCCAGTTCTTCAACATTACTACACACCTTAGAATCAGGAACGGGAATGTTCAAAGAGTGCGCCAAATCCCAAGACTTCATTTTGTCGAACGCGGTCTGAAACACTTCATCATTCATCAGGTGAACAGAACCGAATTCTTCAAACGCAGTACGATGCTGCTGAAGGAAAAAAACAAAACTTTCTGCTGCCGGGATAACAAGGTCGTAACGATGCGTTTGAATGAGATCTCGCAAAGCGTCAATCCAGGAATCATCCTGAAGTTCAGGTAAAGCAATTTCGTGAAGATGCCTGATGTACCGCGAGTGAGTTGCCGGTGATTTCGCGGGACACCAGGCAAGATCGGTGATGATACCACGGCGACCGAGGGAACGCACAATTGGTAAAACAAGGCGTACATCGTGACCAAGCAGCAATACTTTTTTATCAGGTGTTGTCTGGTCAGTGGATCTCATTACGCGAATTCAAATTCTATTCAGATGAATGTATAAAGTTGTTATATTAAACGGATTCCTGTAAGACAAATTCTTCTACTATTATTTCTTCTGCTTCACTCGCGAATGGCATTTCTTTTTCTGAAGAATTCGAATTCACAGTCCGGTTAATCAATCCGGAAAGCGTGAGTTCTTCGCTGGGAAATGAGGCTGTTTCAGTTTGAACAGACAGTTCTAATGTCTGCTCACAAAGGGAATTCAATCGCTGGGCCATTGCTTCGGCTTGTCTTTTATCGGTTTCGGGAAGCAGAACTAAAAACTTCCCATCCTGATATGTGATAATATCATTAGCTTTAGTTTGTGAGGTAAATAGATTGGCAATCTGGCCCCTTAATAGTTGCTTCTCGAACTTTGAGACCAACTCTTTCAGGTGGTGATGTAATTGCTTTTCTGAGCAGGAATTGATCGGTTCAATTGAGACGAGTGAAAGAGGTCTTTCGAATCTGCGTGCTCTTCGAATTTCCCGTTCCATTTCTTCTTGAACTGTTTGCTGCGTCTGTAGATTCGAACCACGACGAATCATCACCATTTGTAAAAACGCATTTTCAAACTGCTTGAGGTGATAACCAACCCCGTAAACCAAAACACCAGCGATGATCATCCCGGAAATTTCAATCAATAATCCCAATGCCCAGAAAGAAGTATCCGTTGTTCCCAGGATTGCCATGGAAGTAACATAGACAAAAACAGTAACGACAGTCAGCCAGGGAACCAATGTGTAAGAAATAAGCAAGCCGAAAACAACCAGCCCAGCCATCAATAATAATGACCACGGATGAATAACAATTACGTCAAACATCATCGGGAGGCTCATCATGAAAAGCATCCCGGCAATTAAACCTGCCAGCCAAAATCGCTGTGATGACATTGTTAATACCTTTTCATTCTTTAGATCAAGCAAATACAAACAGATGAGTTCTTTGGTGTTAAGAACAAACATGGTGATCTGAACGGGCGAGACTTGCCCTCATAAAGGTAGCTCGAAAAATAAGCAGCGGGGCGAAGATAATTATCTGTTAATACTAATAAGCGCCCTTGGGGTGGAGTACAGCGGAAATGGTCTTAAACAGCAACGTGAGATCAAACCAGAAACTTCGCCGGCGAATATATTCGATGTCCAGCCGCAAGCGATCATCAAAATCGACATCACTGCGCCCGCTGACTTGCCATAATCCGGTAATCCCAGGAAGAACTTCCAGTCGTTCGGTATGCCAGGTTTTATAGGTTTGGGCAGCAAACGATGTGGGCCTTGGTCCGACCAGGCTCATTTCCCCAATAAGAACGTTAAATATCTGAGGAAGTTCATCAAGGCTGGTTTTGCGCAGAAAACGCCCCACTTTTGTGACACGTGGGTCATTTGAAATTTTGAAATCCGGCCAGGACAATTCGTTTAAGTGCCGTAATTCTGATTTAAGTTGCTCTGCATTGACCACCATCGTGCGCAGCTTAAACATTTTGAACCGCTTCCCGCGCCAGCCGGTTCGTTGCTGGCAAAATAAAATTGGCCCCGGATTTTCTATCCATAAGGCCAAACTGCAAACAGCAATGACTGGAATAATAAACGGAAGCAGAACAAGACAAACGGTAACATCCAGGATCCTCTTGGAAATCCGATATGCTTGGGAACAACTTCCCAGTGCTCCCATTTCCTCGCCTTCAAACCAGCAACTTTCTGAAGTCAAATCTGCCATATTCGTTCCATAACACGGTTAAAATTCTATTTGCCAATCACCTTATTGTGACCTACTCTTGGAAAGTATAGGACCAAATAACATCGTGGAGAGTTCTTTTTTTATTATGTGAAACCGTTTCTTACACACTTACGTAGAAGGTTAGCATTACAGGGAACTGTTGTTTTTGGGGAACAATCAACAGGTGATTATTTCCGTGACGAGGAATTTAAGATTAATGCTTTGAACCAGAAACAGCACTGATAATCCGACTCATCGGATTGACCTGATTATTCAGTAAATCTGCTCGAAGTAATTAAAAATAATTGCACATCATTTTCGTTCAAAACAACAACAGTCTGATTCCTGAAGTGATGTGTCAGAAAACGGTTCGAGTAAATTCAATTCAAACAACTTTCTGTCTACACATTTTTGCCTACACAAAAGTAACGACAAAATTATTTATAGAATCTCATTGAAGAGAGACTGCACAATGAACAACACAACACTCACCCAGATCTATTTTGGGGCGATCAAAAAATGGTGGGGTTTATTATTTGCAGCGACTGCTTGTGCCATCGTTCCTGCAGTTTTGTATTTGCAAAACACCGATTCGATTTTTGAAACTCAAATTCGGACATTAATTCAAGACAACGGACTCGCTGTTGATGCAAGCAAGGCTCACAATAAAGATAAGAATTTCCTATCGACACAATCTGAAATTATTCGCAGCCCGTTAATCATCAAGCGTTCCTTTGACATTCTGCCTCCTGCTTCGACGCTGGAAATTGATGTTGATCCGGTCGTACACGTAACGAAAAGGCTTTTTGTCAGTCCGCTTGTTTCGACCGACATCGTGAGACTCTCCTACCGTGACAGCGACCCCGAACGATCCGTACTACGGCTTCAGGCAATTATCGAAAGTTATCAACTCTACCTTCAGGAAATTGAACAAAGCACATCTGACGAAACAGTTGAATTACTCGAAAAACAGCAGATTACTCTTACTCAGCAACGAGACTTTCTGGAAAAATCACTTGCCGAACTCCGAGAGGAAAGCCCGTTTATTGGGGAATCACGAGAAAGCATTCGAACAGAAACCACATCTCTTAAAGAACTTGCCAATCGGCTCGTTTTAATCAGTTCAAAAAGATCTCACCTTGAAAGTATTTTGAAAACTCAGGAGCATTCAAATTCACCCCTCTCTTCTGTCGCGATGCAGATTGGGAATATCAATGCAGAGATGTCCCGATCACTACGAGATTTACAGAGCAGTTTATCGCAGGCACAATCAGAGGCTCAAAAACTTTCCCGTGTTTTTGGTCCCCTTCATCCTGAACGAAAGCAGGCAGAAGACCGCGCCAATGCACTGGAATTGCAATATTCCAAAGCATTAAAGCAGGCTGCCCTTTCGATGAAGCAGGAACTTGAAATTGCGAAAGCTGAACAAGCCCATCTTCAAACTCTTCACGATGCGGAGCGAAACCGGTTGAGCACACTGGATGCTTTTTTGTTGCGAGAAGAAAAGTTGAATTCCGAATTGGAACGTGTCAACCAGACTTATGAATCAACGCTTGCCCAACTGCGACAAAAACAACTTAACAAACAAGCATTGGCAGACGGTCAGGTTTCTATCGTCGTGCAAGTTCTTGATGAATTCACGATCCCTCAAAACCCGGTCTGGCCTCAACCAATTCCTCTTTTAATCGCTTGCGGTTTTCTCGGATTACTTCTGGGATTCATTGTGATTGTCTTCATCGAAAAACTTCCATTGCCGGGGATGCAGTCATTTGATTCGAATATTCCAGAAGAAACAAATATTTCTGGAGAGAACAGGGTGCTAGCACGAAGGAATAATCTGGATTCGTATATTCAACAGCAGGAAAAGCAACCGCAACATCCTCAACCTGTTTCGAGTGCAGGGATTACAGGAGAAACATTATTAAGATGAAGACGGTTGTTACACCATCTCCTGTAAAAGTTCCCCATTCAACTGGCGAACAGACCGAATCGACGCGCAAGCAGATCCGTGGTTCTTCGCTGCTGCTGGCGGGGCGAGGTTTTTCTTTGGTCATCAATCTGGTGACCCAAATTGTTGTGATCCGGTATTTATCACGACTCGATTATGGTGCTTTCGCCTGGGCCTTTTCTGTGATCGAAATGGCTGCATTAGGAGCAGCGTTCGGGATGGATAAATCGCTTTCGCGATTTGGCGCGATGTATCACCAGCAAGGCGATTTTCGACGCTTAAGCGGTATTTTGATACTCTCAGCAAGCGTCGTGTTAACGCTGGGAGCGATTGTCGTTGTTTCTGTCTGGGCATTTTCTTCAGAATTAGCCTCGCTGTTCGCCGTGAATCCTGTTGCAATCAGCCTGCTTGTCACACTGATAATTCTTGTCCCGGCGAACGCCTTGAGCAGTGTTTCCTTATCGGTTTATGCGTTTTTAGGTAAGACACAAACTGTCTTTTTTCGTCGGCATCTTCTCGGACCGACCATCCGTTTGGCTGGAGTGATCGCCGCGATACTACTTCATGGTGGTCTGCACTATATCGCGATGGCCTATCTTGTTTCAGGATTGATCGCGGTACTGATTGATGGACTACTTGTTTCAACTTATTTGCGCGAAGAAAAAATTCCACAGCATCTTAAACAACAACGACCTGTTGTCCCCGTGCGAGCATTTTTCGGTTACAGTTTGCCTTTATTGACATCTGATGTTGCTTTTCTGGTTCGCGGTACTTTTATCGTATTCATGCTCGGCTGGCTGGCAGATACGACTGCGTCTGCTTCATTTCGCGCAGTGTTACCAATTGTGAAATTGAATGAATTAATCCTCATCAATTTTACTGTCCTTTTCATGCCGTTGGCAACGCGATTATTCAGCCAGGAAAACGAGGAACAACTCAAGGAAATGTATCAGCGGACATCGATCTGGGCGATGGTCCTTAGTTTTCCGATCTTTGCAGTCTGCGTCACGATGGCGCCAACGCTTACTGTTTTGCTCTTCGGCAGCGAATATGCTGATTCCTCGATGATCCTTGTCATTCTCTCGGCTGGATATTTCATTCAGTCGGTCTTTGGGTTTAATTCTCAGCTATTGAAAGTGCTCGGGATGGTCCGCACGTTTATGGCGCTGGATCTTCTTGCCACCGCGTTTGCTTTACTGATGTGCTGGTGGTTGATTCCGCAATATGGTGCGAACGGGGCTGCTGTGGGGGTCGCCTTAGCGATTGTTCTGCACTCATTCAGCAAGTACCTGGTTGTCAGAATGAGGTCTGACTACGCAACAAACTCGACCGATTTCAACAAATCTTTTTTCATTACGGGAACTTGCGCATTATTCCTGCTTCTGGCGCAATTCCTGTTTAATTTACATTGGGGGACAGGTCTGTTTCTGGCTGTTACAAGTTCTGCGATTGTTTTGAATCTCAACCGCCAATTGATGGATATCACTTCGTTTTTCCCGGAACTTAAACGTATTCCTGTACTTGGTCCCTGGCTTTCAGAAACGAGGCATCAAGTAGAAAATGCTACTGATGATTCAGATTTCTGCGACACGGCTCAACCTTCCCAAACATTAAAAATTGCGTACATGATGTCGCGATTTCCCAAAATTACAGAAACTTTTGTCCTTTTTGAAATGCGGGAAATCGAGCGACAAGGGCATCAGGTCGATGTCTACCCGCTCCAACGGGAACGAACTTCAGTCATACACGCAGAAGCCGATCTGTATGTAAAAAGAGCTTTTTTCACCCCATGGATTTCCGTGCCAATGGTTGGGGCACACCTGTATTATCTAAACAAGAGTCCCGTCCTCTACTTCAAAACATTTTTTAGAGTCCTCAAAGCCAATTGGGGAAGTAAACGATATTTTATGGGAGCAGTTCTCTTCTTCCCGAAAGTCGTTTATCTGGCTCGTTTGATGCAAAAAAGAGGGGTTGATCATCTGCATGCTCATTTCGCTTCTCACCCGGCGATGGCAGCCTGGGTGATTCATCAACTGACCGGCATCCCTTACAGTTTCACGGCTCATGGATCGGATTTGCATCGTGATCAGCACATGCTGCAGGAAAAGGTTGCGGATGCAAAAGCAGTCGTCACCATCTCTAATTATAATCGCCAGATGATCCTGGATATTTGTGGGACGCAGTGCGAACCAACAGTGCATGTGGTGCATTGTGGTGTCGATCCGCAAGACTTCAAAAGTAAGGAATTTCCGACTCCCTTTGAAAATGGAAACGGCCCTTTTCGTTTTGCCTGCATCGGAACATTGCACGAAGTTAAAGGGCAGCGTTACCTGCTGGAAGCCTGCTGTGAGTTGAAAAAAGAGGGGATTGATTTCCAATGCCATCTCGTGGGAGACGGACCGGATCAACCAATGCTTCAAGAGCTAGTTTTACAAATGGGGCTTGATCAACAGGTTCGCTTTGAAGGCCGAAGAACATCGAAGGAAATTCAGGAGCTGTTGCAACAAACGGATGTTTTGATCGCCCCAAGTGTTCCGACCCAATGCGGTCGTCGAGAAGGAATTCCCGTTGTATTGATGGAAGCGATGGGCAGCGGAGTTTCTGTCATCGCGAGCGATCTTTCCGGCATCCCTGAAATTGTCATCGACGGGCAAACCGGCTTACTGACTCCACCAGGCGATTCAAGCGCGATCGCACAGGCACTGTTAAGAATGTACTACGATCAGCCACTTCGCCAACGATTGGCAGAAGCGGGGCGAGAGAAAGTGCTTGATGAATTTAACCTCCCAGGCAATGTTCGCTTGCTTGTCAATCTTCTCCAGCAAGACAGGTGCTGATCATGCTCGAAATAATATTCTATCTACTATGTGCAGTGGTCGCCTGGGCTTACTTTGGGTACCCGCTTGTTGTACTGCTTCGCGGTCTGATTTGGCACAAATCCTATCTTCGTGAACCAATCACTCCGACAGTGAGCATGATCATTGCCTGCCATAATGAAGACGAAGGGATTGAAGCAAAACTTGACAATATACTTTCGCTCGATTATCCGAAAGAACTGTTGGAAGTCATTATCGCTTCGGATGGTTCGACAGATAAAACCGAAGAAATTGTCAGTCGTTATACCGACAATCAAATACGCCTGCTTTGCTTGCCTCGTGGTGGCAAAGCTCCGGCTCTCAACGCTGCGGTGGCACAGGCAAACAAAGAGATTCTGCTCTTTTCGGATGCGAACAGCATGTATCGCGAAGATGCAATCCGAAAGATCGTTCAACCATTTGCCGATACGAACGTGGGGGGTGTGGCTGGGAATCAGGTCTACCGCAATGCCGAGCGAACCGGTATCGCCGCTGATGGAGAGAACAGTTATTGGAATTTTGATCGGAAGCTGAAAGTCGCGCAGAGCCGTTCAGGTAATGCGATCTCTGCAACAGGTGCCATTTATGCCATTCGTCGCAGTCTGTTTCAAAATGTCCCCGAAGGCGTGACGGATGATTTCGTCACTTCGACTCGAATTATCGCACAGAAAAAAAGATTGGTTTTTGAACCCGAGGCCATTTGCTTTGAACCTGTCGCAGGATCTGCAAAGGCAGAGTTTGGCAGAAAAACTCGCGTGATCACTCGTGGTTTACGGGGTATTATCGAGATGCGAGAACTTCTTAATCCATTTCATTACGGGTTTTATGCGTTGCAACTGTTTTCGCATAAAGTCTTGCGGCGTCTGGTTGTCTTTCCGCTTATCGCGCTGGCGATACTCTCTCCATTACTTTGGGGAAATGGTTGGTTCTATCAACTGGCAACCATTCTACAGGGAAGCTTGTACGGCGCAGCGTTTGTTGGATTGGTGATGTCACGCTTCCACTTAAAGTCTCCCAAGTTTTTTTCAGTCCCCTTTTATTTCTGCATGGTCAATGCGGCGGTTGTTGTCGCAGTTTATAAAATAGTACGTGGAGAACGTATCGCGATTTGGAGTCCTGCACGGGCTGATGATAAACCAGGCAATACGCAGGAGGCGCCGGCATGAGTTCCTCCACCATTTCAGAAACGATGCCTCACCTGACATCCGCGAACACTCGGCTGCTTTGGATAAGTGTACTGCCTGCTGCAATGCTGCTGGGCGGGTTGGTTTCTTTCAATCCGTTGTTAGCGGTTGGGCTACCGCTGCTGATTGCAACGGGGTGGATCTTATTTCGCTACCCAATGCTGACGATTCCGGTTGTGATATTTGTCATCTATTCAAATATTTCTGTGGTGGCAGTCAATTTTCACAATGTCCCTTCAATAGCCGCCAAAGCCGTTCCTGCGTTACTGGCGTGGCCTCTGTTTCATTATTTATTTATTCGCAAAGAAGGAATTGTGCTTGGTCCTTGCCTGTTTTGGATTATTGGATATGGAATTGTTCAACTCATAGGCGTGCTCTATTCAGATCGACCTGAAATTGCCTGGGGAAGTTTGAACACATTCTTGTTTGAAGGAATCGTGCTTTATCTGCTGATTACGAATATGGTGAGAACGCCAAAGATATTACGCAATACAACCTGGGCATTGTTAATTGCAGGTTGTCTGATGGGCGGCGTCCCTTTGTATCAACAGGTGACAGGCAGTTTCGATAACGAATTCGGCGGACTCGCCCAGACCGGCGAAGAACCTGGTTTTGGTACCGGGGAAATAACTGTCGCAGGCGAGGTAGATCAAAAACGGCTTTCTGGTCCAATCGGTGAAAAAAACCGATATGCTCAAGTAATGCTACTGCTGATTCCGCTGGGACTGTACCGCATGAAAAATGAGAAGCATCGGGGGCTGAAACTGCTGGCGTTTGTGGCAACGGCATTGGCAGGCATCGGTTCTTTGTTGGCTTTTTCGCGAAGCACAATACTGGTTGTTGGTCTGGTGATTCTTTTTGCTGCCGGCATGGGGTATGTCAATACAAAACGTGTTCTTATTGGCGGCTTGATCTGCCTTTTCTTAATTTTACTGACTCCGCAATATCGAACCCGCATGGCAAGTTTAGCAAGTCTGGGTGGGCTGGTTGCCAGTGGTCAGCACTCAACAGCAGATGGTGCATTAAAAGGTCGGGCAACAGAAATGGGAGGAGCCGTACTCGCTTTTCTCGATCATCCACTGTTTGGGGTCGGGCCGGGCATGTTCAAATTTGTCTCACGAGAATATGGCGAACGAATTGGCTACCGTGCCTTAAAAGATGAGCGGCAAGCACACAGTTTGCTACCGGGAGTTGCTGCCGATTCGGGGCTGCTCGGCTTGGTCTGCCTGCTCGGTGTTTTCTGGACACTCATCAGCAACTTGAACCGGGCTTATCAATCTCTCAAGCAATCTTCACCCCAACTTGCAGAAACTGCAGTCGCGTACTGCCTGGTGATTGTTGTCTATTTTGCATCGGGATTATTTTTACATTTTGCGTTTATCCGATATTTCTGGTTAATGGTTGCGGTCGCAGATTGCGTAACGCTGATTGCACTGCGAACTTCTCAAAACACGAAAAAACCTCAACCAATGGTAGCCCATTGTTGAATCAATTTTAATTTGAAAGCGTTCCTTATGGATATCAATGTGATCAATCCGAATGAAGTCACAGAATCGCAGCGTGATCTCTGGAAACAGATGATGACGACTGAGCATGCCACCGACAGTCCATTTTTTCATCCGGAATATGTGACGATTTTGGGGGAATACCGTAAACAGGTTCGCGTAGCCGTCGTTACCGAACAGAGCCAGCCAGTCGCTTTTTTCTGTTTTGAAAAACATGGTCAGGCTGGTCGCCCACTTGGAATTAAACTGTGTGATTTCCAGGGAATTGTTCGCGCGTCAGAGATAAGCATTGATGCCCAGGAATTGCTCAAAGGATGCGATTTGAAAAACTGGCAATTCGATCATCTGGTCAGTTCACAGCCAGAATTCAGTGATTGGCAAATGAGGGAAGATGATTCGTTATACATCGATCTTTCAGCCGGTTACGACGCCTATCTGGAAGAACGCAAACAGGCAGGGACTTCGCAAATATCGGTATTCAATCGAAAACATAGAAAACTGGAACGCGATGTTGGTCCAATAACATTTGAGTGGCATACAGACCAGAAGGATGTGTTTGAAACAATTTTAGAATTGAAATCTGCCCAGCGAAAACGAACGGGTACTTTTGATATTCTCCAGTTTGATTGGGTAAAAGAATTCCTGAATAAGATCCGAAGCACGCAGGCTGATGGTTTCGAGGGAGTTCTCTCAGCTTTGCGCGTAAATAATCAACTCATCGGTGCTCATTTGGGGATGAAAACCGGCACGGTATTACACCATTGGTTCCCAGTTTATGATCAAAGTTTCAATAAATATTCACCTGGTTTAATTCTGCTTATCAAAACTGCGCAAGTAGCAGCCGAGAATGGAATTCAACGGATTGATCTGGGAAAAGGGGATGAACGCTACAAAAAATCACTCGGGTCAGGTTCCATTTCTGTGGGAGAAGGTGTGGCGGACAGCCGAGCGGTTCATCACGCTATGCGCAGCATGTGGTTTCACACCCGCGAATGGATTCGTGCCTCTCCGCTACGAAAAACACTTCAATATCCCAAACGCATTATTCGTTCTTTTCACACAAGAAATGCCATGAATTAATCACTATTCTTTCACAACGCATCAAACCATTAAACAGAAACATATTTATGATTCAACAAGCATCTTGCACATATCATCTCTGTGATGCCAAAGACCTCGCCGAAGAAGACTGGTTGCGATGGCTGCAAATTCAGAATTCCTGCAGCGACTTGTCCGATCCATTCTTTCACCCCGGATTAACGCGAAGCGTTGCCAGCATTCGTGATGATGTGGAAGTTGTTGTCATTCGCGATGACAAATCACCGGTCGGCTACTTTCCCTTTCAACGCTGCCCGGGAAACATGGCCCAGGCAGTGGTCGGGCGACTTTCAGAGTATCATGGGGTGATCGCGCTGCCGGGCATTCCATTCAAACCTGAAGAACTCCTCCGCGCAGCCAACTTACGCGCCTGGCACTTTGATCATTTGCCCGTTTCGCAACATCAATTTGAAAAATGTATCTGGGGAAATTCGGAATCCCCGTATATGGATCTTTCTTCAGGGTACGACGCATACCGTGAAGCCGTGAAAAAGAAGGGATCTTCACTATCGCAGGTGGAACGCAAAAGCCGAAAAATGGGACGTGAAATTGGTCCGTTGAAATTTGAATTTCATTCCACAGATGAAAACGCATTTGATGCGTTAATCGAATGGAAATCAAAACAACATCAGCGAACCGGCGTGCTGCAAATTATGAAAGTCGAATGGGTTCCTGCACTGCTTAATCTACTTAGAAAAACTCGATTTCACGATTTCAAAGGTCAGTTTTCGACTTTGCATGCAGGAGAGAACCTGGTCGCGGTACATCTTGGTTTACGAAATGATTCTGCTTTGCATATCTGGTTTCCCACATACAATATGCAGTTCGAAAAATACTCTCCGGGATTAATTCTTCTACTAGAAATGGCCAAGCAAGCCGCTGCAGAAAACCTGGATCGCATCGAATTGGGGCGGGGCGAAGAACGCTATAAAGTAAACTTCAAAACAGACGACATAAAAATAGCAGAAGGAGCCATCGACATCCGACCGGTTTCCTCTCAATTGCGACAAGGATGGTTCAAAACAAAAAAATGGATTCGCTCTTCCTCCTATCGCAAACAATTGGAATTCCCACTCAACGCCTGCCGAAAGTTGAGGCAATGGAAAGCTTTTCGATGAGTTCTTTGTTTCTGAATAGTTACCCTGAAACATCCAGCAACACAGGCTTCCATCAAATACGGCTTCCACCCCAATTGTTTAACGGCAAGCCGAAGGCGACTGCGTAGGTGGGCTGGACAATGAAGGTCTGCTGCTCAACAAAATAATATCAATCGTCTCAGGTATAATGCAGAGTGACGACAGCTTCAATACTCCTCTGTGGTACCGTACATGGACAATCATGGTTTATTTGTTTAACGACAGATAGAGCGTGATTTTGGAACCCATGAATAAAGCCGATCTGTCTACGCAGTCGCAGTCGCCTTGCCGTTAAACGAATTATTTGTCATGGTACAGAATCGATTAGACGTACCCCGGCGAAATAATAAAATTGAAGATACGGCAGTGTTGTTTCATTGCTACTAACTTGACTCAACAGTACGCGGTGCTGATACTGAAAGTGTCTCCTTATATCAGGATTGCGTTAGTCGCAAAGAGAATAACTTTTAGCCGTCCAAATTATTGTTCATAAAACAGAACCCAAAAGGGATTGACATGCAGGCACTTTCAACACCAGGGGAATTTGAAATCAATTCATCACTCACTTGTGTGCGATATAAATTGTCTAATTATTTCATCGTTTTCTGGATGTTGTTTCTAATCATATTTCTTGAGCCAACAACAATTTGTGCTGAGAAACCGGAAATGCCTAATATTATCGTTCTGCTCGCAGATGATATGGGGTATGGCGATCTGGCTTGTTATGGGCATCCGCTGGTGAAGAGTCCGAATTTGGATCGACTGGCATCACAGGGGATCCGTTTTACAAACTGTTATGCGGCGGCTGCGAATTGTTCGCCTTCGCGCACTGGTTTGATGACTGGTCGAACGCCTTGGCGGGTCGGCGTGCATAACTGGATTCCGTTTATGTCGCCCGTGCATGTACGAGACTCAGAAATTACAGTTGCGACACTTCTTCAAAATGCGGGGTACGATACCGGTCACTTCGGGAAATGGCATCTCAACGGCATGTTTAATTTACCGGGACAGCCGCAGCCGAACGATCATGGGTTTAAGCATTGGTTTTCGGTCCAGAACAACGCACTTCCCAATCATCATAATCCGTACAATTTTGTTCGCAACGGAATTCCGGTCGGCCCACTCGAAGGGTACTCAGCTCAATTAGTTGCCCAGGAAACAATTAAATGGCTTGATAAACCTCGTGATCAATCGACACCATTTTTTGCTTTTGTCTGTTTTAATGAACCGCACGAACCGATCGCGTCTGCTCCTGAATATACAGAACTTTATCAGGATCAGCCTGATCCAAGCTTGCGAGCCCATCATGGGAATATCAGTCAACTGGACGCAGCAGTAGGGAGCATTCTGAAAAAGCTGGATGAGAAAGGACTGACCGATTCGACTTTTGTGATGTTCACTTCCGATAACGGCCCTGCGATTACTCGTTGGCATCCACATGGTTCAACCGGGCCGCTTCGAGCAAAAAAAGGACATGTGTATGATGGCGGAATTCGCGTACCGGGGATAATCCGCTGGCCCGGAAACACCAAAGCGGGAACCGTTTGCGATGAGCCAATTATCGGGACCGATTTACTGCCGAGTTTGTGCGAAATCGCAGCGATCAAGCCACCTCAAGATAGAGCAATAGATGGCAGCAGTTTCTTGTCTGCCCTTTCAGGCAAACCGATTTCACGCAAACGTCCACTCTACTGGCATTTTTATCGAGCCAGTTCCCAAGTGAAAGTTGCCATTCGGGAGGGAGACTGGAAAATTCTAGCGACTCTCGATGGTCCTGTTTTGAAAGGTGTCGATATCACGCAGGAAGAAATCACCGCCTATAAAACAGCGAACCTGCAAGACTTTGAATTATACAATCTGAGCGATGATATTGCAGAATCAGAAGAGTTGAGTTCTCAATACCCGCAGCGATTTGCTTCGATGAAAAAACAACTCCAACAGTATTATCTTGAAGTCCGCGAAGAATCGCCGAGCTGGCCAGAATGGAAGTGGCCCCGCTATGAGGGAAAAAGAATTGAATGGCCCGACTATGCAGGAAAGAAACGCAAAAAGTAAGTCGTGAGCATGTTTCTTTTTCCTTACTCGTAACTACTCAGCAACTGTATGTTTTTACACGAAAGCAAGTTGTTCGTAGGGTCCGCTATTGCGGACCCTATGTCAAAGCTGAATAGTTACATTTCCCCCTCCTCTACGAAAGATGCGCTTCGATGAAAAAAGTGATTGCCGTTCTTGTCATTGTTGTTCTTTTTTCCGGGGGAAAACTGTTTGCACAAAATGCAGGTTGGGGATCGGTTTCCGGGCGAATTGTTGTGAATGGCGTTATTCCTGTATTTCCCAATCTTGTCGAGAAAGGGGCGGCTGGCTGTGTCGTGAAAGCGATTCCCAATGAAAAAATCATCGTTGGCAAAAACGGAGGCCTGAAAAACTGTTTTGTCTATTTTTACCAGCGACGCGGAGTGCCGCAAATCCATCCCGATCTGATGAACTCAACGGAAGAGAAAATTGAACTGGAAGCAAAAGATTGCCGGTTTGTGCCTCACTCGCTGATCGTAAGAACCGACCAAGTCGTCAACTTTTTCTCCAATGATATTTTCGAACATTCCATTCATACTTTCCCCCTTCGCAATTCTGGGGTGAACATGGTCGTTCCTGTTGATGATCAACGCGGGATCGATCTTGAATTCCCTGTCGCTGAACCGCTGCCGATGTCAATCGTCTGCGACTTGCACCCGTGGATGTCCGCCAACCTGTTTGTTGTCGACCATCCGTATGCTGTTCTTACCGATCAAAACGGAAACTTCACCATCAAAAAGCTTCCCGCAAAAACAGTCACTCTTCGCATTTGGCACGAAGTTTACGGCTACATCAAGCGGAATGGTAAGCGAGATATAAAAATCGACATCCCTGATGGTAAAACGACCAAGCTGGGAGTAATCGAAGTGCCGGTAAAATTGATCCCGTAATCAAGACAACTGTGCGTAGGGTCACAACAGGCAGCCTGTTGTTGACACATAAGTTTTGTCCTTTCGGGACATTGGCATTTAACTTGAGGAATTCGTTTGCAAGAGGAAGAAGCCCTGAAGGCCGAAGGAACTTGTGACTTTGATACAGGAATATAGGTTGTTTGTAGGGTCCGCTATTGCGGACCACCGCATGAAATAGAGGAATCCACTTCCCATCGTGGTCCGCGGGTATCGGACCCTACAGGCAGCGTTGAAAGTTACCGACAAGACTCACTTCTTTTTGGCGGGGGGGAGTTCTTTAATCCAGACATTTTTGAATTGCATCAGGCTGGAAGCTGGCGACAAAGTGCCGTCTTTGCGTGGTCCGCCGTGGTGTTGTAAGCCGATCGGGCCACTCTTGGGAACGTCCGGCAGTTGTGCATTTTCCAGAACCATTTTGTTGTTCAGAATAACCGTCAGACGATCCTGCACCATAATGATCGTAAACTTATTCCATTGACCAACGGGGTTATCTGCATTGATGCGTGGTGTCACGCCAGATCGAATCGCAGTGGGATATTTGCTGCTGTTTCGATAAGTATAAACTTCACCCGAACCGACAGGCCAGCACCAGATATTAACCTGTGCTGCAGGAACACCCCGCAAATAAATACCAGAATCGGCATTGGGCATTTTGATCGTGATTCTTTTTCCGTTGGCATCGTTCAACGTGGAGCCATCCTGCAACACAATCGGCACATCGTACAAGCCGCTCGTTCTTTTGATACGCCAATCGATTTTCATAATGAAATCGCCGTATGCTTTTTCCGTCCAAAGATTTTTATCCCCCTTGGCTTCCGTGGCAGAATCGTAATCAATCACGCCATCCACCACTTTCCAGTGACCGTTATCTCCTTCCGGAATTTTCCAGCCGCTTAAATCTTTGCCGTTAAACAAAGAGGTAAAACCATCTTCGGCTTCTCCCTGTGAATAAGAAAGATTGCAATTAAGCAGCGTAAAAGTAACAAGCAGGCAGCAGGAAAATAATTTTTGTCGTTTCATTTTGTTCTCCTTCAAAGGTGTCAAACGGCTGTTAAATCGATCATAAATTGCAACGCAGACTTCCACTGTGCATCTAAAATTGTAATCATTCCTAGAGATAAATACAGTTTTGGCACGGATTTTTTTGATTCAGTACGACTAACAACGGCAAACATAAAGGTAAAAACCAATGAGATCATTATTGCTGGCTGGATTGCTGCTGCTTTCAACGGCGTCTTTGTATGCAGAAGATTGGCCGCAATGGATGGGGGCAGATCGTGATAACATCTGGAAGGAACGGGGGATTCTCGAAAAGTTTCCAGCCGGCGGACCAAAGGTAATTTGGAAGGTTCCGGTTGCGGGTGGATATGCGGGGCCATCTGTTGCGAACGGGCGCGTTTATCTGACTGATTATGTCACATCGGATAATGTCAAAGTGAGCAATTTTGACCGCAAAGAATTCTCCGGCAAAGAACGGGTGCTCTGCCTGGATGAAGCGACCGGCAAGCAACTTTGGAAGCATGAATACCCTGTCAAATACAGTATCTCTTACCCGGCTGGTCCGCGATGTACGCCTAATGTGCATCACGGAAAAGTTTATACGCTCGGTGCGGAAGGGCATCTGTTTTGTTTCGATGCTAAAACGGGAAATGTTTCGTGGTCGAAACATTTCCCGAAAGATTACCACACGAAAACGCCGCTATGGGGCTACGCGGCTCATCCGTTAATCGATGGGAACCGCCTCATCTGCGTTGTCGGCGGTGCGGGCAGCCATGCGGTTGCTTTTGATATCAATACCGGCAAAGAAATCTGGAAGACAATTACATCCTCTACGCAGGGGTATGCCCCGCCGGCGATTATGGAAATTGCGGGCGTGAGACAATTGATTCTGTTTTATCCGGAAGCAGTTACTTCGGTCAATCCGAAAACGGGTAAACTCTACTGGTCGGAAAAATATTCCGCGACAAATGGTTCTACCATCATGACGCCGGTTCGCTCGGGCAACTTACTGTATGCAGGAGGCTTCAGCAAGAAAAACATTTTGATCGAACTTTCAGAAGATCGCCCTGCTGCGAAAACGCTTTGGAAAGATATACCGCGTGCAGGCATCGCAGCGATTAATGTGCAGCCGTTTGTTGTTGGAAAAACCGTTTACGGATTCGATCAAACCGGGTACCTGTTTGCGATGGAAATGGCAACCGGCGAAAGAATCTGGCAATCCACCAAACCGATTGATTCCAAACGCCCTCAAGGATCGGCAACCGCGTTCATTATTAAAAACGGAGATCGTTTCTGGATGTTCAACGAACTGGGCGAACTGCTCATCACAAAACTTTCACGCAAAGGTTACGAAGAAATAGACCGGGCTAAAGTGATCAAACAAACCAACACCGCTTTCGGCAGAGATGTCGTCTGGTCTCCACCCGCCTGGGCCAATCGCAAAGTCTTTCTTCGCAACGATGAAGAATGCTTGTGTATTGATCTGGCAAAATGAAAAGCGGAATGCGTAGCGGTCAGCTGAGTCAGGCGACATTCTGTGATGAATAGCCGAGCAGTTTAATTTCGGGCTGGCACGATTGAGTGATGATATTTTCCAGTTCCGCAGTCAAAACTTCCTTCCTGTTTGCCGCATCCTTTTTCAAACCGGATTTTGCACGGGGAAGCCAACCGTCATAGGGAATGTTGAGTCGCTGGCAAACATCGGTTAAATCGTCCTGCAATGTTTCGAATCGACACACACGATCAACAACTGGGTTGCCATTTTCCATATAGAGTTGATGATTCAAACTGAATTGCCTCTCGCGAATGTAACTTTCCAAGCTGACTACACCTTGCCATTCCGGTTTTCGACTCAAAACGTAGTAATATTCAGAGACGACACGGTCCCAAGGATTACGTTCAAAACAAAATTTGTAGTAGCTGTTCCAGATTCGTTCTCCAACCGATTGGCGAATTTCAGTAGCCGGGCAGTGATTGTAAAACTGCCGGACCATGTTGACTTTACCTTGCATAGAAGAGATGGCTTGTTCGTTCCACTTTGTGATCCCTCCTGTAGAGTGCACCGAATTAATATAGTTGCGCGGAACGATCCCTTTTTGGATCCGTATTAATTCATCTGCGGGAGAAATGGGGGTAATTACATCCCAAGGACCAAGAAAACGAGAGAGAGCTATTTCAATACTCGTTCCGGCTGTTTTTCTAGTTTTAATGAAAATAAATTGATATTCATGACTGATCAGCATGCGATTCTCCCTGGCAATGAAGTTGACATTGCAACAGGATACTCCATTTCATCAAATTTCCCAAGAGCGAGTTCTGTTTGACGTTTCACTTTTTTTGCTCTGTGGGTTCGCTAACCATTATTGGCAATTTAAGAAAACAGATTCTTATTGGTATCAAGCTCTTTGAGTTGTTCCAAAAAGTTCTCGGGGGGGACGTCGAGATTTGGGAAGTCTGTTTTTAGTTTCTGTTTGAACTTGCGATCACCACGTGCGTAAACCGTTGCAGCAATAATTGTACTGCACCCGATCAATAGGGCGAAGAATAATATGTAAGGCTCTAAGCCGGTTCCGTTGGGAACTGAAGTTCTGACAACAGAAGGTTCAATACGTGCCGCCAGGATGAGCGGTGCCTGATGTTGTCCGCCCTGGGAGGCATAACTATACAGCTTGAGGAAGTACCCGGTTGCTTCAATTTCGACCGCCACTTTTTCGCCCAGTGGCAATCGAGAATCGATATCTGTTGCGACAAGGCGAATCGGATCGCTGCCCGAATCTGGCGTTAACACCCAGGCTTCGTATGTTTTTTTTACGCCGTATTTGTTTTTTCCAACTTGCATCTTGGTAATACGGCGGGCTGTTCCGCGAATGGTAATTAATTTCCCACGATACAAATCGGGGTTCCTTAATAAATTGACGTAAAGAACATCTTTGCGAGTATGCTTTTTCAGAAATCGATCATCCAACCGGCTGATGTGAGCCAGCACGCGATAATACGTGTCAGATTCATTGACTCGCAATCCCATTACCTGATCGTTGATCACCTCAAGCCATTTCGCAGGCAAATCAGCCGTTGCTGGTAAGGCTGATCCGTTTTCAATTTTCTCTTCTGTTATGGGTTTACCAACTGTTTTCGTTGCAGTTTTTTCTTCATCAGTTTTCTGTAAGGGAGAATCTTGCGGGGGGGGATCGGTACTGATCGCACCGACATCGACAGAATTCTTATTCGATGTTTTGGGAGATACCGTTTTGTTTCGGGCAGGATTATTTTGAGCCGTTTCGTTATCCGGCGGGAGCAACCAGTACCACGATTCCGGACGGGCTGCCCAGGTAACACCAAAGACAACCAGACAAAGCACGCCGACCATTGCCAGCAATCGCCGCTGGTCTTTGCGGTTTAAGTAAGGCACCGGCTTGGGATCATCACCAAATCGCATAAGAACTATCTGTTATCTTTGAGTGAAAATTGTGAGGTTGAACTGATTAATTGTATGCCATTTTCCCTGCAATAGAAAACCGAAAAAGGACGTTACCCGCTGAGATAAAAATATTCCCCCTCTTTCTGTCAAAGATGTTTTTAAGGTTTTTTCCCGACGATGCAGATTACGTTATAACGATTATCTCTCTTTCCAACGATTAATCGGATTCCCAGAATTCTACCTGTTAATTGAATAAAACCTGAATTAGTAACTGGCTCAGACAAGCAAAGATGGAATTGTCAATTTGTCCTG
>Ga0316208_1001351_pt1 | contig 23324 bp, 21 predicted proteins | sample 3monopyrite_MG_FD_204944 | JGI IMG/M metagenome (GOLD analysis project Ga0316208, IMG submission 204944) | Microbial mat bacterial communities from mineral coupon in-situ incubated in ocean water Damariscotta River, Maine, United States -... | ecosystem: Environmental > Aquatic > Marine >... | reverse complement strand
AAGCGCCGTAAAACAAGCCGATCGTGTTTATGTTTTTGAAGATGGTCATATTATCGAACAAGGCTCTCACGATGAGTTGATACAAAACAAAGGTTTATATAGTCGTCTTTATGGTCCATCGCATTAAAGAAAAATAAAGGTTTTTTGATTATGAAACAATTTAAAATATCATTAACAACCACTGGACGAGGCAGTTACAATATTACTCAAGACGTTCAAGCTTTCGTGCGTGAATCAAAAATAGAGATTGGCTTGTGCAATATTTTTGTGCAACACACTAGCGCATCCCTTATGCTTTGCGAAAATGCCGACCCACAAGTACGAGATGACTTAGAAACATTTATGGCTAAAATAGCGCCTGATGGTGACCCCATGTTCTTACATACCGATGAAGGTCCCGATGTACGGGTTATATAATACCTGTTTTTAACATATGGTTATGTAAGTTAATATGGACACCGAAATTACAAACTAAACTGTAGTAACTCATATTAAATCTTGCGCATTCGAGTAGCAATTAAATCAACAAGCCTAAACAGCCAGAAGCTGACGTGTAATTAAATTTACAATACTTCAGCTACGGTGGATTAGTGGAATATTAACTTAAAATAGAAATACATTATTTAGCACATTCAACCATTTCTAAACATTTCTTATAACAGGTGTTTTTCTCAGTAAGATTTAACCACAAACCGTAAGCAGCAAAACCACAAATAACAGAGAAAACGCCAAAAAGCCAAGAACGATCACCAATACCGCCAACTAAAAGAAAAAGCGAAAAACAAACCGCAATGAAAACTGGAATAAAACTTTCGACATAATTCCAACCATTAACACCTTTATCTTTATTAGAGTACGCCCAACAAACTATCTTACCCGTATCATCTTGCTGTCCAGATAAGGCAATCCTATCGCCTTTATTTAAAACCCAAGATTGGTCTACAAAAAGCTCAAAAACGTTAGTAAATTCTTCAAGCTCGATTTGTACACGGTTGCGAGTTACCGACTTATAAGAAGACACTTTCCCTACATAAAGATTTACATCACACATAAAATCCCCCTCCGAAATAATAACTATATCGTAAAGAATAAGTAGAAAAAAGCCCGCAGTTGCTGGCTTTTAAATCAAAGCGGTTTATTCTTCCGCTTTGGGTTTTGGTTTACGAAGTTGACTTTTTCCGTCCAAAGGTAGGTAGTGTAAAACGACATTGATTGAATTGTCTTTGTTTATAAAAGCAACACCGACACGATGCCATTGTGTTTCGTTTAATAACTTCAAATGAATTGGGATATAAGGTCTCTAACGCTCTAATATAATTATTCTGTGATGCGACAGCGGTTGCGCCATTAGTTAGGAACCTGGCTAATACTGGCGCGGTAAAATATTTAACGCGTATAATATTTGAGTTGGGATTTTGAATATGACAAATATTAGTAAACAGCTTAACAATATCAAACCACTTGTACGGCGTATCTTTTAATCTGCCGTAATATAAATTGTAGCCATCAATATATACGATAGCGTCCATTTTTATTCCTTTAAAAATGACAAAACCGCCAAAAGGCGGTCTTATCTCCTTAGAGCGAAAGCCAACTTAATGACAGTCCTTAAAGGGTAGTTGTTAATGTAAGTATACTTAACATGTATAGTTCTAGCTACATTATATAGCCAAAACTACTAATTAAATTCAGCTAGCTTGTGAACTAAACTGACATGATCTCTAAATTTAAAATAATAAGTAAACGGCGCCTCTTTAACATACTGAATTATATGGAATGATTATTAAAGTTTCACCAAGACCATAAACATCAATAATTACTAAGAATTGTCACTTTGGTGGATAAGCGGACATGAAAGTATATTCTTTATAGCTGCAATTAAAACTTTTGCTTGGACTTATCTAGTTCGAAAAATGTTAGATCTCAGAGGCAGCTTCTCAGCGTTAGCAGTCAGCCAGCCATTTATTTTAGGCATAAAAAATCTCACCGAAGTGGGATTCTTAAACGTAAAAGTATGTTGAATTAAACTTTTTTAAATTATTTACTAAGTATGCAAATAGTACTTTCCCTATAACTTTAAAATCTAAAAAAATACATCTATTTGAGTAGAATTGTTGAGTCTAGGTTCTCTTTCATTTCATTTGAATAAAATTTATATCCATAACCACCAAAATCATAGATACCCCTTTCTGATATTATATTTAATGCTGGCTTTAAAATGCTTTCTAACGCTTCTTGGTCAGTAAGGGGTGTTATATTGAAAAAACCCACAATCTCTACACCTAACAACCTAGTATATAAAAGTCGTGGTATTTCGTATGTTGGTGATATCGTTCCATCTTTTGATATTGCATGGCAGTCACCTTTAAGTACTGAAAAGCAAAACGGAGCAGTATCTTTGTCAATTGGTTTTGCAGGATCAATCAAATATAGTCCAAAGGGTGGATTGAAGGGTTGTCCATTATATAATTGATCACAAATAGAATGGGAGCTTGGAAAAAATGGCATTTTGTCTGGTTTAAAAACAGTTGTATGGAACAGCAATAAGTTCATGAATGTTTTTGCGTACCAACGCTCTAAATTCCATTTGTTTATTATCAGCTCTCTTTTATCATTACCTACAAATGTAAAATCCTTACTGTCTATACCTCTATTATGCTCATCGACGCCTCTAAAAAGCTGTAGAGCTTCATTGTCATAAGGAGATAAACGATGATTATGTGAATAACATAATCTTTTTAAAAGAAATGAGCCAGATCCAAATGAAATTTTTTCCGTATCTAGACCAGCTGAAAATGGACCTAGTATTTTAAGTATAGAATTTGAAACTACATGTTCTTTAGTTAGGTTTCCACTGCAATCTTTATTGGCAGAAGCCCAGCAGACGGGGTTTAATTTATGTTTAAGGTGGTCTAGATCTTCATCTTTCAATTTTAATTTGTCCCTGATTCTATTTAATATCAGTACATGTCTACCTTTATCTTAAGCCAAATGTCAGTTTTCAGTATTGAGCAGCCTATCGTGTAAATTTATCATTATCGGACATATTAGAGCGTAGGGGGTTATTTAATATTTTTTCTTTACTGGCCGACCATATTGATCCATCCCTACACCTGGTCCATATACATTGGGCGTAACTTTAGTATTAGGGCTGATAACTTTTCCGTCTTGTGTAGCCCACTGAAAAGGTTTCCCATATTGATAAGAATGAATACCATGGCCATAAGCATTAGGCTTATACCCGTTTGAAGTATTAGTTTCTATTTCGTTTGATGTATCTGAATTACGCTTCAACATAGCTCGCTCAAAAATTGTTGGTTGATTAAGTTGGGAGTTCTTATGATTCAAGTAAAAGTCTACACGTCTAATTTCACAAATATTATATTCTTTGCTTCCCTTACTGTACGACAAATAATCTCGTGTTTTAGCATCATAAATGCCATTTAAGCAGTCACGTGCAGCATGTTCAGTTGCATACTTAAGTCGACCTTCGTAATCAGATCTTGATGGAGTTGTTCCACAAGAATTTATTACAAATAACAAAAGAAGCATTAAAATAATTCGCATATTTATACTCCCACTTCCACATATTTAATTTAACCACCTTAGCATAAAGAATTATTAGTATCGGGTAGTTTTGTATACATATATGAATTTATTATGGTAATGAAAATAAAGGATCTGACTGGCTGCTTTCAGTATTCAAAGAGTCAGAATGGCTAACTTGATTGATATGAGTAATTTAAGAAAATTATAGCGCTATATTAGATAATACTTATTGGCCGCTTTTGTTTGGCAGCAGACTAAAACGTAATTATTACTAACGACTACTTTGGTTCGTTAGCCATCAAACTGACGTTTAAATATAACCATAATTTGTACGAAACGGCCAAGTTATTCATCCATACACTTTCTTCATACAATGATTCAGTGTGTTATTAACGATAACTTAATATTATTTGCAGAAGTATTCGGAGAGTGTATACTTTTTCTACTACTTCCTTTTTAGTGTAGTCATTAAGTTGGCTATTGCTTTAAGGAGATAAGGCCGCCTTCTGGCGGTTTTGTCATTTTTAGAGGATTAATAATTGGGCTAGATGGAACTTAATTGACTCAAAATATAAGGAAACATTTATATTTCATTTGAAATTCTTTTAATCTTTGCATTTGTTAAATTAGGCCACGATTTAATCACTTGAGCTAATCGATCATCTTCACAATAGAAATAAGCTGTTGGTAGCCCTAGTACTTTGGCTATTCTGCTAATAGTCCCATAATCAGGTACATGTTTATCTGTTTCATATTGATTCATACGTGAGCTTGCTGAAAATTGGTCAATTTTTGCCTTAATCCCTAGTGATTTTTGTGAAAAGCCCGCTTCAAGTCGGGCTTCTTTTAATCTCATACTTATTGGTGATTTTTTCTTAGCCAAACCAGTCTCCATATACTGATATTTAGCTAAGAGATTCTTAGTTTTTCGCTTGCTTGGATACTAAGGAATCCTTAGTATTGAGATTACCATTTAATAAAATATTTCAAAAGGAATATTATGTTTTCTACTATCAGTGATGCGGAGATTCCTGGTTATTCGATGATTACCGAAGGACATGAACAAGGATGGGAATTCGTACAATGCAAAATATTTGAACCTTGGTTTCATGTTGAATGTCAGATTCACGAAGCAGAAAATAATTTCACAAGAGTATTCTTTATACGTTATGTCGATCATATTATTCGAATAGTACGGGAACCGTCTATGACGATTAAAGAAATATCACTAGTTTCACCTGCTTATATTAATAAACAGGACGGATGGAAAATGGAAAAATTAAAGGAAATTTGGGTTGGATATGAGCCTGGATTAGATAATGAGCAAGAAGCTAATATTTTTGTACTTCAAAATGAAAATAGATATGTATATTCAGCGCTTTCAACATCAGAAAAAAAATTATTAAAGAAGGTGCAAATTTTTAGTGTCTAATGTCAATTTATGTAAATAGTATTTTTACTATCAGAAATTCTAGCCCCATAAAATAAAACTGTTATTAACGATAAATACAAAAGCAAGCATTCAGCGTTACAGTAATTATCCATGTATTACTCAGAATTAGTGAATAGCTTGTAAGAGTTATATTACTGAAAGCTGTAAAGTATAACCAAAGCAAATAAAAATTAACCCCATCCAATAAACTCTACGTACCGTTACTTTAAAAGTCTTAGCTGGATAATATACTTTATTTAAATTTAAAACGGAAAATTCATGCTTATATATTTCTTGTATTTTTTCTTTATTATCTTTGATTTTTAAAATCCGATTATAGAAATATTTTGCTTGCTCATTTCTGATTTTTTCAAAATCAGCATTCTGTTCGTCAACCAATGGACTCCTCAAAAATTCAAAAGCTAATAATATTACACCTGCCAACTGAAACCACAAGCCAACACCATTTATATGTCGAATCACACCGTCTGATAAGTGTGACAAAGGCTGACTAACAGCTAAAAATATCCCGTAGAGAAATAAAAGCAAAAATGTCAGTACTTCTTTTTTAAAATGCTTTGGTAGTTTGGCCATTAGTTTATCCTATCAGTCACGTATGTTGCGGTAATTTTTACAAAAATATATTGCAGCCGAATATTTAATTACTTATATATCGGCCAGACATTTTATCTAGGTTCTCTTTAACACTTTTCCATTTAGGCATGACCTGTTTCATTAGTCTATAAAATTTTTCACTATGGTTATGTTCTGCGATATGACATAGTTCATGAAGAATGACATAGTCTATACATTCACGAGGTGCTTTTACTAAATATGGGTTTAATGTTAATAATCCACTTGGTGAACAGCTACCCCATTGAGTTTTCATTACTTGCAATCGAATTTGAGGCTGGTCTTTTACCCAAAGTGCTTTAGGTAAAACGGCATCAAGCCTACGGCTAAACACATCTCTTGCTCTTTCCTTATACCAACCATCAAGTAACTGTTTTACGCCAGAGGTGGTGTTTTCCTTAATCAATACTTCTAACTTTCCTCTTAGCAACTTAACACGCTGTTCTGGTTGTGAATTGGGAATAACTTTAAGCAAGTATTGCTTCCCTAAATAGTAATGCGTTTCTCCACTCACATATTGCCGGGGTACTACATGTTCTAATTGAGCTTTAAACTTATAAAGTCTTTTATATATCCATCGTGCTCGTTTTTTTACTGCATCTATTACGTCTTCATCTTTAGAAGTTTCCGGGGCATTTACAACTATTCGACAATCTGGATAGACCTTTATTAATACTCTATTAATATCACTAACGCGGGGCACTCTAGTAAACTCAATACAATCGTTCCCATAAAAAATACTTAGTTGTTTTTCACTGCTAAGCATTTCCAATACCTACTTTGGTAATTTGCACAACAAGTTCAACTATTGATTTTGCTTGATCCATACCAGCACCAATCGCTTTGCATTTATTAAAGATAAGAGGCAATAGTTTTTTACGAATATCAGATTCGATGTTTTGTGGGTTAATTGAGTTTTCTGCCACTGATGTCGTTACCATTTCATCAACAATAAATGTGAGCTCAACCCACTCATTCTCATCAGCTTCATTTGCACATGCAAAAGTTGCAGGTAAGGTTTTTTTAAACACGCCAAAATAGGCTTGAGCATGTCGATTGCCATTGAAGCTGTCTGGTATCTCATCTAACTTGCGGTCTTTCACTTTCTCTTCAAATTCACTAAACAACATGTATTGTTTCATAGGGTGCTCAAATAACTCTTCTGCTTCTTCTATTGCCTGCCGCAATAGTTTAGAGAAGGCTTCTTGTGCATAAGGATCATCCCTTAGTTCCTGTTCAATCGTTTTTGCAATACGGGTTTTTATAATATCGGTTTCGTTACGTGTTTTGTCGTCACTCCAATCTTCAGGCTTATCTCTCACGCCCATCTTACCGACTTCATATACACCTTCGGGTTCTTTAATACCAACACCGACGACATGCTTATCCATTAGTTTTTTAACTTGCTCAGAATACTCATCGTAGTCTATTGTTTCACCAGCATCTTGCTTGGCTAGTTGCCGTAAACTACTAAATTGTTTAATTGTTTCTTTATAGTGATTTCGGTCAGCATCTGAAAAGCTCTTGTCTTCAAAGAATGTTGCAGACTGCAAGGCAATCTTTAAACAACTGGTAAATTCTGTAAGTGCATCAAAAAAGTCCTCACGTATATTCAAATGAATATCAACAAGTTCATTATTACGTTCATCCATTCTTGGTATGAGTACTTGTCGCAACTGTTCTATATCATTTTTATTTTTTACATTTTTAAAGATATCCCACAATTCATCATATAAACGCGGTAAACGTTTATATTCGGTACTCATTTCATTGTATAGGCCAGCTATATCATTAAGGTCATAGCCCCCCTGAGTACGGGAAGCCAAATCCTGATACTTTGCGATCGTGGTATCTAATTCAGCCAATATTCCACGATAATCAATTAACAATCCAAATTTCTTTTTTGGATGCAAGCGGTTAACACGTGCAATCGCCTGTATTAAATTGTGTTCTTTAAGTGGCTTATCAATATAGAGCACAGCATTTCTTGGTTCATCAAACCCCGTCAGCAATTTATCAACGACAATTAATATCTTAAGATCATCATCTTTCTCAAAACGTTCAATCAGACTCTTGGTATAAGTTTGCTCATCTTGAGCCCCAACATTCTCTTTCCACCACTTAGCAACTTCTGGCGCACTGTCTTCATCAACATCAGTGTTTCCCTCACGAGTATCAGGGGCAGACATCACTACTGCACTTTCAAATAAGCCAGTATCATCTAGATATTTTTTGTATTTAATTGCAGAGGCTTTGCTATCACATGCTAGCTGGCCTTTTAGCCCATCATCAATATTCTTTACGAAGTGATTAGCAATATCTAAAGCTATTAAATGAATTCGATCATCTGACTGATACACCTGACCTTTTCGTGCAAATTTTTTCTTAAGATCTGTTTTTTGTCCATCCGTTAAACCTTCGGTAATTCGGTCAAACCAACTATCGATTGCACGTTCATTAACATCCAGGTCAGGAATGCGTTCTTCATATAGTAATGGAGTAACTGCTTTATCTTCAACAGCACGTTGCATGGTATAGGCATGCACTATAGGACCAAATTTATTCGTCGTCTTATCATCTTTAAGAAGTGGCGTACCGGTAAATGCCACGTAAGAAGCCTTTGGCAATGCCTGCTTCATTCGAATGTTATTTTCACCGCCTTGGCTTCGATGTCCTTCATCAATCAAAACAATAATATCTGAGCTATCATTGTGACAATTAGGCTGTTTAGTCGCATTATTAAATTTTTGAATCAAAGAGAAAATGATACGTTCTGAGCCTTTACCAATTTGCTCAGCCAAACGCTTGCCAGATGTAGCCATTGCAGCAGTTTTATCTTTTTTACCTGATAACTCACCACCGGATGTAAAGGTTGTACTTAACTGATTTTCTAAATCCACCCTGTCAGTTACTATCACCATACGACATTGTTTAAGGGTATCATGCAAAATTAGTGCTTTAGATAAAAACACCATAGTGAATGATTTTCCCGAGCCGGTGGTATGCCAAATCACACCACCTTCTCGCCCACCATCAATACGCTTAGTATTAATTCGATCGATCAATCGTCTAATACCAAACACCTGTTGATATCGGGCTATAATCTTGCCTACCTTCCTATCGAAAAGTGTAAACAAACGTGTCATTTCTAATAGCCGAGAGGGCTTCAATAAGCTAATTAAAATTTTATCTTGTTCGCTTACAGCCAGCTCACCACCGGCAATTAAAGATTCATACCATTCACGGTCGGCAGCAATTCGATGGCTAAATAGATTGTTCTTTTGTTCATCCGATAATTTTATGTTTTTAAGAGCATAAAACTCCGTATCTTTAATATCTTCATCTTTCCACGTTGCCCAAAATTTGGCTGGTGTACCTTGCGTACCATAACGACCTTCAGCACCATTGATAGACAAGAGCATCTGGCTATACGCAAATAGATGTGGGATTTCATCATTACGCTGATTACGTAAACTCTGAGATACACCTTCACCAATCGTTGGGCCTTTATTAGCATTCCCATCAGGCCGCTTAGCCTCAATAACAACAAAAGGAATACCATTCACAAAACAAACAATATCAGGGCGACGGTGATCCACACCGTTTGTGCGAAGCACATTGAATTCTTCTGTAAATAAATAACTATTATTATTTGTATTATGCCAGTCAATTAATGCAATCGTAGGGTTCGCTTTTCGTCCGTCAACAAACTCAGTAACTGATATTCCATATAGTAGATGGTTATAAATTTTTTCATTGGCAACAGCCAGCCCTTCATTCAGAGCAGGTGAGCAGACTTCTGCAATAATATTATCAATGGCTTTCTCTGATAAAGGATAGTCATTCCCCGAGAAAGTGAAGCGGCGTTTTTTAAGTTCCATTCGCAGTACATCACGTAAAACTACCTCACTAGTCTTACCTCCACGCAGCTCAAGGGCTCGTTCAGGTGAAACAAATGTCCATCCAAGATTGCACATCAAAGCTAGAGCAGGAAGTTTCGCGCTGTATTCTTCCTGAAATTTGGGCAAAGACTGTTTTACATCCATCTTAGTTGTTCCTTCCAGTTCTCAGGCACGCACATAATTATGCATTTCCCCATACATTTGCAGATGACGAATCGAAAAAAATTACTTCTAAAGGGTATCTAACATTTCTTAGTGCAGCAATCGCTGTAGCTCGCGAAATTATTTCTCTATTCTCAGGCGAGTCAACATCACCGAAAATACCAACATATAATTTTTTGAACCGTCCACGACCTAACCGAACCAGTATATGGTCATCACTATCAGCCAAAGAATGACCAAATAAGAAGAAACAGTGCGTACCAGTCTGTGCGTTAGTTGTTAACACTTTGAAACATTGGTATAGATATGCGTTATGTCGAATTTTATTCTTTTTCTGCTTACTAGTACCTTCGGCCACAAAGAGCGGAAACTTATTATCCTCTATTGCTGCACGGGCTTGCTCAATCAATGGCTCGCCATTACGAACCCAGGTATATTTTTGAAGCTCCGCACCTGAATCAAAAAGATGAAGTGCCCCATGAAGAAAATGTACGCTTGCGGAATGTGCAGCAGTCTCGCCTTGCCAGACAACATAATCTGCTTCAGGATCATCTTCATCATTACCAAAGCTATCATTTTTTCGAAGATTAAATACTTCGCCGAAAGGTTCATCCTCATGCATCAATGTCCAATACAGTAATAAATCATAATTTAATGTAAAAACGTGTCCACCATTATCTGACGCAAGAAAATGGCTCAAAAATTTTCTACACGCCCAAAATTCTGCATCATTTATAGCATTAGGGGTTGCAGGATGATTGTCAGCGATCGTAGCAACAAGTAACTCTTTTAAAGCAAGAGCATGATTAGTCATTGCCGAAGCACTTGTGGTGTCACCAGGAACATAAACAGGGAGAATTTTTGAACCACTTTCAAGAGCTCTAATTGCAACTTCGAAATCTTGAGTATCAAGAGCTTCAAAAACATGTCGAGCCTCAGGGATCGCAGAAAAATCAGTTTCGCCATATAAAGATGCATAATGAAATATGTCGGCACGACAACCGATACTGAAACCATTCCCAAGCAACAAATGTCTTTTTGCACATTGATCTGAATCTTCTAATGCTTCCTGAAAAGAAATTACATCAACCATAAATCAACCCTCACCCATTTAGTTTTAATGTCTCTATAACGTCCGTAATGATTTTTATTTTATTTGCAGCTAGAGAAAAGCTCATACTACTTCTGAATAGACTCTTGATTTCCTGTCCCCAATATTCCTTATCTTCGGCAGAGGCAGGGTTAAAAGCAGATTTATTGACGCTGGATTCCAATCCTATAATTGCCGTTATAATATCTTCAATTTCAGGATCTTTTTCATTTCTATCAATTAATCCTGACCTGCCCATTAAACCCACAATAAAAGTGCCATCGACATAACCTTTTGTTAATTCTTTTGCCTGTCCAGACTTGAAACATGAAATAAATACGCCAAGAATTCGAAGCAATCCATATCCAAAAATAATTCGTTCAGGAAATCCACCGTCTGTAACTAACGTATGATATATCTCTAAGTAACGTACAAATGTTTCAACCTCTCGAAGTGACAAATCATTTTCAACAACCAAATTGATTGCAAATTTAATTAATCCTGTTTCATCAAGCCCCGAACCACCGAGCACATCACTAGACTTAATTAACGATCTAAGATGCTTCGCGGAAACCCAATTAGAATCACTGGTGCCTGATATAATTTTTTGCGGTAATGCAAAACTAAAACCTAGAAACTTATCAAAGTAACGCTGTGCATTGTCAGTAATACCATAACAATGTTTAATCGATAAGCGCAGTTGATCTGTGTTAGTTACTAAAACAAACTGAACGCCCTCAACATCGAACACATGCTTAATGCTTTCAATCATAGACAAAGCAAAATTAGGGCGACAACGATCTAATTCATCAATAAATATAACTATTGGAGATACTTTGGCTAATTCTTTTAATGCATCTTTAAGCGTTATTATGCTTTTTTCTGCTGCCACGTGATCTGCCAACAATGACTCTATTACGTGATTTATTGCTGCATCGCCAACTTTTTGTAGATCTTTGTCAAAATCATTTACAACATCCGCTGCATCTTGCTTTAGCGTCCAACTAACGCCAGCTTTTAATGCAGTCTTAATTCCAAACCGAACAGCTGGCAGTGCTTTTTGTATTAAACTTGGACGATCTGCTTCTGGTAATAACTTTAATATTGCTGCAAGTAAGGTCATCAATGGCTCATCGGCATGGTCTGCACTAAACGCATCAACATAAACAGCTTTAAACTCTGAATCACTAGTTTCAATTAGATTAATCAATTTAAGGCAAAACTCAGTTTTACCTGTCCCCCAACCACCATCAATTACCATTGGTGAGACTTTCGCATCTGATGTTAATAATCGAATGATTTTTTCTGCAATAGGTTTACGCTGATATTCATCACGTAAATCAAACGTAAATTTATTTATATCATCTGACATATTTCTTCCATAAAATCATGCATCAACCTTCACTCGCCGCTTGCCCGTTAATAATTGTTGCATGAGAGCCTTTTTTTCTTTTTTTAAATAAGATATTTCCTTTCTCAGAAGATTCATTTCATGATCCGATGACATTAATATTTCTGCTATTTTTTGCTGCTCTTCTTTAGGTGGTATTAAGATCTTTATTGGTTTAATGTCATTCCCATAAAGATGAATAATAGTAATACCTTGCGCTCTAGAAGAAATTTCATATTTTTTATTATGCGTTATTAAGTAACTTAAAAATTCAGGAATAATTTTCTCCATATCAGGGCGAAGTATATTTATATCTCCACCTAGTAATACACCGTCTTCCAATAGTGCAGTCGCATTAGCAAGATCAATTCCACTTGTTGTAGTTGATGAAGGAATTAACACATCCCCATAAACTGACTCTATTCCTTCATTCACATCAGTCCTGCTTCTAACATTACATATAACTTCAGAATAAATTGTAAATAGCTCACCATATAAAATACATTTATTAATCCCATTATCTTCTAATTTGCCTTTAGAAAGGTCTTTTCCTTTTTTAATATCACAGACTCTGTCGATCCGACTTTCAATCCAATCTTCCGTGAAATATTTAAATCGTTCTTTACCTGCAAGCAATTTCTGCATCAGGGCTTTTCTCTGCAATTGACTATTGTCAAGAATTTTTTCTGTGGTCTTTATGGCTATATCCCAAGTGTTCAGAACTTTAGCAATTTTGTTTTGCTCAACTATAGGCGGCAAAGCAATTTTTAACTTTTTAAAGTAAGGTAGTCCAATTGTCTTAATAGTTGAACCAACTGCTTGCCTTTCAAATTCAGGCTTAAGTATTTGTAACCAATTATACAAATACCAGCTATTGATCGTGTAAGTGTTATCACATTGCCAAGCTATAAAGTGCTGGCTTACTGCCATTGGAACTGCCATTACAGCACTTTTTCCTACACCAGCATCACGTGATAACACTACTGTTTCAGCAGGATGTACTGCTGCTGAAGAATTTTTAATCCCTTCTTCAGAAATTTCTTTTTTTGTTTTTGAAATATATCCATTATCTAAGTTCGAAGAATCTGACAACGAAATCCATTTTACATTACCATTCCAGTACTCAGTAATTTTTTTATTCGGCGTATGACCACTACATCGAATAGTAAATTTATCCAGCAGATCAAACTTCCAGTCATCTGGTATATTCGATTCGTTTAAGCTACGAACCATACCCTAACTCCTCAAGAAACTTTGCCATTTCTACTTCTAAATTCGCCAATTCCTTTTTCAATTTCCCCCGTTCTTTACGCACAGCCATTAAATCGATTTCTTCCTCTTCTACAAAGGTATCAACATAACGCGGGATATTTAAATTGTAATCATTTTCTTGAATTTCTTTAAGGCTGGCGAGATAAGCATACTTATCTACACTCTCTCTTTTACGATAAGTTTCTACGGCCTTATTAATATTACCATCTGTTAAAAGATTCTGATTTTTACCTGCTTTAAATCCTTTGCTGGCATCAATAAATAAAACTTTATCATCTACTTTCTCTTTTTTGAAAATAAGTATTGCTGCTGGAATACCTGTGCCGTAAAAAAGTTTTTCTGGTAAACCGATAACTGCATCTAACAAATTTTCATCTATCAACTGTTTACGAATTTTTCCTTCAGATGAACCACGAAATAATACGCCATGAGGTACGACCACACCCATTCGTCCTGTTTTAGGTTTTAAGGTTTCAATCATATGCAAGATAAATGCATAGTCACCTTTTGTTTTTGGTGGAACGCCGCGGCGAAAACGACTGAATTTATCGTGCTCTGCTTCGTCATGCCCCCATTTGTCTAAACTGAAGGGGGGATTGGCTACAACAATATCAAATAATTTTAAATTACCATCAGCATCTAGAAGCTTAGGATTACGAATGGTATCGCCCCATTCTATTTTGTGGTTATCTTCGCCATGAAGGAACATATTCATTTTGGCCAGCGACCAGGTCGAGCCGATGGCTTCTTGTCCGTATAGCGCATATTTTTTGCTACCGGTTTTTTCGCGTATTTTTCGACCCAACTTCATTAAGAGTGATGCTGATCCACAAGCAGGGTCACAAGCTTCATCTCCTTCTTGTGGGTCTACCAGTTCTGCGATTAAATCTGATACTTGAGGTGGCGTATAAAACTCACCTGCTTTCTGACCACCACCGGCTGCAAAGTGTTTAATTAAATATTCGTAAGCATTACCGATAATATCTAATTTTTTGACGCGACTAGGACTCAGGTCCATCTCATCTTTTGCAAAGTCTTCTAATAAGTGGCGAAGTATAGTGTTCTTTTGTTTTTCTTCACCCAGCTTGTCGGTGTTAAATGAAATATCCTGAAACACGCTTTTACTCGCATCGCGAAGCTTTGTTCCGTTGGCTTCCTCAATTTCATGTAAACAAATATCAATTCGTTGCCCATTACCAGGCTGATGGCGACGTTCCCATAAGTTTTGGAATGTCGCTATGAATCGGTCTTTTTCTTTACCATCGTCATCTTTGAGAATAACTTCAGGAATAACAAACCGTTCGTTTTTCATCATTTCTGTAATTAGCTCTGGCTCGTCACCGTGCTCAGCCTGGTATTTATCGTAATGGTCTTGCCAGACATCTGATATATATTTGAGAAACAACATGGTAAGAATGAAGTCTTTATAGGTATCGGCACTGATGGTGCCACGAAAGGTATCGCAAGCAGCCCATAAAGCTTTATTGATTACATCTTGGTTAGCATCTTCGGTCATTTTGTTAATCCACTCTGATTTGATTCATGTAATAGGTCTTTTGCTATGGTGTTCATTAACACCTCAGCATTAAGCGTTAGTTGTTTTAATAAAATTTGTTCTCGCCACATTGCTATATATAACTGAACAATTTTTTCCTGTTTTTCTAGACTTGGTACTGCAATAGGTAAATTCTCTAAAACCGTTCTGCGTATGCTTTTGGTTAATGTGCCTTCGGCCTCTCGCTGGAAATAACGCTGTGATGGCGATTGGTTAATAAACCATTGCAGGTATTGAGGAGAAACTTTTGATGAATAATTGCTCAGCACAAAAAAATGAGGGGATGCTACCGAATTTACTTCATCAGCTTCAGGTCCAACTAATGCAGCGTAATTAGAATTACCACGTGCTGCGACAAGAACATCTCCCATTTTCAGCCAAACGGGTTTCTTCTTGCCTTTTAATTCCGTTTCAATACATCTAGCCCAGCTTATTAGGTTGCCTGAAATGACATCCTTCATTTGTACGGCATATATACCTGTACCTGACTCTTCAGGAATCTTACCTCTAAAGGGATAACCAACAGTTATATCTGCAAAATCTCGTAAAATCACTCTTTATTCCTGTTTCATAAGAGATGGTGCAAAAAATAATACTCCCCAAATATAGACAAGTCAACATTAAATATGCATCATTGATCTTGATGCAAATAAATAGGGATTGATATGCAAGCTAAAGTTGTGGTTATACGAAAACTAGATATATACCAACCCACAATGGATGATTTGGGTGGTTACGAAGCTATTAGTACTGATAAGTACAAGGAGTTAAGGCTCCAGTACTTTAAATCGCCACATGATGATTTTGTTACAAATCAGTCACTCCACTTTCCTGTTGTATTACTGAAAGATGGAACACCATGGAGTGACGCAAACAGATTTTTACTTCATAAAGCAAAGGGCATTAATCCGGCTAAACATCGAACGCTAGATAGTATAGCTAGGGATTTAGTTAGTTTTCGTAGATGGATAGATGAAGAAAATATCAATTACATGCTCTTCCCTAAAAGAGTAATGGCCAGACCTACATACCAATACTGCAGTTATTTACATGATGAAATCCGCAATAAAAAGATTGCCATTGGAACTGCGAAACGACGAATGAGTTCAATTCAAGGGTTTTACAGGTGGATGAAACTTACCGGTACTGTATTTGAGCACCCACTCTGGCGTGAAGGAGATGCCTATATTTTATTCAAGGATAGACATGGATTTAGTCAATCAAAAAATATAACTACTACCGACTTAACAAAATCTTTTAAGCACACAAAGAACACCAACAATTATAGTGAATATATTGATGATGGAGGCAAGCTAAGACCGCTTCCTAAGGATGAACAGTATGCGTTGGTCAATGCTCTTAAAAGTATAAGTAATATAGAAATGATGCTTAGTTTTCTTATCGCACTTACTACTGGGGCAAGACTACAAACAGTTTTTACATTACGAAAACAAAATTTTGAGATGCATTTACCTGATAGCTCAGCTTACAGAAGAATAAAAGTAGGGAATGGAACTTTAGTAGATACAAAATTTGGCAAACAGATGGTCATACTCATACCTTCTTGGTTATATCGACGAGTCCAACTATATCTAGCATGTGAACGCTATAACACACGCAATAGAAGATCTCCTCATATTTACAAAGAACAAAGTGAGCAGTACATATTCCTTACCAGAGCCGGAAAACCATATTACATGGCAAACAACGATCCGTATGCATCTATTTATAGAATTCCTCCACGTGGTAATGCAATCACACAATTTATTCGACAACAACTAAAACCATTATTAACAAGAAGTGAGACTATATTTGAAATTAGGTTTCATGATCTTCGTGCAACATTTGGCATGAACTTGTTAGAAGAAAAAACAAATGAGAGTGTCCCGGCTCTACATGATGATATAAATAAACCCGATTATTTTTCTATTCTCATGCACGTTAGAGAACGAATGGGACACTCAAATATTACCACAACAGAAAAATACCTTAACTACCGAAAAAACTTCAAAATAGCAATACAGGTACAGAGTGAATATGAAATATATTTAGAGAATCTCCTGCAGGAATAAGAAAAGTAGAATGACATGGAAAGAACGTAAAACAATAGATATAGAACTAAAAGAGTTGCCTTTTACAAAAGATAATAATATTTCTATTAGTAATCCATCTAAATTAAGAATAATAATACCTGGAATTTATTTTCCTGTAGATATTGGAGCATGGTGTTATCTTAAAAGAAGAAAAAAAGATTTTGAGCACAAAAAAAATGGTAATGGTGATTGGCAAGTAAAAACAGATACATTTGAACCTAAAAGAAAAAAAATTGTTATAAAATATGCTGAATATTTATTTGTAATGTATAAATTAGGAGGCAGAAATTTCACAATACAATCTACCCACAATATATTTTTACTTTATATAAACTGGTGTGATAAAAATTACCCTATAGCATTTAACTCTAATATAGATTACGTAAAATCACTCGTAAAATACACAGCTAATTTAAACCATAGAATTAATGTAAATGAAATAACTTCAAATTCAGCTAGTTCATATCAAAAGGTGGCTTTTAATTTTATATTTTCATTGCTCGAAGAAAAAGACACGCACATCCTATCAGAAATAAATATCATTAAAGCTAACAGCAAATCATCAATAAAAACCATATTACCTAGCACAGAAAAATCAGCCATAGCATATGCAACATATGAGTCCTTATTTAAAAACTTAATAAATCCTATAAAAGATAACAAACCTTTCCCTTGGTTAATAACTGTAGAAAATGAAGATATTTGGATTTTCCCAAACAGCAGAATATTAGCCACAAAGAAAGAGTTATCAGCAAGACATTTATGGAAACATTATTCACCTGCCTATGATTATAAAAATGGGAAATTATTTTCTCTTGAAGAGATTAAATACGGCTTAACTGGAGGAAAGCGCTACTCACCATCGCAGGCATTAGAAATATTCACTAAGGCTAGAATCCTTCTGGATTCAAGCAATAGTGACAAATATCATTACAAGCGTATTTTCTTTGCTAAATTAGCTCTCCAAAGTTTTATAATGATGTTTTCAGCGAATACAGGAATGAATCTTTCTTCAATAGCATCTTTAATATGGAATGACAACGATCATAAAGTATCAACTTACCAACAAGGATTTAAAACAATAAAAGCTCGTGCAAATAATAAAGAGGTTGAATTCAAAATTGGTAATAAATTCTACCCCTTATTTAAAAAATATTTAAACTTAAGACGTTTCTTAATATCGGCGCACGCCTCATCTTCGACTTCATTATTATTCTTTAGAATAGCCAATGGTGAAATCAGTGAGATAAAAATGGGTTTTTCACATGAGTATAATAAGCGGATAAAAACACTTTTCGGACTAGAAATTAATTTAACTTCCCGATCTTGGAGAGCCCTTAAGAGTGACTGGCTAATTAGAAACACTGATATCCCAACGACTGCGTTAATTTTACAAAATTCAACCAATACTGTCATAAAAAATTACATAGAAGGAAGTGAAGATCAGGCATCAGATGAAATTTCTAATTTTTATAAAAACTTTCATAAGAAAGTTATAATAACTTCAGATACAAATGCAATGAATACCTCCGTTGGACGATGTAAGGAAATAAACAATAGTAAAGCAAACACGAGAAGCGAAATACTTAAGCCTGACTGCAAAACTCCAGAAGGCTGTTTATTCTGCGAGCAATACGCAATTATCGCAGATAAAGTAGATATACGAAAAATAATTAGCTTAAAATATATAATCAATGAATCAAGAGTCTTAGCTAGTTCAGATACTCATTTCGAGAGTATTTTTGGCGAAGTATTAAATAGAATAACCTTTATCTTAGATTTTCTTAAAAGAAAATCTAATAAACTCAAGGAACAAGTTCGAATAGTAGAGCGTGAAGTCAATAACCATGAAATTTTATCACCATATTGGGAAAGAAAATTACAGTTATTAGTTGAGTTAGAGGTGGTTAGCTAATGGAAAACTACACTACATACCGCTCAAAGGTCACCATACAGCTCGATATACCTAAACATATATATCCAGATGAATATCACTCAAGTTTAACAAAACTGATTAAACCTAATGAGAGCTTCGTAATATCTAGAAATATAGACGGGGAGATTTTATCCCGCTATCGAGATGACATATGGGACTTCACACCTTACAAAAAAAACAACAACACTAGCCAGTCTAAATTATATTTTTCAGAACTTTTCGGAACTTACAAATCAGATACCAAATGGATTATGTTCATAATGATTTACATGAGTGAATCTAACAGACATTCTCGTTTAAGCACAAATACTATAGTCTCGTATATGAAAATATTAAATGACATTACGAAGTATACAAGCAATAGAAACATCTCGATTGTAGAATTATTTGAATCTAAAAGACATGTGTCAGAATATGTTAATAGTTGCGTTTATTCATATAAGCTTAAAACATTCTCTCCTATCATTAAAAACTTAATCCTTTTAGGCCACAAAAATACGGACATCAAAGCTATTGGTGGAGCCACAGTAGATGAGATTAACGATAGACGTATAATGCTTAGAAATGACAAACAACATCCAGTCATTCCACCTAGAATATATAGTTATTACATTACATTTTTACATGAGCAAGTGACTACTTTTTTGAATATAAAAAGCAGTCTTTATTCGTTTTTAAAATATTTTCACTATAGAAAAGCTGGCGACATGTATTCAATGTCTATCGACTTTGAGAAATATACAAAAAAGCATAGACTCACCTCTCTATTCAAAAAATACAATATAACTGAAACGAAAAATGTTTCTAGATTGTTATCTCGAATCCAACATTGCTGTAAAACTCTCATTCATATCTATACAGGAATGAGAACATCAGAAGTTTACTCACTAAAGATAAACTGCCTTAAGATTGAAAAAACGAAATCCGGTAAAATACTGAGATTATTAGGTGAAACTAGTAAATTAATTGGCCAAAGACAAACTACGGCTTGGATAACTTCAATTGAAATTGAAGAAGCAATTACGCTGTCACAATGGATTGCAAAGTCTATTTCCAAATTAAATTCTTTTAATATAAATGATACACCACTGTTTATATCTACATCATATTTGAACTTAGCTTCTGGTACATGTATACCTACGATGCCTTTACAAGTTAATAGCCTATCTAATAAAAAACAAGAAATTAATAATTATATTAATTCTGATATATTAAAAATAAAAAAATCAGATATCACATTTCTTGAAAAAGTTGATCCTTTTAGATCTTGGCAGGATGAAGATCAATTTCAGATAGGCTCTAATTGGAGAGTCACTAGTCATCAATTTAGAAGATCCCTTGCATTTTATGCTGCTCAAAGCTCTTTAGTTTCATTACCATCATTAAAAAGACAACTGAAGCATATTACCCAGGAAATGACTATTTACTACGCTAAAGGAAGTGGTTTTTTTGATTTATTTAGTGATGACAACCATTTTAGTCAGACATTTATCAATACAAAACCTGAAGCTGATGCCTTAGCTTACCTTTATGACGTTATATTATCCGAAGAATCACTATATGGCGCACATGGTACATTTATAGATAAGAATATTAGAAATACTCCTTTACTTATTGAAGACAGAGATAAATTAATAAAGCAATTCAAAAAAGGAGAAATTGCCTATAAAGAAACACCCTTAGGTGCTTGTACCACAATTACTCCATGTAATAAGAAGGTTCTTCGTGAAATAAGTGCTTGTATCACTTGTAGCAGAACTGTCATTAAATCGAAAAAATTGAACAATGTTATAGAGAGACAAAAGCAGTTGGTCAGTGAATTAAAACAAATAGATTCAACAAGCCTTGAATACAAAATGGAAAAAAATGAATTAATAACCCTACTTAAATTTCAAAAAAAGATATCATCTTAAAGGATTCAATTATGAGCGATACAAGTGATTATTTTAGTGCTTTACAACGACTAATTAGCAATAGGCCTGTTAGGGTCTCTACTGGTAGTAAAATAAATAAAGATACAGTGGCGCTGGAAGCAGGAAGGAAGAGAGGTTCAATTAAAAAATCACGGCCAGGTTTCACGAATTTAATAATTGAGATAAACAAAGCGTCAGCACCTTCCACTAAACCTAAAAATGATTTATCTAATCGTTTAAAAAAGATACGAGAGGACAAGAATAAATATAGAGAAAGGTACCATCAATCACTTAATCGCGAGATAATGCTTCTAAATCGACTTTCTGAGTTAGAAAAAGAGCTCAATAAATTGTCTAATGTTATTCCCTTTAAAGAATAGTTTATACAAAAGCAGGTATTCATTATGTGGCTACAAAATGAAATTAAACTCTCAGCTAAAAGCAGAGGTTTTCATTTAATTACAGAAGAAATAATCAAATCATTACATGACTTGAATAAGATTGAAGTGGGTCAACTCCATCTATATATTAAACACACTTCCGCTTCATTATCTATAAATGAGAATGCTGACCCTGATGTTCGTAAGGACCTTGAAAGCCACTTCAATAAGTTTGTCCCTGAAAATGCTTCTTATTATTTACACACTCTTGAAGGAAGTGACGACATGCCTGCACATATAAAAAATTGCATATTAGGAACTAGCCTTACGATCCCTATTAGTAAAGGCTCTCTTAACATGGGTACTTGGCAAGGAATCTATTTATGTGAACACCGTGATCATGCATCGGGGAGAACTCTTGTAGCAACTATTCAGGGTAACTTCATAAAAACTAAATAGTGTTATTACACTTAATGGCGGTTCTCATCCTAAAGCCGTCATTCAACTAAGGTAGTTGATGCCCATAGTTAAAACTGAAAATAAGACCTAGACTCGTGCTTCGTAATTATATGGTTGCCCAGTTTGCGTTATAAAATTCATCGATCCAAACTGAATTTAACTCTTTATATTTGATTAAGTAAATTTCACGTTCACCCTCTACCAATGACGCATTGAGACGTCTATGCATCAACTGCTCAAAATTATATGCTTGTTTTTCATCTGGAAAGGCTTGCTGCTGGATTACTTCCCAATAAAAATTTGTAACCCCTGTTATTAGCCCTTTATTTAAATCAGCGAGCCTTCCCAAAACATTACTAGAATAACCAATTTTATAGACCTCATTTAAGCTTCCGTGCAGTTTCATAATATATGCAGAAGCTGATGATGATTCTCTTTCTGTTCCCTTTCTGCTATTGCTAGGCCCGGGGCCGGTCGCTCCATTTGTATTGTTAAGACTTAAGGCTCGATTTCTTTCTCGTTGTCTGATAATTTCAGGAGCCTCGATAATATTTACTTTCTCGCATCGTAAAGATTCAATTTTTTTTACAGCTTCAACCCCGAGTTTTTTTTCAACATCTAAGGCATATGATGCCCACTGAGTTCCTGGTAAATAGTTCCCAAATAGTTCACTTAAATCTGGCAAATCTATGAACCGTTGAGCTTCAATCATAGGAAGACCGAATGGCCAACGATATCTCCCATCGTCATGATAATGATCTTTGGGAATATTAGTTCCGATAGAGCTAAGTATATTTTCTACGTTAATCTCTTCTTTCCCAAGTTGAACTTTCCCTAGTAATCTACCTTGATACTCCGGAACAGTAGGCAAGCCCTTCGTACCAGCAAGAATGACCCAGTCACCTGGTAGTGATTCTTTTAATAATTTGTCGCGAGCGCCTTTAGCATTGAAACCAAGCGCAGGGTAACTTTCTGGGCTAAAACCCCAAACCTTAGTAAGGAAAACTCGTGACACTTATCGACCTCAGTAATCTTAAAAATAGTAACAGATATTGCTACGTGTAGACCTAACGCTAAATTCAACAACTTGTTCACTACAATTCGTAGTGTAAGCGTATTATCAATTCTAAACAGTAATACTAATACGCTGCTTATCGGGTATAGTGAATGACATTAGCATATTTTATTTAAAATATGGACTAAGCAACTTATTCTTGTCCATATATTTATTGGTCTTGTAGACAAAAACAATTTTAATAAGCTATTGATTTTATATAAATAAATGTGTCCATACTTTCCTTATATATTCAGTAATGAGTACATGACCGCTCATGTAAGAACAGTGTTAACCGCAAGCAGCCTAACAATCCCTATTAGTGACGGACATTGCGCACTCGGTGTGTGGCAAGGTATTTATTTATGGGAACATCGCACGTCGAGCTTTAATCGGAACATTATTATTACAATGCAGAGCTAAATGTATGTAATTGTTTCAGCTTTTACCAAAAAACTAATACTGAAGAGTACTTTATCCTACAATGGGATCTCCATGCATATA
>Ga0316208_1001350_pt1 | contig 23330 bp, 15 predicted proteins | sample 3monopyrite_MG_FD_204944 | JGI IMG/M metagenome (GOLD analysis project Ga0316208, IMG submission 204944) | Microbial mat bacterial communities from mineral coupon in-situ incubated in ocean water Damariscotta River, Maine, United States -... | ecosystem: Environmental > Aquatic > Marine >... | reverse complement strand
AGCCTGACAAAGGTGGTTTCCATGAAGCTCACCTTTTGATTTACCAGCGAACGGACCTTATTTTCTCGAAAAGTATGTGCGTAATGATGTCAGGCTGGAAAGCCTAACCTACGATTCTTCAAAGTATCCTGCCACTTTTGCACAGCATTTCATTGATAGGGTACTAACGCCTGTTTTCTTCCTGGTTGAATTCGGTTTGCTCAGGTTCAAAATAAAAAAAACGGTCGATCTCGGGAATAAAGTTTCCGAAATCGACCGGTTTGTTTTTGAGTTCTAATATTAATTAGAACGTATCCATAATGAAATGCTTCCCTTTGTGCCAGGGGCGTTCTGTGGGATAAAAGTTGTACCAGTCTTTGTTGTAAACAGGTACCTGCATTTCAGGACCATAGCGATAATACATGTGATTATTGCTTTGATATCGCTGAAAGTTCTGGGGGTAATAAATGTACGGATAATGATAGAACCGATTCCAATCGGTCGGCTGACCGTACCCCTGCTGAGCAGAGACTTCGGTCGAAGTCGCCCCAAAAACGACCACCATTGCCCCAGCCATTAAGCTGGCAATTGCCAAACGTCGAAACATCCTTGTCTCTCCTTTTCGATGATTACGAACCAGCAACGTGCCGGGATCGGGATTTCATTCTGCTATTCATTCAACAGGAACAGATATCTGTAACCATGCAAAATGGTATCTGGTCCTATCTCATCCATCGACCCGATTGCAGCCCGCACATCAGAAAACTTCCGAATTACCGACAACGAATTGAAGAGAAAACCAGGATTGTAAAAATGACAACCCGGATGTTAATTCGGCTATTGATGAGATTGTAGAGTTCACGCTCTTTCGGCTATAAAGCAATCACCAATCATCATGCAAAAGGGATTTCATGCTTCGAACCGTCACTCTATTGACCTGTTTACTCCTGATTACTTTCAGCTTATCGAAGTTGAATGCACAGAATTCTGATTCTAGGCAATGCGAGCCGAAGGTTTGCGAGCAGCGTATCAGGCAACATATTGAGCACCTGGCATCGGAAAAACTACAAGGGCGGCGGGGAATTCATGCCATCCAAGCGGCAGAATATGTTGCAGAAGAATTCCAAAAGCTAAATCTGCAACCAGTTTTTAAATCCTTGGAGAACAAGGCAGCGCGAAGTTATTTTCAGAGTATCCCCGCTGCTCCGGATAAAAACGGGAAGAGTATGACAGCCGGGAAAAATGTTGCGGGACTGTTTATCGGATGTGACGCCAGGCTAAAGGATGAATACATTATTGTGGCGGCTCATCACGATCATCTCGGAAAAAAGCGGGACGGTATTTTCTTCGGAGCCGACGACAACGCCTCCGGTGTTGCGATGGTGCTTGAAGTTGCCCGGGTTCTTTCAACATCTCCAACCCCAACAAAGCGATCGGTGCTGTTTGTCAGTTTCGATCTTGAAGAGCATTTGCTTTTCGGCTCCCGCTGGTTCACTGCCCATCCGCCGGTTCCGCTCAAGCAGGTAAAAATGATGATTGTTGCAGATATGCTCGGGCGATCTCTGGGAGATTTGCCGATGGATTCCTTCTTCCTGTTCGGCTGCGAACATGCTGGCGGTGTCAGCAAACTTGTTTCTCGAATTCCGTTTGCAGAAAAAGCGAAGCCTGTTTTGTTAAGTGATGATTTCGTCGGAACCCGCAGCGATTACGGTCCGTTTCGTGATCGGAAAATCCCGTTTTTATTCGCTTCGACCGGGCAGTCAAAAGATTATCATACCGTTCGCGACACCGCTGATAAAATAAATTGTGAGCAGGTAACGGCAATCTCCCAGGGACTGGCGGTTTTGGCAAAACGTCTCTCGAATTTAGATCAAGCCCCCGTCTGGATCGACAAGCCGAAAGTCTCTCTTGCGGAAGTTGAAGCGATTTTGAAAATCGTTACTGAAATCGAAAAAAAGGCGACCGACTGGAAACTAAATACCGTGCAACGCCTGTTTGTTTCCCAGGCACGAATTCAAACAAAACGCATTCTCAAAAATCAAAAGATGTCCCCCCAGGAACAAGCCCGGCTAATGCGAACCACACAGATGCTTTTGTTTACCGTTTTTTGAAAGCAAACTACTCGTTCTCTTGCGAAAGTGCTTTTGCTTTTTGTACTCCCGATGCCCAATGTTCAAGAACCAGTACAGAAACGGCTGCGAGAATGATCAGGAAAATAACGGGGAGCAATTCGGCAGAACCCAGGGCATCATTCAGGGAGAGATTCTGATAGATTTTGTGTTTCAGTTCAACGATTTCGGGAGTCATATCTTTTTGAAACGGCCACAGTTTTCGTAGCGAACCGATCATGAATCCGCAAAGAATCGCCATCATGATCGATTCATATCTGGAAAGTAGAAATTTCAACAGCTTGCTGAAACCAAGTAAACCAAACAGGCAGCCTGCTGAAAATGTGATAATGCTCAGGATGATTTCGCCGCTGATTTCTCCATGCACAAGCCCTTTGATCATGCCGGTAATTTCCGCATATTTCCCTAACAGAAGCAGGATAAACGCCCCGCTGATTCCGGGGAGGATCATCGCGCAGATGGCGATCGTTCCACAGAAAAACAGATAGACCAGGCTATTGGGCGGTTGCTGAAACAACGGCAGTCCCACGAGCCAGAAGGCAAACAGACCGCCCAGCAAAATGCCTGCATACTCTGCCGCATTCCACCGCTGGACAATTTTAGCGACAAGCCAACTGGAAGCGACAATCAGACCGAAAAAGATAGCCAGGGTTAAGGTGTGATAATTCAGCAGCAAAAAGTGCATCAATCCCGCTAAGGAGATCACTCCAACCGCGATACCTGCCCCCAGCGTGATGAGAAATCGTAAATCTGCGTAGTCAATTGCTTCTCGAAAGTGACGCCGAAGCAGATGCGAAATAAACGTACCGTCCATACGACTGATTGCCGTGACAAGCCGAGTGTAAATCCCCAGAATTAAGGCAACGGTCCCACCGGAGACACCCGGAATGATGTCGGCTCCCCCCATGAGAAAGCCGGAAAGTAAAACCTGAATATTAATTTTTGGATCGCCGGAAGAAGGAGTTTGCGACATGTAAAGAATCTGTTCTGTCTGAGCAGGCTTTGTTGGTGAGCAGGCGGTAATTAATGTTCGTTTCAGAATGTAGTTCAGGCTGTGCCTGACGATATGAATGACTGGTTTCTTTTTCGTCGCAACCTATTTCAATCAATTCGGTTATATCATGTCAGATTGAATTTAGGGAACCTCTATTTATTCAAAACTCCTATTGAACGGAGGGTAGACATTCTTGTCTGCCTACAACAGAGCATGCTCCAACGTGACAGACGCCGAATGTCTGTGCTCCCTTTGCATAAATAGAGGTTCCCTTTAATGGTATGAACTCAGCCTGTTTTCGCCAGACTCAGCCTGACCTACGACATTATAGCAAGCCCTGTTTAGAACTGAGCCGGGGCGCTGCGACCCGGAGTTGCAACGGGGGCAACCTCTGCGGGCGGTGCAGCGGCCAGGTCTCCCATGCTTCGCCGCGTTGCATAACGAATGATAAACGTAGGCAGGATAACTTCTTGTTTATCAGCAAAGATCGCTGTTGAACCATCGAAAATCTGACCATTCTCCCCTTTGCAGAATGATTTTTCTGTCGCGTATTGCACAAACCCCAGCCATTGCCGATCTGGGGCAGACATCCCCAAAAAATTATTTCGTTCCGGAGTGAATCCAAAAAAGTTTCTGGGAAGAGGAGCCGTATGTAGAGAGGTTAAGAGAATCGCCATGGTTAAATAGCCCGTTGCAGCACCTGCCCCCCAGCGGACTCCATCGTGTGCCAGCGGATGCACCTGAATAAAGTTGGGCATAATCTGTTCGGAACCGACACGGAATGCAAAAATGAAACCGATAAACAGCAGCATCATCGCCACGAAATCCCAGCGATTATTCCAGGCTGGCCCCAGACTGAGGGTCGATTGCAACATGATCGCCAGTGGCTCAAAATAATTCATCGCCAGTAGCCCGGCGAAGAACACAGAGAGGAACGTCAAGGCGGCTCCCCACGCCCCTTCAGCAGCAACACACCAGGTGACCACCGCAACAACAGCTAAAAGAAACAGGTCTATCATAAGAAAAAATCCGTAAGAAAAATCGAACTCGACAATATAAATAATCTTTTTTGAATAAGCGACTTTACCCGAAGGTTAACACCCCCGGCTCGCCTTACTTAACGATTCGCAACATTTCCTCGACTGAAGTGACGCCTTTGACGACGAGTCTCAAGCCTTCTTCTCGCATGTATAACATACCGTTCTTACGAGCCTCGGCTTTTATTTGAGTAATCGCTGCATTGTCGCGAATCATGTCTCGCATGCGATCATTCAAATCGAGCAACTCGTAAACTCCGACGCGTCCTTTGAAGCCAAGTCCTCCGCAAGTTGGACACTGCCCTTCGGTTTCTTTACTGGTCGGAGGACGGTAGAAGTTTTCAATTTTATTGGCAGGTAAATTCGCTTTTTTCAGGAATTCCGGTTTCGGTTTGTAGGGAACTTTGCAATCGGGACAAAGTCGCCGGGCGAGTCGCTGGCCGAGAATCGCAGAAAGCGAACTCGATAACATGAACGGCTCGACGCCTAAATCCATCATGCGGTACAAGGCAGAAAATGTTTCGTTTGCGTGAACGGTCGAAAATACCATGTGCCCGGTATTCGCTGCCTGGCAGGCGATAATGGCTGTTTCCTTGTCTCGAATTTCGCCAATCATCACCACATCCGGATCTTGTCGCAAGATAGATCGCAAAGAATCGGCAAAGGTTTGCCCTGCTTTATTATTGATCTCAATCTGCGTAACGGTTTCCATCTTGTATTCGATTGGATCTTCAATCGTAATAATGTTTCGCTGGTACGAATCGATTTCCCCTAACGAAGCATACAACGTTGTCGATTTACCTGCACCGGTTGGCCCGCATGTTAAAAACAGACCGTGCGGCTCGCTGATCACTTTGCGGAGTTTATCTTGCAACTGTTTTCGCATGCCGAGTTGAGCCAGCGTGCTGACCGAATTCGCCTGATCGAGAATTCGCATCACCATTTTTTCGCCGTAGCGGGTTCCCTGGGATGCAACTCGAAAATCAATCTCGCGGAAATCCATTTCAGCCCGAAAACTACCATCTTGCGGCTTTCGCTTCTCGGTGATATCCATCGCAGAAAGCACTTTGAAAATGTTAACCACATTTTGTCCGACAGCAGCATCAAACGGTTCGGTCGGATACATCACCCCGTCGATACGCAGACGAACCGCCATTTCTTCTTCTTTCGGTTCCAAGTGAATATCGGTTGAACGCCGTAAAATGGCATCGTAAACCAACTCTTTGGCAGAAAGATAACCGCGTGAACCTTCGACAGCTTTGGAAGGGGCAGCTCCCTTTGTTTTTCCCATAAAAACAATTGGCGGGCCAACGGCTTGTTCCATATGTTCGCCCGAACCGAGCCGAATGCCATACTTGGCGAGTATTCGTAATGTGACACTGCGAATATGTCGGGGGGTCATCACCTTGGCAGATTCGGGGACGCGTTGATTTCGTTCGTAAATGTAGGAACCAACCGTTCCGGCATTTCCCAATAGAACGATAAAGAACCCGAGTAAGTAACTGGGAGACATTAAGCAAAGCGTAAAGCCAGCCAGCCCACCCAGCAGAATTAAAGTCGACCAGAACTCCGGGCGAATTTTCAAACTGCGGCTATCTTCATCGGCCCATTTGGAACCGTAACACCACAGGAAGAATAAACCTAAAATGGGCAGGAACTTCCAAAGGCTGATATAATGCCCGCCCGGCAATGCACTGACATTCGCATCCCCAGCCAGAATTTTTGCTGAATCGAGATGAACATTCCCTCGATAAAACATGAATGGATTCGGCGGCAAATCTCCGACGCTTCTCACAGAAGGCGTCGTCCCCCCAGCATTTGCATTCCCCGCATTTGCATTTCCATCGGGTGAATTGGCAGCAGGTTGATTATCATTTCCTGGTGCAGCCGGCTGTGCCTGGACGCTCCCAGCGCTCATCCAGACAACGGCAAGCAATAAATATGTACGAACGATCCAAGCCATGAAGAAATACCTTTTAAGAAATCGGGCTGAGTCTATGCACTGTTCAGGATACCTTCTGAGGCCACTGTTGAAAACAGGGAATTACATCACTAACGGTTAATTTCTTTGCGTTTCTCACAAATTTCTAACCGTATTCAACTTGGTGTCAGTGATCAGGATGAACCAGCCGTGCTGGGACATCTGCCTTTTCAATCGCAAGACTCAACCAGCCATTGAACTGAACAGTGTAACATGTCGATGAAGAGGAAACCAAGTATTGAGCTTTAATCCTTAGCACAAACCCGAAAATCTAACGGAGCACAGACATTCCTGTCTGTCTTGTTTGAGCAGGCCCTATTTAAGACAGGCAAGAATGCCTACCCTCGGTTAAATCAGATGTTTTTGAATGAATAAAGGTTCCCTTTTGAATAGTTCAAGCCTGTTTTCGCGAAACAGCAATTCGCCTGCGGTCCAGGTCCACTTCTAAAACTTTGACACGAACGACATCCCCGAGCGAAACGACATCGCTGGGGGACTGGATATATTCGTTGGCAAGTTGCGAGATATGAATCAATCCATCCTGATGCACTCCCAAATCGACGAATGCCCCGAAATTGGTGACATTGGTGACGACTGCTTCCAGAATCATCCCGACTTTCAAATCTTCAATTTCGTTGACCCCTTCTGCAAACTTAGCCATTTTGAATTCGCTGCGTGGATCGCGCCCCGGCTTGGCTAGTTCTTCCAGGATATCCTGAATCGTTGGTAAGCCACATTTTTCGTCTACAAAGTCTTCCGCATTCAAACTTGCAGCTAAAGTCGCATTGCCAACTAACTGGCTGGTCGCAACGCCAAGTTTCTTCGCCATCTTTTCGACAACGTGATAACTTTCCGGATGAACAGCCGAGTTATCCAGCGGAAGTTTCCCGTCGCGAATTCTCAGAAAACCGGCTGCCTGCTCAAACACTTTGCGCCCCAGCTTGGGAACATCCAATAATTTTTTTCGCGATTCAAACCGTCCCTGTGAATCACGATGTTCGACAATTCGCTCTGCCAGTTTGGGTCCAATCCCTGCCACATGCGACAACAGCGAACTGCTCGCCATGTTGAGATCAACCCCCACTAAATTCACACACGATTGCACTTCACGTTCCAGGCCATGTTTAAGCTGCGTCTGGTTCACGTCGTGCTGATACTGCCCGACACCAATCGATTTGGGATCAATCTTCACCAACTCTGCTAAGGGGTCTTGCAAGCGATGTGCGATGCAGATTGCTCCACGAACCGTGACATCCAGATCAGGATATTCGCGCGTTGCCAATTCGCTGGCTGAATAAATCGAAGCTCCCGATTCGCTGACCATCACTTTGCCAATGCTCTGGTTTGCATCGAATTGAACATTCAGTTCTTTAAGCAAATCGCTGACGAACGCATCAGTTTCGCGAGAGGCGGTGCCGTTACCGATGGCAATCAGTTTGACGCGATGACGAGAAATCAAATCTCGTAACTTCTTTGCAGCCCCTTCGGTATCGTTACGGGGCGGCGTGGGGAAAATTGTGGAGCTTTCCAGAAACTTCCCTGTACCATCCACCACAGCGACTTTGCAACCGGTCCGAAAACCCGGATCAATCCCCATCGTCACCTGCGGGCCGGCAGGAGCTGCCAGCAAAAGTTCACGCAGGTTCTTAACAAATACCTGAATCGCATCCTCATCGGCCTGCTCTTTAAGCATCTGCATTGTGACCGATTCGGCTGCGGGCAGCAGCAAGCGTTGGTAACAATCTTCTACCGTGTTAAACAAGTCTGAACGAAATTCAAACTCATCGTTTGTGATCAGTTTTGATTTCAGTTTACGAAGTACAAATTCGTTATCGAGTTCGATTTTCACTCGCAGCATTCCATCTGCCTCGCCTCGTTTCATTGCCAGCAGTCGATGCGAAGGAACGCGAGCGGCTCGTTCCTGGTGATCGAAATACATTTCAAACTTGGTCGCTTCTTCTTTTTTGCCTCGTTTTATCAGCGAATGAATTTTCCCGAATGAACTTGCCTGCTCGCCTATCCAACGGCGCGTCTCAACATTTTCCGCCCATTGCTCTGCAACGATATCACACGCCCCCTGGATAACGGCATCGATATCAGGCAGTTGTTTTTCAGGATCAACAAACGAATTCAAAACTTCCGTGCGAGACTGCCTGAGTACCTGTTGCTTCAACAGCAAATCAGCCAGCGGTTGCAACCCGCGTTCCCGCGCCATAGCCGCCCGTGTGCGTCTTTTCGGCTTGAAAGGCAGATACAAATCTTCCAGCAGTTGTTTATCTTCGCACTGCTCAATTTGTTTTTGAAGCTGTGGCGTAAGAAGCTGTTGCTGATCAATCGTTTTCAGAATGGTCGTTTTACGCTTGGCTAATTCGTGCGACTTGCCGAGCGCATCTTCGATCAACCGCAAAGCCGTTTCGTCTAATCCGCCGGTTGCTTCTTTGCGATATCGCGCAATAAAAGGAAGCGTATTCCCCTGTTCAAGAAGATCGATTGCCTTACTGACCTGATGCTGTGAGATGCCCGCAGCTTCGGCTATTGATCGAACAACCTGCTGTTTATCAAAACAATTGAATGTCTCAGTTGTCATCTATCTGGTATCTTAAACATATTGATTGATCAAATTTTCGAGATACTCCTGGCGACCACTCACGTTCGGTGCAGAGTCCCCTTTTTCGAGCATGTATTGTTCGAGAGAATCGAACGTTGCGTCCCCCTGTTCAATTTTCTTGCCGATACCGTCATCGTAACTGGCGTAACGGCTGCTGACGAAATCTTCCAGCACGCCATCTTTGCGAATACTTGCCGCGATTTTTGCACCGCGGGCAAACGCATCCATCCCGCCGATGTGTGCATAGAACAGATCAATTGGCTCGAAACTTTCCCGACGAACTTTTGCATCGAAATTCAAACCGCCCGGGCTAATCCCGCCCTGCTTGAGGACGACCAGCATACACTGAGTCGTCAGGTAAATGTCTGTCGGGAACTGATCGGTATCCCAGCCGAGAAGTAAATCGCCATAGTTGGCATCCATACTTCCCAGTGAATTTTGGATGCGTGCGTATTCCATTTCGTGCATCATCGTGTGACCCGCCAGTGTCGCATGATTGGTTTCGATGTTCATTTTCACAACATCTTCCAGCCCGTACTGACGCAAAAAGTTCATACAGGCGGCGACATCGAAATCGTATTGATGCTTGGTTGGCTCTTTCGGCTTCGGCTCGAACAGAAACTGCCCTTCAAAACCGATGCTCTTGGCGTAATCTTTCGCCAGGTGCATGAACTTCGCCAGATGGTCGAGTTCCCGTTTCATATCGGTGTTGTAAAGATTCTGATAACCTTCACGGCCTCCCCAGAAAACGTAATTGGCCCCACCCAGTTTGTGGGTCACTTCAATCGCTTTCTTAACCGCAGCGGCTGAGTGAGCAAAAACATCGGCATTGCAACTGGTCGCTGCACCGTGCATGTAACGAGCATGGGAAAAAAGATTCGCCGTCCCCCAAAGCAGTTGGATGCCGCTCGCCTGTTGAGCTTCAAGCAGTTTATCGGCGATGGTGTCGAAAACGTCGTTCGACTCCTTCAGTGTTGCTCGCTCCGGCGATACATCCCGATCATGAAAACAGTAAAAATCAACGCCCAGTTTTTGCATGAATTCAAACGCAACATCAACCCGCTTCAATGCGTTCTCAACCGAATCGCTTCCATCATCCCAGGGGCGGTCCGCACATCCCGGTCCAAACGGGTCGGCTCCCATCCCGCGAAAGGTGTGCCAGTAACAAACACTGAAACGCAGCAGCTCACGCAGCGTCTGCCCTTCAACCACTTCTTCTGGATTATAATGTTTGAAGGCTAAAGGGTTTTTGCTCTCTGGACCTTCATATTTAATGGCACCGACTTCCGGAAAGTAGCTCATGAGAGGTGTTCCTGTTACGTATTTCTTATTTTATGAGTTGATCAACCAACGATTACTGATATCTTGTGTGTAGCTTTGCTTGATAAACAGAGTGGCGATTTTTCCGAAGAATATCAACCCAAACAATGCAGCCCAAACAAAGCAGGAGGTAAAAGATGACTGGCTATACAGTACATACCGGAACAAGCAAAAAATTTGTCGATGGCTGGGATTCGGTTTTCGGTTCCTCGAAAGAGAAAAAGAAAGCGGGCAGTTCAAAGAAAAAGAAAGCGGGCGGTTCAAAAACTGAAGCAAAGAAACGTTCGTCGAATAAAAGCAAATCGAAAAGCAAGAATAAGTAGTATATTCTGCCAGAGCAGCAAACAAAGCCTCACGACTTTGCTCAATAACCACAAAGAGAATTCGCGTTCATTCATGGTTCAAATCCCTGCTTGGTTCCGGCTTGCGCGGGTTAGGCTGTTATCAATAGAAATGCTGCGCAAAAGTGGCAGGATTTCATTTCTACAAAAAGTAAAGATGTGAATCACGCAGAAGACCAGATACTGTGACTGAAAATAATTCGCGAAAATTCACGTTTATTCGCGGTTCGGCACCTTCAAAATAAAGCAAACCTGTTGACGCAGTCGCCTGCGGCTTGCCGTTAAACGAATGATGGTCTCTTCTTTCGTATTTTTCGTTTCTTTCGTGGTTACCTGGGTAAAACTTATTTGGTTCCGGCTTGTCCGGGTTAGAATTAGAACGATTCTTGAAATTTGCGAGTAATCGTTTCCATTCGGGTTCGATTGGCTCCCAGATCGGAGTACCCGATTCGAGAGGCTGAGCGGAAATCGATTTGTTTCTTTTCGGGATCGATCAGAAATTCGACATCGTCTACGTACCGCATCAACAAGCTGCGAACTTCATAATGCAGATAATTATTTGATTGGGTTACAAGGCGAGTTCGAAGCATTGATTTCAGAATCGCTTTGATTTTCTCCCGCGTTTGATCAACTGAGCCTGTAAATTTCAATGACTCCATTTGCTTTTCAGACTGATCTGTTTGGGTGCTGACACAATTGGGAGATTGCGGGCAAGCAGCTAGTTTGCCATCTGTGACGCCAATCGCAGCAGGTTGACTTCTGGAATTGAGCACGAGAATTACTCCAACAAGAATCACAAATGCGATACCGGTTCCAATGAGCATTTTACGCAACCTTTTCATCGTCATGCTCTCACACATAAAACCGGATAGCCCGACTTAGCATCGGGTAAACAATAACTGTCGTATCCATGAGCCGTGGGATGGCGTGCTTGCACCCATCAAATATGGTCTGCATTGTCTTGAATCCATTGCCGGATCATCACTGTTCCAACTCTTTTCTGTCATGGAACGTAATCCGGCACGCGAAGATGGGTGCAAGCACGCCATCCTACGAAAAACGAACACAGATGTGACAGTTATCGTTTGCTCAATGCTTACCTGTTTAACGGTTGCCCGCTTTGCAGGTAAGCGAACAAGTCTGCGATTTGTTCATCGCTGAGGTCTTTCAAAATTCCTTCGGGCATTAACGATTTTCGTTGTGGCACGATTTCATCGATATCTTCTTTGGCGATGCGGACATCTTCCCCTTCCGAACCACGAATGACCAGGAAGTTGTCATCCTGAAAAGTGATGAAGCCGGTCAGTACGCGACCATCTGCTGTGACAACGACATTCAATTCAAATCCTTCCCGAATTTCGAGACCGGGATTCACAATTTGCAGCAGCAGTTGTCGGCGGTCGCTGCGTTGATACGATGTCAGGCCGGGGCCAACGTATTCCCCTTCGTTGAACAGTTCATGACATTTTGCACAACGCTGATTGTACAATTTCTTGCCGGGGTAAGGATCGCCATCTTTTTCGTTGAGGACTTTGGTCAGTCGCTCGACAGTCTTAATCATTTCTTCGGTCGCGGCTCCATCAAGAGAACCCCACAGTTGTTTGATCTGCTGATGTAAATCGTCATCTTTCAAAAAAGTCATCTTCAAAATGGCATCTTGAGGAACCGCTTCCGGATCGAGTGTTCCCGCTCGGCAAACCTTAACCAATTCTTTGGCCCACTCTTTTCGCGAAGCATACGTCAAACAGACCGCAGATTGCTCACGATCAGAAAGTTTATCCCAGTTGGTGGGTAAATCGGCTGCGGTTAAAGAAATCTGGTCGCCCAATCTCCCCTGCATCGCCAGCCAGGCGGCGACACGAACTTCTGAATCCTTCGTCTTTTGAGCCGCTTGCAGAACTGCTTTCGCCAGGGCAGGGTCAGATAATTCCGCAGCGACACGAATGATAGGCAACAGTTTTTTAGAAGAACCAGATGAGGCAGTCAAAACCTGAACCGCCTTCTTGACTGCATCCGGCTTGCCCAGGCGAAGTTGCAAAGGCAAGGGAAGGTTGCCAAGGCTATCAACAGCGGCCAGTAAATCGTCAGGCAGTTTGGCGAGTGATTGATTTTCCGTTCCCAGCTCAAACCCTTTGATGAACGTGGCTGCAAACTGTTTACTTTTAGGATGTTTAAGAAGTTGCGTGCCGATTTTCCAATGGACAGGATCAGGAGAGGCAACCAGCCTTCTGATCAGCCGTTCTGCAATAACGGTTGAAAACAGTGGTGTCTTTTCGACAGGAACAGCTTCAAACCATTTCACCAGCAAAGCCGGTTCGTGCGAAGCAACCGATTCGATATTCCACCAGTACAGAAGCGGCAAATGAGGATCTTCCCCATCTGATTTTCGTTGTAACAAAACAGTTGTGATGGCAAGATTTTGAGCCGGCTTGATCCGCCTGGCAGAACTGGCGATCTGGCTGCGAACAAACAGGTTCGATTCCTGTTTCGCCATCTCAGCAAGCTGCTTTGAAAGTTCTTCAGAAAGTTCGTGGTCATCACAGGCCAGACGAATACTCCAGCCGCGAACGAATGGATTGGAATGATGCCAGAATGTAGACAATTCTTTATCTGTCCATTCCTGAATCTGGTATCGAACCAGAAGCAGTTGTAGTGCTGCGGGGTGATTCGGATTTTTCAATTCCTGTTCGACACGTTTCAGTACTTTGGCTCCATCGCGATCAACCAGCGTTCGCATGGCGAGTTGCTGAACCGTGCGGTTGGTGGAAGAAAGAGAGTTGATCAATTCCTGCTGGCTCATTTTCTGTAAGTTGGGCAGTGGAAGTGGTTTTGAATTCTTCGGGACAAGCCGATAAACGCGGCCACGTGTCGCATCGACCTGTTCTTCCATTGTGTAAAGGTGAGCCACGCGGCCGTCGTACCAGTCTGCGATATAAATCGCTCCCTCAGGGCCGAGTTTGATATCAACCGGACGGAACCAGGAATCGGAACTGGTGACCGGGAATCCTGCGTCTTTTGTTTTGAATGTCGAGCCACGCTGTTCAAAATCAGCATAGACAATCCGTCCCTGCAAAGGTTCCACGCCGAACATTTTGTTACGATATCTTTTGGGCAGCAGATCGGCTTCGTAAATCATCACGCTGTGCGTAAAACGCTCTGCACTGTGATGTTGCATGGAATTGAAAAAACCGTAAGCGAACGGATTGGAAAGCGGGCCATGTTTTGAAAAGCCTTTTCGATAAAATCCGCCCTGCACGTAATGGAAACCGCGCGTGTTGCCGCCGTTGTGTCCGGAATAGATGCGTCCCTGGCGGTCGAATTCAACACAAAAAGCGTTGCCTCCCCCTTCTGCGAAAATTTCATAAATTTTCTTCTTCGGGTGATAACGCCAGATATTCTGACCAAGCGACTTGAACGGTTTTTTATCGATACCGGGGCGAATGACGTTTCCATTAACCGTACTTCCCTGAGCTGCGTACAACCAGCCATCCGGTCCGAAGGTAATACTGTTAACGACCGAATGTGTATCCTGCATTCCAAAACCAGCCAGATGAACTTCGGGGTCGCCATCGGGAATGTCATCCTGATTTTTATCGGGATAGAACAGAAGATACGGAGCATTCAGCACCCAGACGCCGCCCCCGCCAACTGCACAAGCGGTGGCGATGTTCAAGCCATCGACAAAAATTTTGTGCTTATCGAAAACACCATCGCCGTTGGTATCTTCGTGAATGGAAATCTGATCTTTCCCGCGCACATGATTCGGCGGGGCAAGAGGCACTTTATCGTAAACGGCTCGCCAGAACACATCGTGGCTTTTCACCTTCAACCCGGCTGGACGAGGATACTGACGATATTCCAACAACCACATGCGCCCGCGGGTATCAAAGCTGATTTGCAAGGGTTGAGCGATGAGGGGTTCGGTAAGAAGTTGCTCCAGCCGCAGATCATCTGCAACGGTGAATGTTTTTTTCGATGCTTCAGGTTCGGTCGCCTTCTCTTCCGGGTGATCGTTCCTGTTTGTCGGAGCAATGACCGGGCGTTCCTGCGCAATCGTTTGAACGTTCAATCCAAACGCAAACAACCCGAGCAATAGTGCTAGGCGTGAAGTATGACATCGAAACGCAGAAGGCAAAATTTTATTCATCAGGAACAGATCCTCAAAATGATTGAACCGATACCGCGAGGCTGGTGAAAAGGTGTTTAACAAAATGTGGGGTGATTTGTGGTATACGATTTAAGGGAACCTCTATTCATTCAAAAGGAGCACAGAATTCCTGTCTGTCTCGTTTGAATATGCTGTGATAAAGGCAGACAAGAATGTCTACCCTCCGTTCAATAATGTTTTTTGAATGAATACATGTTCCCTTTAAAGGGAAACTTTTACGTTTTTTTAAGAATTCTTTATTTTCTTGTACGAAACGAATCAGTTTCTCCCACTGTAATCATAGAGGAGTCCTTTTTTCCAGTCAGTCAGTGGACAAATATGGGGACTCTTGCAGTTATTTTTGTGCTGGAACAACTTCCGGAAATCGATTGAATAAGTGGGAAATGAGAATGAAAATTAACTTGCGGTTTATACTCGCGTACATGGACGACATCCTCAATCCTGCTGATACGGCTGAAGTGAGCAAGTTATTGAAGGAAGATCCGGCTGCTGAGGAGCTGATTCATCGAATTAGCGAAGTGGTTCGTAAACGTCGACTTTCCGCACCGGAACTTCTGGAAGAAACCGAGGGAAAAGACGCCAACGACGTTGCAGAATATCTGGATAACCTGATGTCTCCCGAACAAATTCGGCAATTTGAACAACGATGTCTTGATTCAGATGAGCAACTTGCTGAAGTTGCCGGCAGCCACGAAATTCTGACTCTTGTGCTTGGTGGAAAAAGTGATGTCCCCAGTTCCACCAGGCAGAGGCTTGAGCAAATTGCTAATTCGGTCGGCTATACTGCTTCTGAAAATGGTAAGCCACCCGGTTCTGAACCGATTCCTCTTTCTGCAGTTGATATCCCAGTCAGCGATCTGCCTGAAAATAATGTTGCAACTGCATCTAAAGTACCTGCAACGTTTGAAATTCCCAAACGAAATTCCACCTGGAAAAATAAGGGAGCCATTGTTGCTATTGGCTTGCTCTGTGCCGCCTGGATTTACAGCATCGCTACTGATGATTCTTTGCGTCCTGGAAAAAATCAAATTAATTCACAACTTGCAAACAATCAACCTGCAACGGTCGTTAATCCAAAACAAGATGCTTCTTCGGAAGCACCTGAATCGAAGACTCCGCAAACTCCAACCAAGCAAAGCACACTGGTTGCATCCACCGAACCGGAAAAGATGACCAAGGTTTCAATTGATCCCAAGCCTCCCGAGTTACCGAAAATTTCAATTGATGAGCCTAAAGGATTCCAACCGCCAGTTGTTAAGCCTTCGCAAGGGAAGCCGTCTGAGGAAGTGGCGCTGCTCGATAAAAACAAAGAAATGAAACCGGGAAATAAGCTACCGAACCCAGAGAATCCAGAACCGGTACCTGCTGATCCGAAAGAGGCCCAGCCGAAAGAGCCAGTCTGTTTCACTCCTTCCATTGTTTACACATCAGAAAACCAGCACGTTATCAGACAGGCTGTGAGTCAATCGAATGCGGTGATGATTAAAGAGATGACAGAAATTGAATCGGGGGATCGTCTGTTTTGTCTGCACAATTCGGAAGCCGAATTTTCTGTTGGGAACGGGAAAGGCAATCTGAGGATTTTTGAAAACAGCGACTTGGAACTCTTGGGAGCCGACGAACATTCCTGTTTTGGATTTGCAGTCAGACAAGGGCGACTCATTTTTTCATTCCAACCAGATGCTGCTGAGGATGCCCCGAAAAGAATTCGGCTCGTCATTCAGGAAATTCCCTGGTACTTTGAACTCCCCAAAAAGCCGGGAAGTATTATCATTGAAGTGGCTCCACAAAAATCAACACATTATGAAAAATTGCCACAGCAAGGTTTAATTATTGCCACGACATGGGTCGCAGGTCCGGCCGTTCGCCTTCTAACACCGGGTGGCGAATGGGAAGATGTCAAACAGACAAAACAGTTACTCCCTCTCACCGCTTCTCGAAAAGAAGCATCTGCAAAACAAGCCAAAGAGGAAGCTGCCTCATCAATTCCTGATTGGGCGACTCATTCTGAAGTGATCCTTTCTTCTCCTAAAAATCGTGATCAAAGAGAATTTATCAAAAAAATTGAAGGCTCTGTCAATCTCTGGCTCGATTTGGAAGGCGTTGCCAGTGATCCCAATCCAAACATTGCAGGACTGGCTGCCCAAGCACTTTCTTTGGGAAATCGATATGAATCCCTGGTTAACATTCTGGTGCATTCTCCTCATGAAGAATCACGCACAGCCGCGATTAACGGATTAAGAGAATGGTTACCACAATCGCCGAAAAACCGGGAGACTTTGCGAGCATTGCTCAACGAGACGGTTAATGAGGAAACCGAATCTGTCATTTACAAATTACTTTGGGGATACGATGAAAAAGACGCCCGAGACCCGGAATTATCCCGACAGCTAGTCACCTGGCTGCGGCACGACCAAGCCGCTGTTCGTGAACTTTCCATTTACTGGATCGATCAACTAACCGGAAAAAAGCTCGGCTACCGTCCACTCTCCTCGCTAAAAACTCGCGAGCAGGGAGCAACAACCTGGGAAAGACATTTGAACAAAGTTGGTGCACTATTACCCCCAAAGGAATGACCGTTTGCTGAAGAGTTACACCGTTTGCTGAAGAGTTACACCGTTTGCTGAAGAGTTACACCGTTTGCTGAAGAGTTACACAGTTTGCTGAAGAGTTACCTTGAGATCAAAATCGCCAGGTCACTCCCTATTCTCCCATTCGCCCCATTGTGAACACTTAGTTCTCGCGAAATCTCAGGAATACTGTTTCCGTCACGAAATTTGCCGATATACTTAGGTGGTGGGGTGTCGTTGCGAAATGACGTCCCCTGCTGATGAACAGTTATCGGGAAACCTCTATTAATTCAAAAATTTGTATTGAGCGGAGGGTAGACATTCTTGCCTGCCTTAAATAGAGCATGCTCAAACGAGTCAGACTGCGAATGTCTGTACTCCTTTTGAATGAATAGAGTTTCCCATTATTTAGAATAGATAAAACAAGAGACGGCGATGCCATTAAAGACAGCGGAAATTGAAGAACCGAGCCTCGATTTGACACCGATGATCGACATCGTTTTTTTGTTGGTCATTTTCTTCATGGTCGGGACAAAATTTTCTGATGCGGAACGGCAGTTTCAAATTAAACTGCCAACCGTTTCCGATGCGCTCCCTCTTTCAGAATTGCCCGATGAAATTATCGTCAGCGTGGCTGAATCGGGAGAACTATTTCTCGGCGAGAAGTTGATCACTTTGAAAGATCTGGAACAGGAATTGATCATTGCTCACAAACGATACAAAGAACAGGCGGTAGTTGTTCGGGGGGATGCGCAAGGGGCTTATCAGAATGTGATGAACGTACTCGCAGTTTGTCACCGTATTGGTATTACCAATTTGTCTTTAGCGAATCGCCTGGCGGGTGAGGGGGAGTCGTGAATACCGCCACAACAGAATTTTACCGCCGGCTTGCCGAGTTTCTCAACGTTTCTCAGCAAACCGCAGAGCAATGGGTCTGGGGGGGCCTGGTCCTCGGTTTTTTGTTTGCCTCGGTGCATCTGGTAACGATGTTGATTACAAGCTGGGGAGACCACCACGCTTCTTCAAAATCGTTGCTCTTTTCATTAATGCTTCACCTTTCTTCCGGGGCAGGTGTCATTATTTTGGCGCCCGAGTTGATTCGAGAGCAAGTCGTCAAAGATTTAGAACCGATCCGCATTCACGATGTCATTATCGCAGGCGAGCGACAAACCCGCATCGACAAAGCCGGGAATACGCCGATCTGGGAATCGATCCCGATGGATCAAAAAAAAGAAATGACGCGTCAACAACGTGAAGAGTTTCAAACAGAACCTTCACAAGCTCCGGAAAGAGAAATTGAAAAACCGGTTGAATTATCACCCGAGATTCCTACAAAAAATCTTCCCCTGCCAGATAAAAATGAATCTCCCGAACTGGCAATGATGAAACAAGAGACCAACAAGCCTTCGGAGATGGCAGAAATTCCAGAGCTGGAAAATCCAGAGCTTCCCACGATGCAGCCCGACCCATCGCAGGGAACAGACAAAAAGAATCCAACTCGAAAACGAAGCCAAATGCCTCGCAGTCAGGTTCTCACCGAAAAAGTCCGCCGCCCCAACGCGGGGGGAATTGATCGGGTAAGTCCAGAAGTGGTTGAACAGAAGATGTTGCAATCACTCGATTTTGAACGTGGACCAACTCCCGAACTTCCGAATCGAGGTGTCGTTTCCGATATGATTAACCGCCGGGAAGCCCCGGTCCCCGTCACCGCGGATAATTTAATTACAGGCGAAGATGTTCCCAAAGGGGAAGGTGCCTCGCAGCCGAATCAATCAAACGCACGCGCGATGGTTCGTTCCCGTAAAACACCGCGAGCATTAACCGATGTGCCGAAATTAAACCGTACGGTTGGGACCGCTCCCGGAAAAATCACTGGAAGTTCCCCAACAGTCATGGTCCCAACTTCGCCCAGTATGAATGAAGTTCCTCTGCTGGCTGATTTGCCAACGCCTAATTTCGATGCCGTCAAACGCGGAACTTCCGCCAAGGTTCCTGCAACATATCGCTTACGAGATTTAGCACGACGTAAAGAGATCGCCCGCATGCGTGGTGGCACCGATGCCTCTGAAGAAGCGGTTGAAAAAGCACTCGCCTGGCTTGCCTCAACACAAGAGGAAGCTGGATATTGGGATGCTGATAAACATGGTTCGGGGAAAATTGGTATCGATGAAGATGGTATTGATCGCCTCAAAGCAGGCGTCAATGGCGATGCAGGCGTGACTGCGCTGACGGTGCTTGCATTTTTGGGAGCCGGTTACACTCCCGATGAAGGGAAGTATGCCAAAACCGTAGGCAAGGCAATTGACTGGCTCATTGCTCAGCAGCGAGAAGATGGTTACCTGGGCGGCGATGCGACGAAGTATGCGGGCATGTACTGTCACGGAATGGCAAGCTATGCACTGGCAGAAGCATACGGCATGCAGAACGATAAATCGGTAGAGGATCAATTAACCGTCGCAGTCGTTAAAGCGGTTCAGTTTACCGTCGCGATGCAAAACAAAGAAGATGGCGGCTGGCGTTATCTGCCGAAGTGGTCGGGCGACATGAGCATGTTTGGCTGGCAGATGATGGCTCTGAAAAGTGCAGAAATCGCAGGCATCGCCGTCCCCGAATCTGCCAAAGAATTGATGGTCAAGTTTTTGGTTGATCGCTCTTTAGGAAAGAACAAAGGACTGGCTGCCTATCACCCGGAATTCGGTTCAGAGATTACCGTTTCGATGACCGCAGAAGCGTTATTCTGCAAACAGATGCTCGGCATATCCCGCGAAAACCCGGCCAGTCTTGAAGCAACACAGTTTCTGCTCTCTGAAGATAACCTGCCTCGCAAGTCAAATCCAAACCTGTATTACTGGTACTACGGCACGCTGGCGATGTACCAGTTTGGTGGAAAAGAGTGGGAACAGTGGAACGAACTGCTGCGGGAACTGTTGGTGGAGGATCAAGTCAAAAAAGGAGACCTCGCCGGTTCCTGGAATCCCGAAGGCCCCTGGGGAGGCTACGGCGGACGAGTCTATTCAACCGCTCTGGCAACCCTTTCCCTTGAAGTCTACTACCGCTTTCTGCCTTTGTACCGCATGGGCGATGAGTAGAAAGTTAAGCATTTTCTTAGTATGAGCCAGGTACCCTTGCTGTATGGCAACATGTCGAATCGTAGGGTGCGTGGCAACGCACCAAATGAGCCATGCGTGAAAAGGTGCTGCTGCTTTGCCATCCTACATCTCCGTACAATGTTCCCCAAAGATATTCTCTTTTTACTCGTGGGCGATTTTTGCTGGATTCAATAAAGCTGGATGCTACAATAGAACGCGTATGTTCTGCTTGAGAACATCAGATAAATTTCAAAACGGGCTCAAAGGTTGTTGTATCGATGGTTCCAGGTCGTATCGCTTTGCCAGTAAGAATGCAGTTGCTGTTTGCGATTTTTCTTGCAGTCACTTTTAATCATTTATCTGCCGGGCTATGCGTTGGGCAGTCGCGAAAAAACAGATCGGTGGCGAGTTCTACTGAGACAAATATTGGTGAGTACAAATCGAAAAACTTTATCCTGCGGACCGATTTGAGTCAGGAAGAAGCCAAGGAATTATTGACTCGACTTGAAACAATGCTGGGATTGATATCGCGATACTGGGGGAGGAAGAATCCTCGTGTGATTGAAATGTTCGTCGTGCAAGATTTGGCAAACTGGCCGGCAGGTTTGTTGCATCCACAGGGGAGAGCCAGTATCGCCAGTGGCGGCGGGTTAACGATGACACAACGCAGAAGCCGGGGGCAACGCTGGGAATCGAAAGCGGTAGTGTACGCGGTTGCCAACCGGGGGACACCGCAGCATGAAGCCGTTCATGCTTACTGCGCGCATGCGTTCGGAAGTACCGGCCCGACCTGGTACAGCGAAGGCATGGCAGAGATCGGTCAACACTGGAAAGATATCAACGATAAATCGGTTCAATGTTCTCCTGAAGTCTTGAGGTATCTGAAAAGAAGTCAACCGAAGCCGCTGAAGGATGTGGTTGACCTTGACCAATTCACAGGCGATTCCTGGCAAAATTATGCCTGGCGATGGTCGTTTTGTCACTTGCTTGGCTTCAACGAAAACTATTCGCAACGCTTCAAACCGCTTGGCATGGCGTTAATGGCAGGGCAGCGTAACGTTTCCTTCTGGACCGTTTACGGCACGATGTCTCAAGAGATCGAATTTGAGTATTTGCTTTTTTTGAAAAATATGGAGATCGGTTACCGGGTCGATTTATGCTCTTGGGATTGGAAAACCAAATTCAAACGAATCAGCGGCACACGCACCGCGATTTCTAAAATAAAAGCGAACCGTGGCTGGCAGGCCTCGCGACTGGAAGTAAAGTCGGGTGAACAGTATCAATTCGAAACAACAGGAACATGGACAATTGAAGATGAGGGAGAAGAGTTGACTGCACAAGGCGATGCGGAATCACGTGGTAAATTGGTTGGGATTCTGTTTCATGATTACAAATTATCCGAACCATTCGACTTGGGAACTTCTGGAACCTACACTGCTTCTGGTGATGGGAAATTGTATGTACGATGCAAAGACGATTGGGCGAAACTGGCTGATAACAAAGGGACGCTCACTCTTAAAATGAAACGCTCGCCATAAAGCTTCTTAATAAAATCACGATTACAACTAAGGACCTAGCGATATGAACATTTTCCGGCTTAGCTTGCTGCTCCTGGCGGCATTGACCATCAATTTTTTCTCTTCCATCCATGCCAAGGCGCAATGCCCCGAAGGTTTTACGCCTTTATTTAACGGGAAAGACCTGACTGGCTGGAAAGGCTTGGTTGGAGATCCAATTTCGCGAGCAGCGATGTCACCCGAAGAATTGGCAAAAGCACAGGTTGAAGCCGATTCTCGAATAAAAGCTCACTGGAAAGTTAATGAGGAAGCGATTGAATTTGATGGAAGCAAAGCAGATAACTGCAAAAATAACCTTTGCACGGCAAAAGAATACGGTGACTTTGAATTGTACATCGATTGGAAAATAAAGAAGGCCGGGGATAGCGGCATTTATTTGCGTGGCTGTCCACAAGTGCAAATCTGGGATACAACGTACGAACCGTACAAACAAATGGAAAACTTCAAAGGCTCAGGCGGCCTTTACAACAATAAAAAAAATCCGCGACAGGCGCTGGTTCATGCAGATAATAAAATCAATTCCTGGAACAGATTTTACATTCGTCTGGTCGGGGAAAAAGTACTCGTCAAACTGAATGACAAAGTGGTTGTCGATAATGTATCGATGGAAAATTTCTGGGAACCAGACAAACCTCTTTATCGTCTCGGTTCAATTGAACTGCAAAATCATAGCAGTCCCATCCGCTTCAAAAATATTTATATTCGGGAAATCCCCGCTGAAGAAGCCAGCCAGATATTAGATAAAATGAACTCGGAAGGGTTTGTATCGCTGTTCAACGGAAAAGATTTTACCGGATGGAAAGGACCGATTGATCAGTACGAAATTAAAGAGGGGAGCATCGTTTGCAAACAGGGAAAAGGGGGACACATTTACACAGAAAAAGAATATGCGAATTTTGTCGCAAAAGTGGAGTTCAAACTTCCTCCTGCAGGGAACAATGGGCTCGCCATTCGCTACCCCGGCACGGGAAATGCACACAAGGCAGGCATGACAGAAATTCAAATTCTCGATTCCGAACACCCCAAGTATGCCAATTTACATCCGACACAATATCACGGTTCTGTCTACGGTTTAATCCCCGCCCATCGTGGTTATTTGCGACCGGTCGGAGAATGGAATTTTCAAACCGTGACAGTTATCGGTTCGGAAATTAAAGTCGAATTAAACGGCTTCACCATTCTCGATGCAGATGTGAGCCAAGTAAAGAAAGCGAAAGATGGCGAAGTTTATCCCAGCAGTAAACGGAAAAAAGGCCATTTCGGTTTCGCGGGGCATAACGATCCAGTTCCCTTTCGCAATATCGCGATCAAGGAACTCCCCTGAACCGCGAATCAACGAATTATCTTTGGGGAACTTCACACGCAAAAGTAGGATGGCTAAAATAAAGGATTTGATGAATTATCTATTTGGGGCTTGCTGATTTAGTCTATCGTACTGCTATTCATGTATCAAGCCACGATTAAGAACTCTTCAGCCGCAAGGGTTTTTGAGTCTTTGCTTGAAAAACCGTGCGGCTCATTCGAAAAGTTTTGGAAT
>Ga0316208_1001349_pt1 | contig 23338 bp, 27 predicted proteins | sample 3monopyrite_MG_FD_204944 | JGI IMG/M metagenome (GOLD analysis project Ga0316208, IMG submission 204944) | Microbial mat bacterial communities from mineral coupon in-situ incubated in ocean water Damariscotta River, Maine, United States -... | ecosystem: Environmental > Aquatic > Marine >... | reverse complement strand
GTGTAATCTACCATGTGCAAGGTTATTGCGTAAATATACGATATTCCTTGCGTAAAAACAATGCTTTTTGCCCTTTATTTTACTGATTTTTAAGTAGATAGCTTAATATGAGGAAACCCTAACTACTGGCGGAATGCCAGCAACCTTTGCGGCCGAGTATGCAACCGCATCCTCTGACTTTCTCACGCTGTATGACCGCTTCACAGATGCGGAGCAAGATTCTCAGGAAGCAACAGACGAGAAGATCAATGCGAACAATGCCATTTATACCAAGCTCATTAGCATGTTTGAAGATGCGCAGATCATCTATGAGAATGACCCTTCCAAACGAGAGCGGTTTGTCTTCCAGCTGGTTTATGCCATGATCACACGTCCAACGGGCGGAGATTCAGTAACCAATACACAAGTATTGATTCGGGGTAAAGTAACCGGACTCAGTACGGGAGAACCAATTCAGGATGCATCGGTCAATACAACACCAGATGGAAGTACTACAACCTTTAGTGCTGTAACTGATGAGGATGGTAACTATGAGTTACTGGTCAAAGACCTTGATGCAAACTCTACGGGAACCTTGACAATCAATGCAGACGCATTGGATTTCGACCTTACTTCCACCCCACTCGATTATGAGACGAGCAACAAGTATGAAGTGGACATCGAGTTAGCTCCAGAGGTTGTGCCTTAATGCACAGTGATTGAGTGATTCTTATTGAAAAGGCCGTAAAAGCTTCCCGTTGGTCGCTAATACCGCCTTTTCTTTTTGCCCTTCTTCTTTTTTGAAAATCCTACGCACAAACCCACCGAATAGATGGCAGTCCACGCTTCTGCTCATTGTGCGCTTCTCCCGATGAAATCGGGATTCAAAAATGTGAGAAAACACATTTTGCCGCTCCTGTCCTGAGCCTGTCGAAGGGTCAATTCTCGTGCTGAGTGGTCATTGAGCTTGTCGAAATGGCACTCGAAGTACGCCCAAAGCAAAGTAACATAATGCGAGTACATTATAGTCCTTTTCGGTAAAGCTGGTGCCTGAGCCTGTCGAAGGCCTATAATGCTATGTCGCCTGTCCTGAGCTTTTGTCGAAGGGTTAAATATCGGCAACCTCATCAGTCACGTAGTCTTAGTGGTATACTTTTCCAGCGCACAGGGCTAAAATCTGGTGCAGTCCGTAACCGCATCACTTAAGGCCTATAATTAGTCATTATGCTAAATAGCCGCACGTTTGCACTGACGAATAAGCTTTTACTACATTTCCAGATGAAGTTTTACAAACGTGTTTTTCTAAGCCTGTTATTTTTTCTCACCCTGCTTACCATTGGGATTCTTACTTGGTACTATTTGCAAGGTCCTGCACACCAAGGTCTGGTCCGTTCAGACTTTGCCGACCGTCCTTTTAAAATTGAGGAAATCGTTGACATTACACCCGTTGCCGACAAACCGAATATCGTCTTCATTTTGGCGGATGATTTGGGTTATGGTGATGTTGGTTATAATATGCAAACAAGCATAAATACCCAGCATTTAGATAAGCTTGCAAGTGAGAGCGTAGTGTTCACCAACTTTTACGCACCATCGTCTATTTGTACGCCTTCTAGGTTTGGTTTTCTATCTGGCAGATATGCTATTCGGCAAGGTTTGGCTTATCCTTTTCATCATGTAAATACCAGTTTGGTAATGAACATTGGTAGCCGTGTAGCCAACGTGTTGGGCGCGGTGGATATGCGGGGCGAGCACAACATCATCAACGGTATTATGCAGTCGGAGATTACCATTCCGGAGTTGCTGAAGCTTGCCGATTACAAAACAGGAGTTGTAGGAAAATGGCATTTAGGCACTATTTCGCAAGACGACCAATTTCATCCATTCCATCATGGGTTTGACTATTTCGTGGGGCTCGAAGCTTCCAATGATGATTGGCCTGTAGCCTTTTATGATAATGATGAGAAAGTATTGGATGATATAGGCCTAGACCAAGAACATTACACGCAGTTGTTTACAGATGCTGCCAAAAGTTTCATTTCTGAAAACCAGAACGAACCGTTCTTTCTCTACTTGGCACACAAAGACCCGCACCAACCTTTCTTCCCTTCAAAAGGATTTAAAGGAAAATCTAAAGCAGGCGCTTATGGCGATGCGGTTGAAGAGTTTGACCATAGTGTAGGTGAAATACTCGCTTACTTAGACAGCCTCAACCTAACGGAAAACACCATTGTTGTTGTAACAAGTGATAATGGCCCTTGGTTTGAGGGAAATTCTTGTGGTTTACGCGGCAGAAAAGGACAAGTGTTTGAAGGTGGCTACCGTGTGCCGTTTATGATGCGTTACCCCAGAAAGATAAAATCAGCCTATAAAACAGACGCGCCTGCCATGGGAATCGACCTCTTGCCTACCTTGGTTGCTGAAGCTGGAGTGTCGCTACCCAAAGACCGGAAAATTGATGGAATCAACTTGTTTGAACTACTAGCCGATACTACCAATTTTGTCTCTACCCGTCCCTTATTCTTCTTTCATGATTATGCTTTTGAAGCGGTACGAATGGGCGATTGGAAGTTTATTGAAACGAACTACAGCTACACCTGGCCTATTCCGTTGGAACATCCGAACTATGCCACCAAGGGCTTTGTGCCGACATACACGCCACCAGAAAAAGACACCACCATCAATCGGCTCGACAATTGGCCAAAACTGTTCAATTTGAAAACAAGCCCCTACGAATCGTATAACCTGCATACAAGGCACAAAGCAAAAAGCCAAGAAATGCAGCGGGTGCTATCTGCGTTTAAGAAGGATTTTTTAGATAATCCAAGGGGTTGGGTTGATCGGTAGAGACGTTGCATGCAACGTCTGTACGAAATCGGCATGCAACGTCTGTACGAAATCGGCATGCAACGTCTGTACGGAATCGGCATGCAACGTCTGTACGGAATCGGCATGCAACGTCTGTACAATATCTATCCCTACCCGTTATCATTGAATGTGTCATCCGCCCATTTGCTAGGATTGTTGATGATGTAATTTTCGATGCGTTGGAATGAATCGTTGGTGCGGATAATGTGGTCGTGAAAACGCGTTTGCCATGCAAAATCGGCATGAATATGCCGTGCCTGTTTGGTTACGGCCGATTTGTATGATCGGATAATGGTTGATAATGATCCGGGTTTCGGGGAAATGGCGGCCATATTTTCATTTTTGGGTGGTGGCGGTAGAGACGTTGCATGCAACGTCTGTACGGAATCGGTATGCAACGTCTGTACGGAATCAGCATGCAACGTCTGTACGGAATCGGCATGCAACGTCTGTACGGAATCGGCATGCAACGTCTGTACGGAATCGGCATGCAACGTCTGTACGAAATCGGCATGCAACGTCTGTACGGAATCGGCATGCAACGTCTGTACGGAATCGGCATGCAACGTCTGTACGAAATCGGCATGCAACGTCTGTACAATATCTATCCCTACCCGTTATCATTGAATGTGTCATCCGCCCATTTGCTAGGATTGTTGATGATGTAATTTTCGATGCGTTGGAATGAATCGTTGGTGCGGATAATGTGGTCGTGAAAACGCGTTTGCCATGCAAAATCGGCATGAATATGCCGTGCCTGTTTGGTTACGGCCGATTTGTATGATCGGATAATGGTTGATAATGATCCGGGTTTCGGGGAAATGGCGGCCATATTTTCATTTTTGGGTGGTGGCGGTAGAGACGTTGCATGCAACGTCTGTACGGAATCGGCATGCAACGTCTGTACGGAATCGGCATGCAACGTCTGTACGGAATCGGCATGCAACGTCTGTACGGAATCGGCATGCAACGTCTGTACGGAATCGGCATGCAACGTCTGTACGGAATCGGAATGCAACGTCTGTACGGAATCGGCATGCAACGTCTGTACGGAATCAGCATCAGCATCCGTATCGGCCCCAATCGTACCCACGGAATCCCCCAATTTCCCATTATCAATCATTACGATGCCATGAATATGGTTGGGCATTACCACAAATGCACCCAGGGTTACAAACGGAAAATGGTCTGGCATTTCGTGCCAACAGTCATTGGCAATTTGCCCGATTTCGGACATGGCCATGGCTTTATCCGAAAGAATATCCCCAAAGAAATGTGCCCCATTGTGTGTGCAAATGGTAACGAAATAATTGGCAGACCATGTATAATCCCAATTGGGTCTGCGGGCAGATGGTATGCGGTATTTGTTTCGGAATTTATTTGACATGGCGTTCCGCCATTAAAAATATGCATTTCTACCTAGAGGCGTTGCATGCAACTCTCTACCGGCAACCTGAAAACCAGCCCCTACGAATCGTATAACCTGGATACAAGGCACAAAGCTAAAAGCCAAGAAATGCAGCGCGTTCTAACAGAATTTAGAAAAGACTTTATAGACAATCCGAGGGGTTGGGTTGAGGATTGAGGTGTGTTCAACAATTGAATGAGTTCTTCTTGATACCAGTTTTTTCATCCGTCTCCTTAATGATGGCGACCCTTTGCATCCTAACGCCATCGACTACTTCAAGTACTTTGCTGAAAAGGAAATTACAATGAAGGTTTCTACAATTTTCATTTCCAAACACTGTGTAAAAAAGACCGGTGGCTGAACTTCCTTTAAAGAAACTCCAGATTCTACCTTTCAATTTTAATCACGCTAAAAAAGCTGGCGAATTTGCCAAAGTCATATTCGATTCGAAAGAGATTTCTTGGAATGAGTTAAAGCCGAGAGCAATCATTCCAAACGACACTAAACTTTTCGCACAAGCAGATACTGACCAATACATAACCCATTTTGTAACGTCAGACTCTCGATGCAAAAAGGTACATGCTACTTTAAACCGAGCCATTCCTGTTAAATTCCAGATTATCGATATCTCAACGCCATACAACCAGGTGTTTGGAATTCTAGACCTATAATCATAAGGGGTTGAGACGAAGAAACATGACCCTTACCTCTACGCCTTTTTCCGAATACTTCTAGGAAATGATGATTCCGATTGTGTATTTGGTGATTCAGTAAGGTATCGCTCGTTATTTAATTGGTTTTCAGCTGAATACAATAATCTGTTCGAGGATAATTATGCAAAATCTAACCTAATTTTGACGTTATAATTCGAGCGAAGCTTACCGCTTGAAAACATCAAAATGATACATCCAAAAACTGAACTAAAGTTCATTAGCAATGAGATTGGCTACGGAGTTGTAGCCACCGAATTTATACCCGCTGGCACCATCACCTGGGCACTCGATAAACTGGACAGGGAATTCAGTCCGCTTGATTTTCAGGCACTCGATTCTATCTATCAGAGCATTCTCGATTATTATTCCTTCCGAAATTGCCACGGCAACTTCGTTCTGTGTTGGGACAACGGACGGTATGTGAATCACAGCTTCAACTCAAACTGCCTCACTACTGCTTACGACTTCGAGATTGCCATTCGCGACATTCATCCGGGAGAGCAGCTGACGGATGATTATGGTTACCTGAACATTCCAGAGCCATTCCGAGGAATTGACGAGGGAACCAAACGCAAAGTTGTCTATCCTGACGATCTGGTCAAGTACTACAAGGTTTGGGACAAGAAGCTGTTGAAAGTGTTCGATACCGTACCAAAACATGAGCAGCCATTGAGACAACTGATCCCGGATGAAATGTGGGAAGAGATTGTGTCTGTTTCAAAAGGCCAAAAGCAGATGGAATCGATTCTGAAGAATTACTACCCGGCACAGAATGGCAAATAAGCGGCTCTGTTTCAGCAATTCAACGACATAATCCGCTATCTTTGAATTCATGGGCTTGAACTTAGAACGTACCAAAATCGAACTTATTCAATGGCTTTCAACCTTGGATGATGCCAAAACCATTGGCAAGGTTCTGAAACTCAGAGAGTCAGAACGGTCTGATTGGGCAAAGTCAATCTCTGAAGAAGAAAGGAACTCGATTAAACGAGGAATTGAAGATGCCGACAATGGCAATCTGAAAAATCATTCGGAAGCGCGTAAAATTTATGGGAAGTGGTTATGAGATTCGATGGACAAGCTTTGCCTTGAGCGAACTGGCAGAAACCATCAATTACCTTGAAGAGAATTGGATTGAGCGTGAATTGAAAAACTTCACATCGCGCCTAGACCACACGATTGAGCTCATTTCGAAAAATCCATTCCGGTTTCAGAAAAGTGAAAAATTTACTGAGACAAGACGAGCGGTTATCACAAAACACAATACGCTGTATTACCGAATAAAAGCTGAAACCCTTGAGGTTCTTTCCTGCTTTTCAAATCGGAAAAATCCAACTAAAAAGAAAATTTAGTTTGACAACAGCCTTTCACGCATATTCCATTTCTGAACTGAAACCCGTTTGCGAGCATCTGAAAAAGCTCTCTGCGGATGAAAAGATTATTCTTTTCTCAGGCAAGATGGGCGCAGGAAAAACCACGCTCATCAAGCAATTCTGCACCTACTTGGGTATTGAGGATGAGGTGAGTAGCCCTACGTTTTCTCTCGTAAACGAATACGAAAGCACCATCGGCCCCGTTTACCACTTCGACCTCTACCGTATCCAGTCCGAAGAAGAACTATATGACATCGGCTACGAAGACTATTTCTTTAGTGGGTATCTTTGTTTGGTTGAGTGGCCCGAGATGGCTTCGGGAATCATTCCAACCGAGCACGTATTGGTAAACATACGGCTAGAGAATAACCAGCGATTGATAACTGTAACCAACCCAAAATGAGCAAACAAGAAGGCGGTTTTTTTACCTTAACTGCTTCCGGAGGCTTAATGCCGCAGGAAGAAATGTTGGAAGTTTCCAAAAGCCAACAGGAGCTATTTATAGGAGTTCCAGCGGAATGTACGCTTCAGGAAAACCGTGTAGCACTCATTCCAGAGGCGGTTGCTAGATTGGTAAACAATGGTCATCGTGTAATTATTGAAACTGGCGCTGGAAAAGGTGCTCATTATGAAGATAGAGATTTTAGCGAGGCTGGAGCGAAAATCGCGTATAGCACAAAAGAAGTTTACGAAGCTGACATTATTCTAAAAGTCGATCCACCATCACTAGAAGAGATTGATTTAATGAAGCCGAAGCAATGTCTTATTTCGGCTTTACAACTTTCGGTACATCCTGAGAATTACCTCAAACAACTGATGAAAAAACAAGTCACAGCCATTGCCGTTGACTTTATTCGCGATACGGATGGAGGCTATCCTTTCGTTCGTTCCATGAGTGAAATTGCTGGAAATACTGTTGTGCTCATTGCTGCTGAGTATCTCTCGAATGTCAATGGCGGAAAAGGATTGATGATGGGTGGCGTAACTGGCGTTCCGCCTACAGAAGTTGTTGTACTAGGAGCAGGAACGGTTGGCGAATTTGCTGCGAGAGCCGCTCTTGGACTTGGCTCAACGGTCAAGGTTTTCGATAACTCGCTTCAGAAGCTGAGTCGATTGCAAAATGACATCGGACAGCGATTATATACAAGTACCATCCACCCTGATGTGCTGGCAAATGCGCTTGAAAATGCCGATGTGGTGATTGGCGCTATTCGTTCTAAAAAAGGCCGTGCCCCAATTTTGGTGACGGAAGAAATGGTGAGCAACATGAAGTTTGGTTCGGTCATTATTGATGTTTGCATAGACCAAGGCGGTTGTATCGAAACGTCTGAAGTAACAGACCATGCCCATCCTACGTTTACAAAATATGGCGTGGTACATTATTGTGTTCCGAATATTGCTTCGCGTGTAGCGCAAACGGCAAGCATGGCGCTCAGCAACATTTTTTCGCCTATGATGTTACAAATGGCAGATGTCGGTGGTTTAAACAACATGATGCGATTTGACCAAGGTTTGAGAAACGGTGTTTACGCTTACAATGGAGCCGTAACCAACGAGTATCTGGCCAAGACATTTGACCTGCCTTTCAAGGATTTAAACCTGATAATGGCGGCATTTTAAGAACGATTTGAAGCAGAAAGCATAAATGTCGAATCAACAGATAAGACCGGGCGGATTTAATATTCTACCGCCCGTTGTCAAGAATCTACTCATCATCAACGGCCTATTTTTTTTGGCCACCATGGCCTTATCGCGCTTCGGGATCGATCTGGTGGAAATGCTCGGGCTATTCATTCCGCAATCGGAATATTTCAGGCCACACCAGCTCGTTTCGTACATTTTCATGCACGGCAGCATGAACCACATCTTCTTCAACATGTTCGCTTTGTGGATGTTTGGAAACGCCATTGAGAACCATTGGGGTGGCAAGCGGTTTCTCATCTATTACATGGTAACGGGCCTTGGCGCAGGGTTCATTCACCTTGGCGTGATGGAATTCCAGCTTTTCTCTGTTCTAAAAGAACTAAGTATTGATCAAATTGAGATGGTAAAAACTCAAGGAGCAGAAGTGCTTCAAGCTGGGCAGAATTATTCAGAAGCTAGTTTGGCAAAACTCAATTTACTACTAAACACACCAACGGTGGGTGCTTCCGGAGCTGTTTTTGGTTTGCTTCTCGCCTTCGGAATGATGTTTCCGAATGCACAGATTTACCTCTATTTTCTCTTTCCAATTAAGGCTAAATACTTCGTTATCGGCTACGGGCTCATCGAACTGTTCTCCGGAGTGAGCAACCGTGCAGGAGACAATGTGGCGCACTTTGCGCATTTGGGCGGCATGTTCTTCGGTTATTTCCTCATCAAATACTGGCAGAAGAAAGGCTCGCGATTTTAGAAAATGGCCTTGTTGGATGACATAAGATTCCAGTTCAGAACGGGAAACATTCTCATGCAGTTGATCTACATCAACGGTGGTGTTTTTCTTGCCATGATGATTCTTCGCGTCATCTTTTTCCTCACGGGAAACGGAGAAACCTTTGATCTTGCTATAAAATACCTTGCAGTTCCGTCATCACCGAAACTGCTGCTTTTCAGACCATGGACATTGATTACTCACATGTTTGTTCATGCCGGTTTTCTCCACATTCTGTTCAACATGTTGTGGCTCTATTTCGGTGGCACCATCTTCCTCAATTTCCTCGACAGCAAGAAGCTACTGAGTACCTACATTCTGGGAGGGCTTTCGGGTGCGGTGCTTTTCATTCTTGCAATGAACCTGTTTCCCGTTTTTACGGATAGTGCTCCATACGCGGTGGCTGAAGGGGCATCTGCCGCAGTACTTGCTATTATGGTTGCGGCAGCCACTACGGTTCCGAACTACGTGGTCAGACTAGTTCTCATTGGGCCTGTGAAGCTGAAATACATCGCCATTGTATCCGTTATTCTTGATATTCTTCTGATTCCGAGTGGGAATGCAGGTGGACATTTTGGCCATTTGGGTGGAGCTTTATTTGGGTTCGTTTTTGCATCTCAACTAAAACTAGGAAACGATTTATCGGTTGATGTACTCAAACCGTTTTTTTGGATTCGTGATGGATTTCCAAAGCAGGAAAAGAAAATAAAAGTCGTTCACAGCAAGCCAAAATCTGACTACGAATACAACGCAGACAAAGCTTCAAAACAAGAACAAATTGATACAATTCTAGAGAAGATTAAGCGTTCGGGATACGATAGCCTATCCAAAAAAGAAAAGGAAATTCTTTTTAAAGCCAGCAAAGACCTATGAATAACGGCAAGATTAAAAAGCGAAACCTTCTAGATCGCTTTATGCTGTTTCTCAACGGACTTTCTCTTCTTGCCCTCTCATTAACTTACCTAGCCGGAATTATTAGCCCAGAGAAATTTTGGCCGCTTGCTTTCGTTGCAATGGGTTATCCCATTATTCTTGGGGTCACAGCTTTTTTTATCGTTTATTGGCTTCTCAGAAGAAAATGGTTTTTGTTCCTAAACATTGCATTTCTTGTGCTGAAATGGGATTATGTTGCCGCTACAGTTCAGTTCAATTCGGAGCAGCAACCTACCTCAGAAGGAATTAAAGTGATGACGTATAACGTTCGGTTATTCGACTACTACAATTGGAGTCAGAACAAGAACACTCGGCATTGGATTTATGATTTTCTCTTCAATCAGCAGCCAAATATTCTCTGTTTTCAAGAATTTTATCATGATAATACTGGGTATTTTCCGACCATCGATACGCTGCTTGAAGTAAATAGCGTACGTCACATGCACGTAGAGAATTACACAAAAAAACTAAACAATAATCAGCTCTGGGGTATGGCTACTTTAAGTAGCTATCCCATAGTGGGAAAAGGGAAAATTGAGTTCCCATCGACTTATGGAAACCTTTGCATTTTCACAGACCTAAAACTTAATGAGGACACTATTCGCGTGTACAATCTGCATCTACAAAGTATTCGGATTGGAGCCGACCAATACCTCTTTCTAGATCAGATAATGTTGAATAAAAGTCTCGAAGGAATTCGTTTAAAAGAGTTATTCGGAGACCTGAAACTTCTAATGTATCGAATGGCTCATGCTTTTATTGAGCGTGGCAAACAGGCTAATCTGGTATCAAAACATATTCTGGACTCACCATTTCCGGTTATTCTTTGTGGCGACTTTAACGATACGCCTACCTCCTATTCGTATCAGACACTTGTTAAAGGAATGAACGACTCTTTTGCTACAAACGGATGTGGTTTTGGTTCCACTTTCGTTCGACTTCCATTTTTTCGAATTGACAATATTTTCTACTCCAACTCTTTTCAGTCTCAGACACATACAGTTCACCCTTACGAATTGTCTGATCATTATGCTGTGAGTACCGTTCTGACTAAAAGAAATTAGTCTTTTCTCACCGTTTTCAGACTCAATCCGTTCATAGAGTTTGAGCTCAACCCTGCTATGTTTTTGTGCACAAAACGGAGCACTTGGTCGTAGTACAACACAACAACCGGTGCTTCCGCTACTATCATGCTATCCATTTGGGAATAATACTCATACCGTAAACCGTCAATCGTAGTTGAGAGAGATGCTTCGTATAAGCGGTCGTATGCAGCACTTGAAAACAGCGTGTAATTTGGGCCGTTTGGAGTTAGGTTTTTTGAGTAGAACAATGACAGATAATTCTCAGCATCTGCGTAATCTGCAATCCAAGATTTCCGAAAGAAAGAAACCTGCGAATTGGCCACAAAAGCACCATGCGTTGCTCCAGGGTTTACTTCAATTCTCAGTTTAACTCCGACTTCCTCCAACTGATGTTGCATGTATTCACATAAATCCAAATACTGCGATGTAGTATAAAGCGGAATTTCTGGTAACCCTTCACCATTTGGGAAGCCCGCTTTGTCCAGTAATTCCTTTGCTTTCTCTGGGTCGTAATCATAACCGTTCACTCTAAACTTCTCTCCAGGTAAACCAGTTGGGAGAAATCCGTAAATTCCTGGCGAACCGATATTATTACGGATGTAACGCATCATTTTCACGCGGTCAAATCCATAATTAATGGCCTGCCTTACTCGTTTATCCGTGAGCACATTCACCTGACCATTCACCGAATCCTTTAATAGAAACCCCAAATACTCTGTATTGAGAAATGGTTGAGAAAGCATGTCAATCTTCTCAGCCACCTCAGGTTGAAGATTGCCGTTTGGTGTAATTAAAGCATCCTTGTAACTACCATCTTCCAAGCCTGAAAGCATATCCAAGTTTCCTTTCATAAATTCCAAGAAAATGGACTGTGGATCGGGAATAAACGAAATGCCGACTGCATCTAAGTAAGGGAGCTTTCCGCCTATTGAATCTGTCTCAAAATAATCTTCATTTTTATGAAGCACCAACTTGATTCCCTCGTACCATTCTTTGAATTTGAAAGCTCCAGTTCCAATAGGTTTCCGACCAAAACCCTTTCCTAACTTCTCAGCTACTTCTCTTGGAACAACAGAACAATACTGCATGGATAGAATCCCAAGAAAAGGTGGGAAACTGTGCTTGATGTGAATTTCAAAAACAGAATCGTTAATTGCCCTGAATCCACCTTCTTTCACAGCATTAAATATCCACCGACCAGGCGAAAGTGTTGCATCATCTAAAACGCGTTTGAAGCTGTATTCAAAATCGGATGCCACTACACTCCGACCTTTTCCATCAGCAAACAATTCATGGTCATGAAATGTTACATCATTCCGAAGAAAAAAGCGATAGCTCAATCCATCCTCAGTAATCTCCCATCGCTTGGCGATGCAGGGCACAACTTCCATTTTATCATTCAGCTGAACCAACCCGTTGAAAAGCTGTGTTGTCGCCCAAATATTTCCCATTGTGCGGGCCTGCGCAGGATCGAGTGAAGTGATTCCCTTGCTTTCGTTGTATCGAAAAACGGTCTTACCTGAATGTGCGTTTTTCTCCCCGCAGGAAGAAAAGAAGAATGAAATTGCCAAAAGAAATAGGACTGCACGCATTGCTGCAAATATAGCCAGCGCGATTTCAGACCTGTTCTCACGTTTCTAACTTCTCATATCTACTTTTGAGAGCAATGACACGCACAGAAATCAAGCAACTGTTAGAAGAAAAGTATTTGGAGTACTGCCAGCCCCAATTCATTGAATCGGACCCTATCTCCATTCCTCATCTTTTTGAAGAACGAAACGACATTGAGATTAGCGGATTAATCTCAGCCACCATCGCATGGGGACAGCGCCCAACGATAATCAAAAACGGAAAAAGTGCTATGCAGCGAATGGGGAACGAACCCTTTCGATTTGTGATAGAACATTCAGAAAAGGATTTGAAAGCGTTGGATGGATTCGTTCATCGCACTTTCAATTCTGAAGACCTAAAACACTTTGTTTGTTCGCTAAAAAATATCTATTCAACGCATGAATCGCTTGAAGATGTTTTCCTCGATGGAATTGGCAAGAGTGACATGAATATGATGCATTCCATCGCTCATTTTAAACAGGAGTTTTTCAGCATTCCGCACGAAAGACGAACACAAAAGCATGTTTCGAATCCTATGAAGGGGTCGGCCAGTAAACGGTTGAATATGTTTCTGAGATGGATGATTAGACCGAACGACCGTGGCGTTGATTTCGGAATTTGGAATCGAATTCCAACCTCAATCCTTTCGTGCCCATTAGACGTTCATTCTGGCAGAAATGCGCGTCAATTAGGTTTGCTAAATCGAACTCAAAACGACTGGAAAGCTGTGGAAGAATTAGATAATTCACTTCGATTATTCGACCCAAACGATCCGGTAAAATATGATTACGCATTATTTGGAATGGGTGTTTTTGAATGAACTTATCAAGCTCCGGTAGAGATTGTACACCATTAAACCCAGCGAAGAAAGTAGAGAGTTGGGCATTTTCCGTTTGTTTCCCTGAGGTACGAAGGGTCTCGCTATTTCAACTGGCAAATTCTGCCACTTTCTAGGAAATGATCTTTGAAAGAGGGGAGTCGTAACTTGCTGAGATTTTTCAGTAAACGAACGGTCTGGTCAATTTAAACCGGCTGGTAATTAAACGGGGAATCAAGTAAATTTTCTATTGCATAATCTGGGTTAAACAAACATTACAGAATGAGTGTCTAAATTTGGATGATATAAGTATGAGAAAGAAGGACAGACGATTTGATTTAGAAGGCGAGATAATGACCTTGGTGTTTGAAGATAACCAGAGTACGGTTCACTTCGATTACCACGTAGATATTGACGATGTGGATTACAGCATTATGCTGGACCTTTATACGCGTAATGCACGCAGCGGAGCCATCTTTCTCCTGCACCAAACAAGAGGTACAAGTTCGGTTGACGTTTTACAAAAAATGTTGAATTACTTGAAGTCTCAACACCTTGCTGACGAAAAATACTCTTATACGGTAAAATGGGTTAACCGAAACGATAACGACCACCAAGAGCATGTTTCGTATTTTTATGAGGCAAGCCAAGCAGATGTTCGAGAAAAATTCTTCTACAACAGAAAAGAAGATGATTTCCTCATCACAATTGAGAAAAACCCCATGTCGTGACAGCTGAAGAGAAATTCCATAGTGTTGCCACCAACCTAGAAAAGCACCAAGGTGTGGAAATGGGAAAAATGATGTCAGCGCCAGGAATCAGGTACAACGGCAAGAATTTCGCATTTTATCACCAAAGCGAGATGGTTTTTAGGCTTGGCCGAAATTGGAAACCAGAAGAATCAGGAATCAGAAACTGGTCACATCTTTCTCCTTTTAAGAATAAGCCAGCCATGGTTGATTGGTTCTGTATTACCGAGAACGATAGTGACCTTTGGCCTGAGTTAGCTGCAATGGCACTTAGCCGGATGATTGCTGGAAAGTAAAGCTTCAGTAAACCTTCTCTCCTTTTTTCAGGTAAAGACCCCACAACTTATCGTAAGCATGAACTTTTTCGGTGGTGTCATTCTTTGAATCTACCACCACACCATCATGATTTTTCCAATTAAAAATGCCACCGTATAAGTTAAATACGTGCTTGTATCCTGCCTGTTTCAACTTCTCTCCTATTCGTTCGCTTCTATATCCAATAGAACAGTAAACGATAATCGTATCATTTTTTGAAATGTTGGAAACTGCCGTCAACTCAAAATCATTATAACCAACAAGTTTCGCTTTAGCTATATGACTTACTTCAAACTCCTCTGGTTCGCGCGAATCTAAAATTTGTGCATTTTCCCATTTTTGAGTTTCTGCTTTTGACACCAACGGAACGGTGTTTTTATACAGCGATTTCGCGGCTTCATCCAACAAATCAGTCTTCTGACCACAAGAAACTAGCGGCAGCGTACAAATGATAAATATTCTAAGTACAGTAATCACTAAGGCAATGATATTATTCTAAGATTCGTACCATGTAACAAAAGTTACTTCCCATTCAAACTCCAATTGTAATCCAAATACTTGACTTTGGCTGATCTTGTGAAGTCACGTTCAGAAAACGGCTGGATAAATTCTTGAATAGTACCGTTATTGGTAAAATCATCTTTGAACCACTTGAAAATAGATGATATTCGAATTTCATCGGCCTCTATTTCGTTCTTATTGTTGTCGTTAATGAAGTTTTTGGTTTGCAGCACAAGCTGAGAATCCAATTTGTTTGCTTCATAAGCCTCATTTAATAATCGAGGACAGGAGAAAGAAGCGCAAACAATAGCGAAATGAATCCTCGGTTCGTTAAACTCTTTACGCAGAATGGAATGCTCAATTTCGGATAGGTTCATTTTCTTGCCCCCAATCTCAAAAAACGACATATTCCAAACCGAATTGATAAATGGGATACTTCTTTTCACGTCCTTAATACTGACAACGGGGTAATGGTCAACTATTAACTTGATTGTAAATGCGTTGTACGCATTAATCCAATAGGCTATTCGTTCGTTCTCAGTCCAGTTTTTATTTGGCGGACAAGATGACAAGATTGATAAATACGTCTGAAGTTTTACCGAATCTTTAACAAAATCTTTGTAAGAAACCCACCCAGTAGAATCAACATGCGATTTCAAAAGCTCTGACCACGTTGAATGATCTGGTGCCTCACAATTTCCAGAAAAATCGGGTTGTTGTGCGCAAGAACTAAGGCTAGTAACGCCCAAACATAAAACCCAAAACTTGGTTTGCGATAGAAAATTCATTGGGTAAAAATACAGGACGATTATGCTTCTTGCAGTCGTCCGCACGGCTATTGCTCAGGTTGATTTAAGCTATGTTGGTGTAAACCGCTTGCACATCGTCATCATCTTCAAGTTTATCAATCAACTTATCAATAAGAACCATCTGCTCATCCGTAAATTCAACTGGTTGTGTAGGAAAACGCTCTAAACTGGCTTTCACCACCTCAATTCCCATTCCTTCAATGGCGTGAGCCAAATTCCCGAATTCAGCAAACTCACCATGAATATAAATGGTGTCTTCATCATCAATAATTTCTTCCAACCCAGCATCAATCAACTCCAACTCCATTTCCTCAATGTCCATTTCGTCTGTTTTGTTAATCTCAAAAACAGACTTTCTGCTGAACATATATTCCAACGAGCCAGTTGGAACAAGAGCACAATCTACCTTATTGAAATAAGAGCGAACATTAGCCACCGTACGTGTGGAATTATCTGTAGCACACTCCACGAAAATTTGCACTCCGTGCGGTCCTTTTCCTTCGTAATTTATTTCTGCATAGTCACTAGCATCTTTTGCTGTGGCGCGCTTTATTGCTGCATCAATATTATCTTTTGGCATATTCTGCCCTTTAGCATTTGCAATAGCGGTACGCAGCGAAGCATTCATATCTGGGTCGCCTCCACCCTCTTTTGCGGCCATGGTAATTGCCTTTCCCAACTTGGGGAATATCCTTGACATTTTGCCCCAACGTTTTTCCTTGGCTGCTCTACGGTATTCAAATGCTCTTCCCATTGGTAGTTTGTTTCTATCGCAAATGTATTTACATCATTAAAATTGGCAACAAAAAAAGCCCCATTCCGATTTTCTTCGGAACAGGGCTTTTTCATCTTTTATAATTTTGACTAGTTCACTAACACTTTTGAAGTGAACATTCCCTCAGTATGAATTAGGCGAACTGCATAAATGCCGGTATTCACATTTGGAAGTGTATTGATGCTTCCAGAAACAAGTGATCCTGTTGCAACTCGTTGTCCGTTAAGACTGATTAGTTCATAAGATGCATTCTCAACAATTGAGTTCGACAAATCAATTGTAACGTTTCCATTCAACCCAAATACACGAATGTTATCGTTTAAAACACCAGCAATTCCAACCGTAATGTTTGTAACGGTCAATGGCACTTCAATAGATGCGTAAAACTCAGATGCGTTTGTTACTCGAACTTGATACCCTGTTCCTGCATTAGTCCCTGCAGGAATCGTGCAAGCGATTGTTCCTGATGTCTGAGTTGTGTTAGCTTCTGTACCGATGATAACTGGAGAGGCAAAACTTCCGTTTTCATCAGAAAGTTCAACCACAAAATCAGTAGCAGCAACAGGCGTTCCACCTGTGCTGTAATCAACATTCAAAGAGCCAGCCGTGAAAGGAGAAACATCAACGGTTGAAGAAGACAAGACTGGTGTGATATTGTAAATCAGGCCTAAGTCATCGACATACAATTTAGAACCTGGTTCGCCACCACCTGGGACTACACTTGCAGTTGCAGTCACTAGGATATATGCAGGTACATTCCCGTTAAGATAATTGAATGGAATGGCCAAGCGTGTCCAACCATTGGTGTTGGCTGTAAGGTCTATTTCTGCTTTTGCAATGCTCTGTGCCGTATTGTTTCCTTGCGAACTGCCAGTTTCTGGCAACGAGCCCATATCTCCGGCATTCAACCCAGTTCCAACTACATTATGAACAATGCATTGTAAACGACCATTATCGTTTCCTACCGGTTGATAGTTTACCCAAGCAACGAGGGTGTCTGGATAATCAGTAAATGAAGTTTTAAACTGCTCATCGTCTGGTTTGGTTCTGTTGTAACCATCAGAAGGCGATGTTGTTGGAGCTTCTACCCTTCCGTTAGTGAGAATACCATTCACATCTACGTTGAAGATAACTGCCAACAAGGTTTTAGTTTCAGCAACTACCGAATACGTACCAGAAGTCCCTGGTCTTACGGTGGTTGATCTATCAATCACATAACCGCTTGGGGTAGAGGCATTACCACCACCCGTTTTAATTGAACCCCATTGTTCTGGTTCGCGGGTGTCGCTGCTTACGTTGTCCCAAGTTTCAAAACCAGGGTTCTCTAATTGCACCTGTGCAGATGCACCAATACCAATGGTTAAGCTTAAAATTGAAATGTAGATTTTTTTCATCTTGTCAGTTCTAGAGAGTTGTTTGAGGCAAAGATCTATCTCTACCGTGCACAAAGATTGATTAAAATCAATCTAATTACAACCTACCAGAATTCAATCTCAAGCTTGGCCTGCAAGCGTTTATATTTACAGCAAATCAAAGTTTAACCATAAAACACATTTGCATGAAACACATTTCCATTCTTTTGATTGGGTTATTAGCCTTTTCAAACTTATCAGTTGCCCAAAATTGCTCATTCGATCAGATTCATGAAAAATTGATGAACACAGATACGGAATATGCCGATAGACATAGAGCCTCGGAAGAACGGATTTACCATGGCGTTTGGGGTGGTTCTGAAAGAAGCACTGCGGTAAGGGTAATCCCAGTTGTGGTACATGTAGTACACAGAGTAGGAATTCCTATCGGAACAGAAGAGAACCTTTCGGATGCAGACATACTGACGGAAATAGACCAACTGAACGCCCGTTATAGACACGATTCTCAACTTACCTTCTTAAACCCTGCCAGCGGTGTTGATTTGGAAATACAAATATGCCTTGCCAGTCAGGATCCCGATGGGAATTCAACCAATGGTATTATTCGCCATGCGGATGATATTAACTCCGTAAATAATATGGATGACCGAAATACGCAGCTTGTCTATAACTGGCCTACCACAGATTATATGAATTTATATGTGGTACAAACCATTTGTGATGATGATAGCCCGTGCCCAACTTCCAATGGAGTTGCAGGATATGCTTATTTCCCAAGTTCTCACGGGCAACCTTATGACGGTGGTGTGTTTAGAGCAAGCTCGTTTTGGGATGGATTGCTTGCTCACGAAATGGGGCATTATTTTGGACTTTATCATGTGTTTCAAGGCTCTGGCTCTTGTGTAAATAATGACTGTACTACCGATGGAGACCGTATTTGTGACACACCCCCAAAAATGAACTGCTGCACAGGCCCAGGTGGCTGCAGCAATACAGATAACACATGCAATACGGATGAAGATGATGCTTCGGCTAACAATCCTTTTAGAGCAGTTAGTTTAGGTGGTTTAGGAGACCAGCCAGAATCAATGGAAAATTACATGGATTTCACAGCATCTTGCTGGGAAGCTTATACACAAGGACAAAAGGAACGCATGTTAACTGCAGTGGATGTTGAACGAACAAGTCTGTTATCTTCAAGTGGTTGTGGACCAAACGGCATCAATGAAAACTCACTTTCTCGTGACTTTGGATTTTCTGTTTCACCAAATCCGTCATCAGATGTGGTCGCTATAAACTTCAATTCTGATCAAGGAGAAAAAACTTCTTATTTTATTTACGACATGTACGGCCAGCTCGTGAAACAAGGGTTTTTCAACTCTATTTCTGGTAAAAATGAATTTGCATTGAACCTTTCCGAACTGAATGATGCAAATTATCTTATTACTCTTCAAAGGAACAATCAGTATGGAGCCAAACGAATAACTAAGATAAGCGTACAATGAGTAAAGTAGAAGAAGCAGCCGAACGTTTAAAGAGCCTTACAGAACGCCCATCAAACGAAGAATTTCTAAGTCTCTATGGCTTATTTAAGCAAGCCAGTGTTGGAGATAACAAAACCTCAAAACCAGGCATGTTTGATATGAAAGGTCAGTTTAAATGGAAAGCTTGGAAAGACAAGTCTGGAATTAGCCAAGATGATGCAGCAGATGCTTATGTTGCTCTTGTGGATGAACTACTAGCGAAATACAAGCGATCTTAAGCTGCTTGAGCAACAGGAATCCTCAAATCATTAGGATATTTCTCTTGTAGCGCCTTAACTCTTGGGTTCATAACCATGAACCATAATGGTGGAATTGTAGCCAAAATAATCATGCCTGGATAGCCTGTTGGTAATTGTGGCGCATCATCAAAATGGCGTAAAATCTGATACTTTCTGCTGGCCATATAGTGATGATCGCTATGCCGAGTTACTTCAAACAACAGCAACCTTCCCATTGGATGATTACTGTTCCAACTATGAATAGGTAGAACGCGCTTGAATCCCTTTTCCGATTTGTGCCGCACCAAACCATAGTGCTCTACGTAATTGATAATTTCCAAAAGGCTAAAACCAATTACCGAAGCTCCAAGAGTAATCAACATGGTTGGAACGCTAAATACGAGTGCAACCGCTACCAACAAGCCTACTTGGCAAAAAGTGTAGAATATCATTTCATTGCTCCAATGGTACCACGGCAGTTCTTTGCGATTCAGACGCTTCAATTCCAGTTTCCAAGCTGATACGTAGCTCATAACAACCGAACGAACCCAAAACGTATAAAACATTTCTCCATAGCGTGCGGTTGCTGGATCTCCTTCAGTACTCACATTCTTATGATGACCCCGATTGTGTTCAATAAAGAAATGCATGTATTGCGCAGTAAGCAAAAGTGCTTTACTCATCCATTGCTCGTACCACTTTTTACGATGGCCTAACTCATGAGCCACGTTTATACCCAATACTCCGCATGCAATTCCCATACTAAAAATCAAGCCTGCGTACTCATACAGCTGGAGGCCACCCTCTTCCATAATAAACATGAATGCGATAAACATGGCCCATTGCACCGGAACCATGCTATAAATTATGTAATCGTAAAGCCTATCTTTCTTAGCCACTTCTTCCTCTACGTCATCCATATTCTTCCGAGTTCCTTTACTCAAAATCTCCACAAAAGGAACCAAACCATAAGCATAGATTGGTACTGCCCAAGTCCAAGGTCCTCGATAAATAAACCCGAGAACAGCCAAAGCTGGAGCTGTGAAAATTAGAAAATACTTGATGATTCTTAATCGATTCATTGCGCAATGGTTTTTGAGTGGTACTAAAGTATAAAGAATATTTAAAAGTAAACTATTTTCATTTTTTAGTTTACTTTTAGGGTATATCAGATAACTAGACTTTCAAGGTTTTGAAAACCTTGAAGGAAAGACAACTATATGGGAAGACAATCCATTGTTAAAGATCGAATCAAAGACCCTAAGAAAAGGGAGCTGTGGATTGAAGAACTCCTACCTCATTTCATTGAAAAAGGAATCAAAGCAGTACCGATTGATGAAGTGATTTCCATTCTAGGAAAGTCGAAGGCAACCATCTACAAACACTTCGAATCACATCATGAAATTGTGTCTCTTGTCACGGCCAGAAAACTGAATGACTTGAAACACTTTGCTCCCATTCTATCTGACAATTCAAAGTTATATCGAGACCGCTACATGTTGGCTGTGGCTTACATTTCTAAACATCTGGGTGATATCAATAATGTGTTTTTGTTAGACCTAAAAGAGGTGTATCCTGATTTGTGGAATCTTGTTAATTCGTTCAAATTGATGGCTTTAAGTGAGCTTAGAACCTTCTATGTTAGTGGGATCCAAGAAGGGACTTTCGCGGATCTTGACCCCGATTTAATGGTGCTTTCTGATGAGCTTTTCTTTGATGTGCTTACCAATGCGGAATACCTAACCTCTAAAGGATTGAATCTTCAGGTAGCATTCGAGAGTTACTTCAAAATGCGGTTTTATGGCATTTTGAAGCAGGGTTGAAATGACTTCGCTAACTTTACGTTCATGCAACACACGTTCAAAATATTAATTCATAAAGAACCCGAAGGGCAATACACCGCCACAGTCCCTACGCTTCCAGGGTGCATCACTTATGGAGAATCTGTGGAACATGCCATAGAAATGGTCAAAGAAGCTATCTCCTTGTATGTTGAAGAATTGACCGATCGAGGAGAGGCTATTTCCAACGATAACGAAACGTTGGAGTATTCTTTGAACATCGCGGTTTGAATCTTTCAGCCAAATTTTTAATAAAAGCTCTTTTTCAGAATGGGTTTTCATTCAAACCCTCAAAAGGAAGTCATCATATTTACCACAATCCGACCTCGAATAAAACTTCCCGTTCACGGCAGCAAAGAAATGCCAAAAGGCACATTCATGGCCATCTTACGGCAAGCCGGAATTGACAAAAATTCCATCTAAAATCTATGACAATTGCAGTAATAGGTGGCGGTGCAGCCGGTTTTTTTTCGGCTATTGCGGCCAAGGAAAACCACTCAAATTCTCACGTCACAATTTTCGAGAAGTCCCAGAAAGTCCTTTCCAAAGTAAAAGTTTCAGGTGGTGGAAGATGTAACGTTACAAACGGCATCTCCTCCATTTCTGAATTGGCCAAGGGTTATCCTAGAGGAGAAAAGCAATTGAAAAAGGCTTTCTCCGTGTTCAGTACAACCGACACGAGAAAATGGTTTGAATGGCGTGGCGTTGAATTATACACGCAAGATGACAACCGCGTTTTCCCGAAGTCAAACAATTCTCAATCTATTGTTGATTGCTTGATGAGAGAAACTAATCGGCTTGGAATTGACATACAGTTTGGTGCTGGAGTTAGTTCAATAACTACAACCTCAAACAAACTAGAATTGCAATTCCGTGGAGAAACGAAATCAAGAATTTTTGACAAACTGATTATTGCAACTGGCGGTAGTCCGAGCAAAAAAAGCTTTGATTGGTTGAAAGAAATGGGACATAAAATTGAAGAGCCTGTCCCCTCTTTATTCACTTTCAATATGCCAAAAGAATCTGTTAAGGAATTAATGGGAGTTGTGGTTGCAAACGCGATAGTCAACATTCAGGGAACGAAGCTTAAATCTCAAGGCCCCTTGCTAATCACACACTGGGGAATGAGCGGGCCAGCTATTCTTAAACTCTCGGCATTTGGTGCAAGAATCCTGCAAAATTTGGGTTACAAATTCAAGATTCAAGTGAATTGGGCTGGTGAGCCCAATAATGAACTTGTGTTAGAGACAATCCGAGATATTGCTGAGGGGAGTCCGAAGAAGCTACTTTCTAACGTTAAGCCATTCGGATTACCAGAACGCATGTGGCTATTTCTGCTTACCAGAAGTGAGATTTCATCTACAAAAAAATGGAGCGAATTAGGTAAAAAAGGAATGAACAAGTTGGTAAACACACTTACAAATGATGAGTACCAAGTGAGTGGTAAAACCACCTTTAAAGAAGAGTTTGTGACTTGTGGTGGAATTAGTTTAGAAAGCGTGAATTTCAAAACAATGGAAAGCAAGGCATGTCCAAACCTCTATTTTGCTGGTGAGGTTTTAGACATCGATGGAATTACTGGAGGCTACAATTTTCAAGCTGCTTGGACGACTGGTTTTATTGCAGGAAAACTTAGTTAGCGAATAGTGATTAGCGACCAGCGATGAGTTAAAAAGAAGACATGCTTATCCGCATCTTTCCTCAATTATACCAATTGAACTTCAAAACACCCCATATAATTCGTTTCTTTTTCACCCCGATTTCTTTATAGCACATTTTGAAGTACAATTGGTATAAGTAGAAACATGCGGTCAGCCTTATTTAGGGTTTCCTCAGAAATGGAAACCGTGAGATTCTGCGAACTTAACCAGATTGGTGATGAGCAAGACCATTCCGATCCAAGCGTGTGAGGTGTTGTTGAGTTTGGCCTTTATATTATTGAGTCCATAGCCCTGCTTGGCCTGACCGAACTTGCCTTCTACTTGGTTTCGTTCGCTGTATTCCTTCTTGCGCTTT
>Ga0316208_1001346_pt1 | contig 23371 bp, 21 predicted proteins | sample 3monopyrite_MG_FD_204944 | JGI IMG/M metagenome (GOLD analysis project Ga0316208, IMG submission 204944) | Microbial mat bacterial communities from mineral coupon in-situ incubated in ocean water Damariscotta River, Maine, United States -... | ecosystem: Environmental > Aquatic > Marine >... | reverse complement strand
CCTTCTTGCTAAAAAGAAACTGACTGAGGAAGTAACAGAGGGTGTCATTGATGGGTTAGATAAATATTTAGAGGACGGCAATGTTGAATTAGATGTTGTTGATGTGCCGTTTTCATATGCCCAAGGCTTATTGGACCTAACAGCCTTAAAAGCAAATGGTCCGTCGCTCGGAATGACAATGGAAGGCCAAATTCAGGCAACAGAGGGTAAGATCAATGTAAATGGTGTGGTTGTTCCTGCTTATGGTTTAAATTCACTGCTCGGTAAAATTCCTATCGTCGGTTCAATTTTTTCTGGGGGGTCAGGTAAAGGTTTGTTTGGTGTAACATACCGAGTGAAAGGCTCAACATCATCTCCTGATATTTCAATTAATCCGCTTTCTGGTCTTGCACCAGGGTTTTTGCGTATTCTCTTTGAAGGGCGAAAAGGACAAGTTTCGGATGTTGAGTTGCCTGCCTTAGAAACAGAAATTCCAAAAGAAGAAGATAAAAGAGAAGGTGTGGGGACTAACGACCCACACATCTAGCAGTAATGCTTATAGCTTAAAAAGTGCGGCTAGTTTCAACTACTAATATGCACGAGGGCATGACGTTTTTTGCCCGCTGAAAGTTTAATTTGATTATCCTTAAAACTCGTAACGTTTATAAGTATATCTTCGCTTGCAACCTTTGCATCATTAAGTTTTGCTCCTCCTTGTTTTATAAGACGCCGGACTTCGCCCTTTGTCCCGCCGAGTCCTGCTTGGAGAAATAAGTCAACAATATTTATACCGGCCTCAAGTGCCTGGTTTGAAACCTGTATTGTAGGTAAATCACTACCTGCACCCCCTTTTTCAAAGGTTTCTTTTGCAGTCTTTTCAGCGGCTTTTGCTGCCTCTGCGCCACGGCAAAGAGATGTTGCCGCATTTGCCAAAATAATTTTTGCTTCATTAATTTCTGAGCCTTCAAGGGCTTCGTACCGTTTAATTTCATCGAGCGGTATCTCAGTGAATAAGCGCATAAACTTACCAACATCAGCGTCTTGAGTATTGCGCCAAAACTGCCAATAATCGTAGGCTGGCAACTGATCTTCATTTAACCAAACGGCCCCTGACGCAGTCTTGCCCATTTTTGTGCCATCTGCTTTAGTGATAAGGGGTGTGGTCACGCCAAAGAGCTGCTGGCCGGTAACGCGGCGAGCCAACTCCATACCATTCACAATATTGCCCCACTGATCAGACCCGCCCATTTGAAGTAAACAATTGTACTTTTTGCCAAGCTCCATAAAATCATAAGCCTGTAAAATCATATAATTGAATTCAAGGAACGTTAAGGGCTGTTCGCGTTCAAGGCGTAATTTGACACTGTCAAAGGTCATCATTCTATTGATTGTAAAGTGTGGACCAATATCTCGCAGAAACTCAATATATTTCAAACTATCGAGCCAATCGGCATTGTTCACCATTACAGCATCTGTTTTATCATCACCGAATGTCAGTAGACGGTCAAAAATTGTACGTATGCCACTCATATTTTCGGCAATAATATCATTTGTCATCAATTGACGGGATTCATCACGCCCAGTTGGGTCACCAATTTTGCTTGTGCCTCCGCCCATTAAAACAATTGGTTTATGGCCACATTTTTGAAGCCAACGAAGCATCATAATCTGTACAAGACTACCCACATGCAGGGACCGAGCCGTACAATCAAACCCAATATAAGCCGAAAGGGGCCCCTCTGACATTTTATGATCAAGAGCTTCTATGTCTGTCGCTTGATGAATAAAATCACGCTCAGTAAGAATTTGAAGAAATTCCGATTTCAAGTTTGTCATGGGTCTTCCTAACAGGGCAAAAATACGCCGATAAGTATAATTAACTACTTCAAGAGCGGGCTGATGTACCATAGGGTAACAAAAAGGCAAAGCCCAAGCGGGCTATATTAATACATTTACAGGGTTTTTTATGTCGGTTTTTGGTGAATCAGGTGAAATCAAATGTGTCGTGGGTTTGATGAGTGGCACATCAATGGATGGTGTTGATGCCGCAATGATTCTTACAGATGGGGTTAGGATTGAACGATTAGGGCCTTCCTTAACAGTTTCTTTCCCATCAGAAGTGCGAGAAAGGATCAAGGAGGGCTTAAGTATAGCTTCCCGATGTGCGGGGAAGGAAAATGTTTCTGAAACCATCAGAAGCCTTGAGCAAGAGCTTACCGACTGGAATGCACATGCTGTGGAAGAGCTTTTATCTGTAACGGGCCAAAAGTTTAGCGACATAGACCTTATAGGCTTCCATGGCCAGACACTAACCCATCGCCCAGACAAGGGCTGGACATGGCAAATTGGTGATGGGGGGCGGCTGGCTGGTAAAACAGGAGTGCCTGTCATAAATGACTTTAGAAGTGCTGATGTAAAAGCCGGAGGAGAAGGGGCACCTTTGGTGCCACTCTACCATGCGGCGTTACTCAACCGACAAAGAAAACATGACACTGTTGCGATTCTTAATATAGGAGGTGTGGCAAACGTAAGCTGGATTTCATTCTCTGATGAGCTTTCTGACCCTGAAATTGTTGCGTTTGATACAGGCCCTGGCAATGCCATGCTGGATGACTGGGCAGAAATACATACAGGGAATCCATGTGACACAGATGGGAACTTAGCGACAAGGGGCATTAGCCATGAAGAAATTGTTATGGGGATGATGGCCTCGCCATATTTTGACGAAAGCCCCCCAAAAACCCTCGACAGAGATGATTTTAGTATTCAGGGTGTTCGCGGCCTTTCCGCTGAAGACGGTGCAGCCACATTGACCGATTTTGTTGTTGAATCAATTGTTTCCGCACAAGGCCATTTTCCAAAACCACCAGAGGCTTGGTATGTCAGTGGTGGGGGGCGACATAATACAACATTGATGCGTCGTTTGCGTCGGAGATTGCCAACCTTAGTCAACCCTGTGGAAAATTTGGGCTGGCGGGGAGATGCTATGGAAGCGGAAGCTTTTGCATATTTGGCTGTTCGTTCCTTGAGGGGGTTGCCGCTAACTTTTCCTTCAATTACCGGATGTAAGGCACCGACAACAGGCGGTGTCTTGCATAAGCCGAGCGGGATCAAAAGCCACCGATAGAAGCAGGGGCTTTAAAGAAAAGTTCTATTATTTTTGAGGGTTGCTTAAACGCATATTTAAATATGTGTTTACTGAGCTCATTAAAGCAGCAAGCTCCGTCTCAAAGAAGTGGTTAGCTCCTTTGATAATGTCATGATGGATTGTAATCGCCTTTTGCGTCTTCAATTTTTCTACAAGCTTGTGAACAGAAATTGGGGTTACCAAATCATCATTGTCCGCTTGAACGATTAAACCAGAAGAGGGGCACGGGGCCAGGAACGAAAAATCATAAAGATTAGCAGGCGGTGCGATTGAAATGAAACCCTGGATTTCTGGTCTGCGCATCAATAACTGCATACCAATCCATGCACCAAAAGAAAATCCAGCAACCCATGATCCTGTTGCGTTTGGGTTCATGGACTGAAGCCAGTCAAGGGCAGAGGCCGCGTCAGAAAGCTCACCAACACCGCTATCAAACTCACCTTGGCTGCGACCAACTCCCCGAAAGTTTATGCGTAGGGTAGCAAAGCCTCTCAATGTAAAGGCGTGATATAGATAATAAGCCACTTTATTATCCATAGTACCACCATACTGTGGGTGCGGATGTAGTATAAGAGCAACTGGCGATGTATCAGTTTTCCCTGGCTGGTATCTACCCTCGAGGCGCCCAGCTGGGCCATTGAAAATAATTTCAGGCATAAAAGGATTCTTTATTTTGGCACTTAGGTTAGTGTGCGTGGTCGCACAATCACATAATGTTTGCAATGATATACCGATAATTTAATCTGTTTCGCAAGTAAACTTGGCTTAGAGTGGAAAAATTGGATTGAATGCTGCCTAAAATGCCCTTATGTGAGCCATATGAAAACTAATATATATCTCGATTATAATGCGACCGCACCGATTCGCCCTGCCGTCATTGATATGGTATCTGCCACAATGTCACAGGTAGGTAATCCTTCGTCCGTACATCATGCTGGCCGCAAGGCAAAGGCTGTGACTGAAGAGGCACGGACAAAGGTTGCCGCCCTTGTTGGGAGCAGAGTAAGGGATGTGATGTTTTGTTCCGGTGGGACTGAGGCAAATAATGCTGTCATTCGGGGCTCTGGGGCCCAAAGTGTGATTATCTCAGCGACAGAGCATGACAGTATATTGGCTGCTGTGAAACATGTAGCTGTTCCTGTATATAAACTGGCTGTTGATGCCTCAGGCCTTGTAGATATAGACCAGCTTAAATCTCTGTTAAAGGAAGCCCCGGCACCGGCCCTTGTTTCAGTTATGATGGCAAATAATGAAACGGGAACAATTCAAGATATAAAACAAGTTGTTGAAATTGCAAAAGAATACGGCGCCGTAGTGCACACTGATGCAATACAGGCCGCAGGAAAATTAACAATAGATATGCCGAGTTTAGGGGTGCAATATCTGACCTTATCCAGCCACAAAATTGGTGGCCCTCAAGGGGTAGGAGCTGTTATTCTGTCACCGACAGCGCCCTTAAAAGCGCTTATTGTTGGCGGCGGTCAGGAACTTGGGCGCAGATCAGGCACTGAAAATGTTGCCGGTATTGCAGGCTTTGGTGTGGCAGCTTTTGAGGCATTAGTGGGCCTTTCGCGAGGCAATGCTGTGACAGAGATACGCAATAGCCTAGAGAAAACCCTCCGCAGCTTTAGTAATGAGATTATTATCGCGGGGCACCCGGATCACCGCTTACCTAATACAAGTTGCATTGCAATGCCGGGTGTAAAAGGTGAAACACAAGTGATGCATTTTGACCTCAATGGCATTTGCATTTCATCTGGCTCGGCTTGCTCTTCAGGTAAAGTAAAAACCTCTCATGTTCTGTCTGCGATGGGCTATAGTGACGATGTGTCCGAGTGCTCAATCCGTGTGTCGCTTGGCTATAAGAGTACATTAGCTGATGTTGAAGCCTTCACTGCCGCATGGAAAACACTCTATGATCGTGCCGGAAAAAGGGCATGAACTCTCTCAAAACCCCTATTTATCTCGATTATCAAGCAACAACGCCGCTGGATGAACGTGTGCTTGCTGTCATGATGCCTTTTTTAACGACCAAGTTTGGGAATCCACACTCAAGCACCCACAGCTTTGGTTGGGAAGCGGAGGCTGCGCTCGATATTGCCAGAGAAAAGGTGGCAAATGTCATTGGTGCGAACGACCATGAAGTCTCTTTTTTGTCTGGGGCAACAGAAGCAAATAACCTTGTAATCAAAGGGGTTATGAATGTTTGGGGCAAAAAAAAACCACACCTTGTCACTGCCCTAACAGAACATAAATGTGTGCTTGAAGCAGCCTACCACTGTAAGCGGGCGGGGTATGATGTAACATTATTACCTGTCGGCCCTGATGGCTTGATTGATCTGAATTTACTTGAAGAAACTGTAAGTGAAGAAACGGCCCTTATTTCTGTTATGGCGGTTAATAATGAAATTGGTGTTATCCAGCCCCTTCAGGAAATTGGGGCAATCGCGCGAAAAAAAGGTGCTTTGTTTCATACTGACGCTGCACAAGCTTTTGGTAAAATTCCTTTGGATGTCCAGAGTTTGAATATTGATTTTATGAGTATCTCTGGGCACAAGATATATGGCCCTAAAGGGGTAGGGGCGGTTTATAAACGCACTGGCAGGCAAACTGCCTTATCTGAACAGATGTCAGGGGGCGGCCAAGAAAATGGCATGCGCTCGGGCACGCAGGCGCCAGCGCTTGTAGCGGGTTTGGGGGCAGCAGCGGATATTGCTCTTAATGAAATGACACAAGAAAATGACCGCCTTACTGCACTTATGGGGTGTTTTAAGGCGTCTCTATGCAAATCATTACCCGGGGTTCTTATTAACGGTCATGAGGAAAAACGCCTTGCAGGTAATTTGAATATCAGCTTTCCGGGTCTCGATGGTGATATGCTCATTTCTTCGCTGCGTACTCTTGCGCTCTCTAGCGGTGCCGCGTGTGCATCGGCTGTTTCAGGGCCATCATACGTTCTTGAAGCCATAGGCCGTTCAAAACAAGAAGCAAAATCTTCTCTTCGCATCGGCATAGGGCGTTTTACCACAGAGGCAGAACTTGAATTTGCTGCTGAGAAAATAATTGAAGCTGTCCAGACTTTAGGGGGTGTAAAATCATGACAATTGTCAAAGTCACTTTTCGAAATACGGATGGCAGTGACCATATGGTGGAAACCGAGGCCGGCGTTACAGTACTACAGTTAGCGCAAGAGCAAGGGCTTGATATTGAAGGGGCATGCGAAGGAAATATGGCCTGTTCTACATGTCATGTGATTGTGGATAATGCGCACTTCAAGCTTTTGCCTGAGGCTAGCCATGAAGAGGAAGAGATGCTTGACCTTGCTGCAGGCCTCAAAGCTACCTCTCGCCTAGGTTGCCAACTCGTCGTTAACGAAGCAATGGACGGTGTTATTCTTAGTTTACCCAAAACAACACGTAATATGCTTGGGTTTTAACAAATTTAGTCAAACCGTTCAGGTAAATGGTCATCTTCGGCAAGATCAGAGAAGCGCGTGAATTCTTTTTCAAAGGCAAGCTGGATTGTACCAACAGGACCATGCCTTTGTTTACCAATGATAAGCTCTGCTTTCCCGTATAATGATGACATGTGAGCTTGCCATTCAACATGCTTTGCTTGATCCGCCTCTGAGGGTTGCTCTTTTTCTTTGTAATATTCCTCACGGAAAACAAACATGACCATATCAGCATCCTGCTCAATTGAGCCGGATTCCCGTAGGTCAGATAACATGGGGCGTTTGTTTTCACGTTGTTCAACCTGACGACTGAGCTGTGAAAGTGCTACAACAGGTACATGAAGTTCTTTCGCTAAACCCTTGAGACCACGCGTAATTTCAGAAATTTCTTGTACGCGGTTTTCAGAGCCACCAGGTTTGTTGCTCCCCCGTAGAAGTTGAAGGTAATCAACAACAATCAGCCCCAAATTATGTTGGCGTTTAAGGCGGCGCGCTCGTGTACGCAGGCTTGCAATCGTGAGGGCTGGTGTGTCATCGATAAACAAGGGAACATCTTCAAGCGCAACTGCCGCTCGGGCAATCGCCTCAAATTCCGCTTCATTGAGCTTGCCTTGCCGCATAGCATGGGACTGAATGGGATTGGGACCATCATAATAACGATTTGATATGTCTGAGAGAATACGCGCCGCTAGCTGGTCTGCGGACATCTCAAGGCTAAAAAAACAAACAACTGCCCCTTTTGATCGATCCATGTCAATACCTGCAAGGCGGTCCTGTGCGTACCGCTCAGCAGCATTGAAGGCAATATTGGTAGCAAGGGCGGTTTTACCCATTGCAGGGCGGCCAGCAAGTATGACGAGGTCACTGTTATGAAGACCGCCAATTTTATCGTTTAACCGTGTTAAACCGGTGGTAATGCCCGATAGGCTGTCAGGGTCTTTATAGGCATTCTCAATATTTTCAACGGCAGTACGCAGTGCCTTCGAGAAGGCTTGTGCGCCTGTTTCCGCTTGGCCAAGTTCAGCAAGGTCAAAGAGCTGCTTTTCAGCCGCAGAAATTTGCTCACTTGCTTCCACGTCAATTGCAGAGTCATACGCTTCATTGACCATTTCTTCGCCGATTTGGATGAGGGAGCGCCGCATCGCTAGGTCATAAATCGTGCGGCCATAGTCCTCTGCGTTAATAATGGTGGCGGCGGAGGCCGCCAAGCGTACCAAGTATTTTGCACCGCCTACATCGGCCAGGGCTTCATCATTTTCAAAGTAGGGCTTTAGTTTAACAGGGTCAGCAATTTGATTTTTATCCATAAGTTTGAGGACAGATTCGTAAATGCGCCCATGGACAGGTTCAAAAAAATGTTCCGGCGCTAAAAAGCCCTGTACTTTCTGTGCTGCTTCATTATTGACAAGGATAGAGCCAAGGAGTGCTTGTTCAGCTTCAAGGTTGTGGGGTGGCTGGCGATAAGTAAGATCGGAGGGCTCATCGTTGGCTGCTGCTCGGTTAATCGCTTCCACTATATCGCCCTTTATGGTCGGTTTTTTTAATGATCGGTTTTGGTAATACCCTTCTATATAATCAGAGTATTGCAGGACCATACCTATGTGCATAACCATACCTATGTGCATAGAAGAAACAACAGGCAAATGTAATTGTCCACGCTGTTTTATCCACAGGGGGATAAGTACGGGGATAACTGGGGTGATGTGACCCTAAAAGAGGGAAATAAAAAAAGGCGACCAAATTGGTCGCCTCTTAAATTGGTTTGAATTCTTAAAGCTTATGCTTCAACAGCTTCCTCGGTAGCTTCTTCAACTGCAGCTTCTTCAGAAACTTCTTCTTTAGGTGTTTCTTCAACAAACTCAGCAACCTCAACAGGTTCAAAAGTTGAAGCAACAACAGCAGAGCCTGTAGAGAACTGAGTTTCAGCTTCGTCAACAGACCGTGCAATGTTCACAACAACAACCTCAGAAACTTCTGGGTGCAGACGGATCGTAACATCGTGCAAGCCAAGAGTTTTGATGGCGCGGTCAAGAACAACTTGTGAACGGGTGATTTGAACACCAGCTTCTGTCACGACATCTGAAATATCGCGGCTTGAAACTGAACCGTAAAGCTGGCCGCTTTCACCAGCAGCACGAACCATAATTACTTTCAGGCCAGACATTTTTGAAGCAACAGCTTCTGCTTCTGTCTTGCGCTCTAAGTTATCAGCTTCTAGGCGTGTACGGTCTGCTTCAAATACAGCTTTGTTGCTTTCAGTTGCGCGCAGAGCTTTTTTCTGTGGAAGAAGGAAATTACGAGCAAATCCGTCTTTTACGCTTACGACATCGCCCATTTGGCCGAGTTTAACGACGCGTTCCAGCAAGATGACTTCCATTTTATGTCTCCTTGGGTGCGATTATTGAACGATGAACGGCAACAGAGCGATATTACGAGCGCGTTTGATTGCTTTAGCTAGTTCACGTTGTTTCTTTGCAGAAACAGCAGTGATACGGCTTGGAACAATTTTACCTCGCTCAGAAATATACCGCTGGAGCAGTTTTACATCTTTATAGTCGATTGTTTGTGCATCAGTACCTGTAAACGGGCATGATTTACGACGACGGAAAAAGGGACGACGAGTAGTCATTAGCCAAAATCCTTCTTGTCACCGCCGCGTGGACCGCGACGTTCTTTATCTGCTTTTGAACGAAGAACGATCGATTGACCTTCCTCTAGTTCATCAACACGAATTGTCATAAAACGAATTAAATCTTCATGGAGACGTGATTGACGTTCCACTTCAGCCATTGCAGCATGAGGTGCATCAATGTGCATCATCACGTAATGACCTTTGCGATTCTTTTTAATTTTATAGGCTAGGGACTTAAGACCCCAATATTCGCTTTTTGCTACTTTGCCTTCATGCTCCTCAATAATCTTTGAGAAGTCGGCGGTAATGCCTTCTACTTGCGTGGCGCTAACATCTTGCCGTGCAATGAAAACATACTCGTATAAAGCCATGTTTCACTCCTTTTTGCTGATCGCTCCCCAGCCGTAATGGTCAGGGGCCTCCAGCTCGCTTCTAGTCTCTTCACTCTGCTTATTCAGAATCAAGACGCGCCTCTATAGACCCACCCTATGTTTAGTGCAAGAGAATTCGAGGTTTTGTGTAAGGAAATTCGGGGGTTTTGTGTAGTTACGTTGCTGGCGTTAAATTTTTTCTTACACTAGGGGGCCAGTTAAGCCAGCTAGCTAGTTTATATAGTGTCAGCTTGAGCATGTAATCATGTGCGGTCAATACCCTCAACCCGGATACTCTTTATGGGTGGCTTGAAAAGGAGTGCTTAAAGGATCAACAGTCTCTAAGGTGAACAAAAGTTTGCACTTTAAAGACATTAGCGCTATCCCCTGAATAAGTATGGTTTTGGCCATAAAGCGTTTGAGGGCAAAGGGGTTTTAAATGACCAACGCATTAGTTTTTCCGGGGCAAGGGAGCCAATTCATTGGTATGGGCAAGTTACTTGCCGAGGCAGAAAAGCCTGCTCGGTTGGTATTTGAAGAAGTGAATGATGCCCTTTCTCAAAATCTTTCCAAGGTTATGTGGGAGGGTACAGAAGACAACTTAAGGCTAACAGAAAATGCACAGCCCGCACTTATGGCTGTTTCAATGGCTATTATCCGCACGCTTGAGGCGGGAGGGCTTAAAGTGTCAGAGATAAGCTCTCATGTTGCAGGGCATTCTCTTGGGGAATATTCAGCCCTTTGCGCAGCGGGCGCCTTTTCAATTGCAGACACTGCTCGGCTTTTGAAACTACGCGGACAAGCGATGCAGCGCGCTGTGCCTGTAGGTGAAGGAGCAATGGCGGCCATTCTTGGTCTGTCACTTGATGATATTAAAGCTGTTGTTGATGAAGCGGCGCAAGGCGAAATAGTAGTGGCGGCCAATGACAATGCCGACGGGCAAATTGTTATTTCCGGCCATAAAGCAGCTGTTGAACGCGCCATCGACATCGCAAAAGAAAAAGGCGCAAAGCGGGGCCTATTGTTGCCTGTGTCTGCCCCCTTTCACTGTCCTCTTATGCAGCCCGCTGCTGATGAAATGCGGGATGCCTTAGCAAAAGTCACTATTTCACAGCTCACGGTACCCGTTATTGCTAATGTGCTCGCGGCTCCTATCAGTGAACCAACAGGGATTGCTAATTTACTAGTTGAGCAGGTAACGGGCGCCGTTCGTTGGCGGGAGAGTGTTGGCTCCATGGCTTCTCTCGGTGTTACAAAAGTTATCGAGGTAGGAGCAGGGAAGGTATTAACGGGCCTTGTGCGCCGCATTGATAAGTCGCTTGAATTTGCAAACATTCAAGACCCGGCAGACATTGACGCTTTTGTCGCGTCTTTATAATTAATTTGAGGTGATTATGTTTAATCTTGCAGGAAAAAAAGCCCTAATTACAGGAGCAACAGGTGGTATTGGTGCTGCTATCGCAACAGCTCTCCATGCGGCGGGGGCGGAAGTTACCATTTCAGGTACCCGCGCTGAAAAACTTGCCGAATTAGCGGCAGCGCTAGGTGGTTCTGCTCATGTGATTCCGGCAAATTTGTCTGACAGAGCAAGCGTTGATACCCTCATAAAAGAAGCGACGGCGGCGATGGGCAGCGTTGATATATTGGTGAATAATGCCGGTATTACTAAAGACAATCTTGCCATGCGCATGAAAGAGGATGAATGGGATAGCGTTATGCAGGTAAATTTAGAATCAGCATTTCGTTTAACCAAGGGTTTTATGCGTGGCATGATGAAAGCTCGTTGGGGTAGAGTGATCAATATTACGTCAGTAGTTGGTGTAACAGGTAATCCGGGTCAGGCAAATTACTGTGCATCAAAAGCGGGTATGATCGGTATGTCTAAAGCTCTTGCTTCAGAGCTTGCAAGCCGCAGTATTACTGTAAATTGTGTTGCGCCGGGCTTTATTAGAACACCTATGACAGATGTTCTAAGCGATGATCAAAAAGCGGCAATCACGGCGAATATACCTTCCGGTGAACTGGGTACGCCGGAGGATATTGCAACTGCAGTCTTGTATTTAGCTAGTAAAGAAGCCAAGTATGTTACCGGCCAGACACTGCATGTGAATGGTGGTATGGCTATGATTTAATGGGACATATCCTTTTTTCATAGGTAATATAATTAAGAGAGGCTTCTCAAAGCCAAAAAACTATGTTACGAGCACGGTCGATACGGCAATGTTTGGTTTATTTACCAAGGCCGACCGTCACATATAGGGTCTGTTTTATGATAGGGCAGTCCTATTAAACTTTGTGTTTAAGAACGAGGAAAAGAGCAATGAGCGATATTGCCGATAAGGTGAAAAAAATTGTAATCGAGCACTTGGGAGTGGACGAGGACAAAGTCACCGATACTGCTAGCTTTATTGACGACCTTGGCGCTGACAGTCTTGACACTGTTGAGCTGGTTATGGCGTTTGAAGAAGAATTCGGAATTGAGATCCCAGATGATGCGGCTGAAAAAATTCAGACCGTAAAAGACGCGATCGACTTTATTAGCGCGAATTCCTAAGCTGGATCTGCTATTCAGTAGGGCAGCAGCCGAGCCGGCCAGGTTGGGCTGCTGCCCTTTTTAATTTCTGCCTCTTTTACTATCTGCTCTATACGTTTATTAAGTAAACTATAGGTGGCTAGATGGAAACAAGGATGGATCGATGAGACGAGTTGTTGTTACAGGCATAGGGATGGTTTCACCACTATCCGGCAGTGTCGATGGTACATGGAAACGGTTGATTGAAGGGCATTCTGGTGCTGGCCCAATCACTTTATTCGAAACAGGTCCTACGGATGTAAATAAAAATGGTTTCCCGTGTAAGGTAGCCTGTGAAGTGAAGCTGGGCGACGGTACAGGGGATACATTTAATCCTGATGAATGGATGGACCCTCGAGAGCAGCGCCGTGTTGATAATTTCATCCTTTTTGCTATGGCAGCAGCCACACAGGCAATTCGTGACGCAGGCTGGGAAAAGCCTGCTGAGGAAGAAACTTACCGCACAGGTGTCATGATTGGTGCAGGGATTGGCGGTCTCCGCTGGATTTCTGAAATGTCAATCATTCTGCATGAACAAGGATTGCGCAGAGTAAGCCCTCACTTTATTACAGGTTCGATCATTAATCTCGCATCCGGTAATGTTTCCATAAGATATGGTTTTAAAGGCCCGAATCATGCAGCTGTAACAGCCTGTTCGACAGGTGCGCACAGTATTGGTGATGCGGCACGTTTGATTGCCCTTGATGATGCCGATGTTATGGTTGCTGGTGGAACAGAAGCTTCAATCTGCGCGATCGGTATGGCTGGTTTCAGTCAGTCCAAAGCATTATCAACAAAATATAATGATGCCCCTGAAACCGCATCTCGCCCATGGGACAAAGGCCATGATGGTTTTGTTATGGGTGAAGGTTCGGGTGTTGTTGTTCTTGAAGAACTTGAACACGCAAAAGCACGCGGTGCAAAAATTTATGCAGAAGTAACAGGTTACGGTATGTCGGGGGATGCATATCACGCGACTGCACCTGCGCCGGATGGAAACGGTGGATACCGCTCTATGGCAGCTGCAGTTAAGCGTGCTGGTATTGGTATTGAAGAAATCGGCTATATCAACGCTCATGGGACTTCAACACCCATAGGTGATCCTATTGAGTTTGGTGCAGTGAAGCGACTTCTCGGCGACCACGCCTCTAAAGTTGCTATGTCTTCAACTAAATCTTCTATTGGTCACCTTCTTGGAGCTGCGGGCGCCGTTGAGGCAATTTTCTGCATTAAAGCCATCAACGAAGGTGTAATACCTCCGACACTTAATCTGAATGATCTGGCCGAAGGGTGTGAAGGTATTGATCTTGTGCCTCTTGTTGCTCAGGAACGTAAAATTTCTGCTGCACTCTCCAACTCTTTCGGGTTTGGTGGCACAAACGCTTCCTTGGTGATGCAAGAATACAAAGGCGACTAATTATTTGTGAATGATTGGTTGGGCGCTTTCAAAAGTCGGTTTCAGAAAATGGTGTTTACAGGTAAGTTTACACTATGATCCGAAATCGACTTTTTATTGTTGGCTTACTTTTAAGTGTGCTCCTCGTAACCAGTTACGGGGCGTTTAGGCTAATGACACACTATGTCCTTGAGCAACGCGGCCCTGCCGTAGACACACAATACCTGTATATTAAACCTGGGTCTGGGCTAGCGCAGGTTGCTAGGGCTGCGTCTTTGGCCGGTTTGGTACACGAGCCGTGGCATTTATCTCTTGGCGCACGAGCCCTTGGTTTTGGCCGGTCAATCAAGGCTGGGGAGTATGAAATTAAACCAGCAACGAGTGTCCGAGAATTACTGACAATTTTACAGGAAGGTAAAACATATTTGCGCCGTATCTCTGTTGCTGAAGGGGTTTCAAGTTTAGAGCTTGAACAAGTTCTAAACAGCAGTTTTGGCCTTGATATGACACACTTCTCTTTGCCTGCAGAAGGAAGTGTTTTACCAGAAACCTATTTTTATAGCCGTGGGGAATCCGCAAATGCTGTTGTTGCACGCATGAAGGCGGCGATGACCGTCACTTTAGCTGCCGCATGGACAACGCGTGTTAAGGGTTTGCCTTTAAAAAATGACTATCAAGCTGTGGTGCTAGCTTCTATTGTTGAGAAAGAAACAGCTGTTTCCTATGAGCGGGCGCAAGTAGCCGCCGTTTTTCTCAACCGCTTAAAAAGAGGCATGCGCCTTCAGTCTGATCCGTCTGTCATTTATGGTATTACAGCGGGTTTGTCGCTCGGTAGACCTTTGAGTAAAGGTGATTTAAACACAGAGACCGCATTTAACACATATCGTATAGACGGCTTGCCACCTACGCCTATTTCAAACCCGGGGAAAGCCTCTATTGAAGCCGTTTTAAACCCGGCTGATGTGCCATATTTATATTTTGTTGCGGATGGGAAAGGCGGCCATGCATTTGCGACGACACTAAAGGCACATAATGCAAATGTAAGGGCATGGCGCCAGGGACGTGCCGCAATTACCACAAAGCAATAACTTTATTACTTACAAGGTAGGGCGAGGGCACTATAGTGCGGCGCTTATATATAGGCCGAGGAAGGTGAGGGAACTTATGACGTTGAATAGTATGACAGGATTTTCTCGTGGCGGGGGTGGCGCTGTGGGACATAGCTGGAATTGGGAAATCAAGAGCGTTAATAATAAGGGTCTTGATATACGTACAAAATTCCCCTCCTTTTTGGATGGTTTTGATTTGGCAATAAAAAAAGCCGTTAGCACTAGGTTAACGCGGGGATCTGTTTTTGTGTCACTTTCTGTGGAAGCTGATGCAGATGACAGCCAGTTTATTGTACATGAAGAGCGTCTTAAGTCCCTTTTGCTTGTTGCAGCAAAATATTCAGATGCGCCGGGAATTGCTGCGGCTAGCCTGGATGGATTGCTGGCTATTAAAGGTGTTGTGGATGTTGCCGCTGCGGAAATGAGTGATGGCGACAGAAGCCAGTTGGAAAAAAGTTTACTTTCAGATTTGAAGTCTGTGCTCAAGGCGCTAAAGGTTGCACGGGCTGATGAAGGGGCGCGTATGGCTGAAGTATTAGGCACACAACTTGCCGATATTGAGCGGCTTGTCGTTGCTGCACGGGATATTTCAGGAGATAGACTTGAGGCAATGCATGAGCGGTTTAGACAACAATTACAAAAGCTTGAACAAGTAACAAAACCTGTATCAGAAGATAAACTGGCACAGGAAATTGCAGTGCTTGCCGTTAAAGCCGACATTCAGGAAGAGATGGACAGGCTTGATAGTCATATTTTAGAGGCAAAAAAACTGTTAAATGATAAGGTTCCTGTTGGTCGCCGGCTTGATTTTCTGTGTCAGGAATTCAACAGAGAAGCAAATACACTGTGTTCAAAGTCCGGGGATAGTGCCTTAACAAAAATTGGCCTTGAATTGAAAGCAGTGATAGATCAGTTTCGTGAACAAATTCAGAATATCGAGTAAAAGGGTAAAAGGCTAGCATGGTACATAAATCTATACATACCCGTCGGGGGTTGATGCTTATTGTGTCATCACCGTCAGGGGCAGGGAAAACAACGTTGACGCGGCGTTTGCTAGCAGAAGATGACCAAGTAGTACTTTCGGTTTCTGCGACTACACGTGAACCACGGCCCGGGGAAGAGAATGGCCGGGATTATTATTTTGTTTCTCATCAGCGTTTTCAGGCGATGATTGAAGGGGATGAACTGCTTGAACATGCGATTGTTTTTGATAATCGCTATGGTACCCCGCGCGGGCCAGTTACTGAGGCGCTGCAAGCTGGTAAAGACGTTATTTTTGATATTGATTGGCAAGGTACGCAGCAATTGATGTCTAGTTCACGCGCGATCGACCTTGTACGGATATTTATTTTGCCCCCGTCTATTGCAGCCCTTGAAAAGCGTTTAAAGCAGCGCGGTCAGGACAGTGAAGAAACAATTGCAAAGCGAATGACCAAAGCTGAGAACGAAATCAGCCACTGGGCGGAGTATGATTATGTGCTGGTGAATGATGATCTGGAGCAAACATATACTGACCTGAAGGCCATTGTACGCGCAGAGCGGTATCGGCGGGAACGTCGGCCTGGAATGTCGGTCTTTGTGCGGGATTTGATGGAAGAACGGTCTAAAATGGCGCACAAAGAAGGCTAAGAAAGCATTTGGCGGTATATTTTTGCTAAACGAACAAATTCCTCAACGGTTATGTTTTCTGCCCGTTCAGTCGGCAAAAGCTCTGCCGCTTCAAGAAGTTCCATTACTGGAACCTGTAAAGCTTTGAGGCTAGCGCGCAGCATTTTGCGCCTTTGACCAAATGCTTTTTCCACAACATGCTCTAAGTCCTTGAGGCGAACTGCTTTGTCTAAAGGCTCTGTTGGTTCATAGTGGATGACGGCGCTTGCTACTTTTGGCGGCGGCGTGAATGCGGCAGCAGGCACATTCATAGCAATTTTTACCCTTCCACGCCACTGGGCGAGAACCGATAAACGCCCATAAGCTTTACTGCCGGGAGCCGCAGCAATACGTTGTGCCACTTCCTTTTGAAACATTAAGGTAAGGGATGAAAACCAAGGTTTCCAGTCGGACAGTGTCAACCATTTGATTAATAACATAGTGCCAACATTATAGGGAAGATTGGAGATAATCCTGAGTTTTTCATTATCTTGTGGGGTAAGTAACTCAAGCTCATTTACCTCAAGTGCATTGCCTTCGTGAAACGAAAGTCTGCCATCATATGCCGTTTTTATTTGCTCGAGAGCAGGAAGGCACCGCCTGTCCATTTCAACAGCAACAACACGCTTCGCACCATTTGCAAGTAAGCCACGGGTTAAGCCCCCAGGCCCGGGACCAACCTCATAAATAATACTATTAGATAGATCGCCAGCAACACGGGCTATTTTGCCCGTTAAATTAAGGTCCAAAAGAAAATTTTGCCCAAAGGACTTTTTAGCGCCCAAATCAAACGCCTTGATTACATCCCGCAAAGGGGGGAGAGGGTCAGTCATTTTTTTTAGCCGTATGCGAGGCCATCTCTGTTGCAAGCTTTATCGCAGCTAACATGCTTTCTGGACGGGCAAGGCCTTTTCCTGCAAGATCAAGGGCTGTACCATGGTCAGGAGACGTTCGAATTATAGGCAGACCCAATGTCACATTAACACCGCCCCAAAAATCCAATGTTTTAACAGGGATTAAGGCTTGATCATGATACATGCATAAAACTGCGTCGTATTTTTCCCGGGCTTCCTCATGAAAAAGAGTATCAGCAGGAAGCGGGTCTGTTACATGGATGCCAGCGTCCCGCAGAGCCCAAACGGCGGGTCGTATATGTGTCGCTTCTTCCATGCCCATAGTGCCGTCCTCCCCGGCATGGGGATTGAGGGCAGCCATGGCTAGTTTGGGGTCATCAATACCAAATCTTACTTTTAAGTCACGGGCAGTTGCCATGCCCGCATGGATAATCTTTTCTGTCGTTAAATATTTTGTTACATCCCCTAGGGCCATGTGTATTGTTACCGGTACAACACGTAGGTTCTGGGCTGTAAGCATCATGATGGAATGGGTGTCATCTAAGCCGCAGAGCCGAGCAAGATACTCTGTATGTCCGGGAGCATCAAAGCCAGCTTTGTAAAGCACAGCTTTGTGGATTGGGGCGGTCACAACACCTGAAACAACTCCCTTCAAAGCTGCATTTACAGCATAATCAATTGATTTGATAACAGACACACCATTAGCAGTGGATAACTGCCCAGGAATGACAGTTTCTGTAATTTCAACGGCACAAACAGGTACCGCTTTATCAAAGATAGACACAGCATCAGAGACTGAATCAATAACTTCTAAAGGAATATCGGGTTTTGATGCCTTCAGTGCTTCAGGAGCACCAAAATATACAAAGGGAGGGAGGTTATTTTTCTTCCGGTCTACCCACAAATTAGCAATTAGGTCAGGCCCTATGCCTGCGGGTTCCCCCATTGTAATAGCCAGAGGTATAGTCTCTCGGACTGAAGACATTGGGTTCCCTATTATCTATAATCAACAATAGCGTCCCGGCGAAGGTCACGCAGATAACGTCTGCCCATCATCGATAGCCTTTGTTGTTCCAGTTGCTGTGAAATCAGGTCGAAATCTGGTTCTTGCACTTGAGGTTCTTGGCGCCCGCAAACCACAAGAACACGCATACCATCTTCCATCGTTAATAATGGTGTGGCTTTGTTTACTTCTAAGTTTTCGATAGCACTACGCGCCTCACCCTGCAAATCCCGTAAACGAATAACACCAATATCGAGACGCCCGTCAGCACCAGCGTTTGCTTGAGTAGCTTCAAGAGAGTCGCAGTTAAGGGTACGGTTATGCAGGTTTTCAACTGCATTTTTATATTTTGTCACAGCTTCAGTATTATCAAGAAGAGCGGGGGTTAGGTGCAATTGACGGAGCGCCACCTGTGTATCTAGGGGATCCGCAACAAGAACCCGGCGGCGGTCAATAACAGTAATGATAACAAACCCGCCTGGTGTTTGGATGGGGTCTGTAACGTCACCCACTTTAACCGTATTTACAGCCAGAGCATAAGCCCCTGATAAATCATCTAGGGTTGACCAGCCCAGATCGCCGCCAACAGCAGCAGTGGGCGAGGACGACAATTGTTGGGCAATTTCATTAAATGCAGACCCGGCACGAATACGCTCTGCTAATTGTTCAGCATTTGCTTTTACGCTTGCTTCTTGCTCTGGGGAGCTTACATCAAGGGTAATTTCTGCTAAACGATACTCAAATTTACCACGATTACTAAAAATCTTTTGAATTCGCGCATCAACTTCTTCTTCAGAAACAGATACAAAAGGGCCTAAACGACCTTCTACTAGCTGTGACCAAGCAAATTCGGCTTCCATTTGGTTAGTCATGGATGTCTTACTGGAACCAATACTGGTTAAAGCTTGTTCAAATTGGTCAGGTGTCTGTCCAACACCTTGTGCACGGCGAGCAAAGAAATTATCAAGCTGGGCATCATCTATAACAAGATCCACTGTAGAAGCTTCTTGTAGCTGGAGGCGCTCATCAACCATAGAGCTAATCACTTGCTCTCGTACTTTGAGAAATTCCTCTTCTGAGCGGACACCGCCTGAAATTGCAATAACCAAGCGTAACCGCTGGTTAATATCAAAAGATGATATTGGCTCGTCATTGACCAGAACTTCAATACTATTAATCGCTTGTTGTGCATGAACAGCTATTGTTATTGTTAGGAAAAAAACAATAGCTGCGAAGCTTTTTTGACCGAAATACTTTGCTTTTTTAATCACTCTAATCATGCCCAAATTATACAATTGTTACGTTCTTAAGACTTTTATTTATTTTAAAGAATAGCGTTGTAACTGCTTTCTCTCGCTTTAACTAGCCCAAATTCGTTAATCTTAATCTAAAGAGTATAGATGTCCCTGGCTGGATGTCCCTATCTTCCGTGTAGTTTTTACGTACAGTAATGCCGAGAGTGATACACTCATTCTCATACGTGGCACCAATAGTATATTCTACATTCCCAGCAGGTTCTTCAAAGGTGTCAAAAACAGCACCCTTGAGACGCCGCGTTAGAGAACCTTCAAGCTTCCAGTTTGCTGAGATTTTATAAAAGCCACTGGCTCGAATTTCTTCTCTATCTTCTCGATTAGCAAAAATGATTCTGCGATTTAACCTCAGATACCCAACCTTTAAACTATGATTTTGATCACCAAGGGTGAGTATCATATCATTTCTGGCAACAATGAAATCAGCTTCATTGAGCCGGTAACGATGCTCAAAATCGAGCCAGCCTTTGTAATTGATATTTGTTCGACCAACAAAGTCGGAAAAATTGCTTTCCAAACCAATACCTATGGCCATAACAGCATAATCTCCGTTGATACGCCATGTTTGGCCAAACATAACATCTGTTGTTAAGTCTTGCCCTTCATAGCGCCAACGAAGGCCGTACGTAACTCGACTAGCATCTTCCCAAACATCGTAGCCGGAACTGCGATCAGGAGAAAAGAGATTAAGAGCATTCAACTCAAAGGCTCGGCTATCCTCGTTAACAATGCTTTCTAATATCCCTTTGTCAGGGGATACTGTTACTTCCAGGAGGGGTTCAATAGTATGAGCAGAGCCATTAGGGCCATATTTAACTAGAGGCCAGCTGACTGTTCCGGTAAGCCGGGCAAGTTGTCGCCATTCACTGCCTGAAGTCCCTTCTAATGTACCTGTAAAATCTATATCATCGGATAGGTTAGAATCTTGCAACCTATATATATCAGTCCGGACTAATGCATCGGCATCAAACACAAAACCGCCTGGTGTTATCCAGAGGCGTTGCCATCCTGCTGACACAACAAAGCGTTGCATATCTTGGCCGCTGGTCCGGAAAAGCGCTAGAGCATTTGCTTTTAGTGAAAGCGTACCACCCAAAGGTTTTGTTTTCGGAATCCATTCAGCGTCTATAAGTGGCAGCGCAAAAGCGGTTTTACCTGAAATATCCTCAATACGAAGACCTTGAAACGCCATTGTACGAGCTGAAACATAAGAGCGACCAAAAAAGCCTTCTAATTTATATTCGCTCATTAAGGTGTCAGCCTCAGATATATCATACCGACGGAGGTAGGTATCGTCAGAAGCCCAGTTTATTTGGTATGTTGAGCGCCACTTCTTGGAATGATTAAATTGACCATCTGTAAAAATATGCCCTCGAATATCTTTTCTAACTGGAAAAGGAAAAACTTCGGCAGCAAAATCTGTACTCGTGAAAATACCATCAGGACTTACTGCAATAGTAGTCGGACTTGGTGCAATAGTATCTAAAGTACGGTTACCACGGGTAATACTGCCCGAAATTTTATATTGACCGAACCCTACATGCTGGCGGTACTCAGCATCCAGCGCTAAGCCTTCCTGAGTTGTAACAATTGGGGTTATTGTAAGGTCTTGGCTATCATTAATCACCCAGTGGTAGGGCACTCCAAGATAAAACCCTAAATTTCGTGTGGTTTTTATGCTTAGTGGTAATATACCGCTTGCTTTATCGACTGTTGGGTCAGGGTGCGAAAATTTAGGAGTCCATAGTACTGGTACACCAAAAATTTCAAGCACAGCATCTGTATAATAAAGGCGGCGTTTTTCTTTATTATGAACAACCTTCACCGCCTTGATTTGCCAGAGCGGGCTTTTGTCAGTTTCGCCTGCACATATTTCACACGGGCTGTAAACTGCACGCTCTAATGACGTTTCCCCAATGATTTCATCGCGCTGCGCCGACAAGGCGCGCATTTGAGCGCCATCCGTCATTAAAAGTCTAATATCTTCAACAAAGGCGCGCTTTAGGTCGTCTTTAAGGCTAATACGAGGGGCATACATTTTATCCCCATTTGGCGTAACAAGTTCTACGGCACCAGAGGCTACTATCTCGCCTGTACTTTCATTATAAATAATTTGTCCAGCATCAAGAATGTAGCCATCACGCTCCAAATGCACACGCCCCAGAGCTGTTACGATGTTTTCTTTACGATTATAGGTAATTTGATCTGCAGAAAACTCTATTTTTTCTTGTGCAACTGTTGGCCCAGGTTGAGTATCTTGCGCAGAAATAGAGCAAGATATTGCTATAACGCTTACACCAAGAGCATGATTTCTCAATATCTTTACTATTGCACGATTTCTAAAAATATTTCTTAAAGACACAGCTAACATCAAACCTTTTGTACGTTTGTGACTTGATAACGCTTGCAACGCTAGGACGCAACGCAATAAGTCAGTGCAAACCTTCTGTTGTAAAAATATGGCATTTTCACGAACAGGAAAGAAGCAATACTTGCTATCGCCCATTTTTGGGGGCATTAGGGATGGAAAGAAAAGCGGGGACAATGCTGCCACGCTTTACAAACCATCATATGAGGCAAAGATGCAAATTTCCTTTATTTCTTTAGAAATTCCAAAAAGCGGTGCTCTTGTTTTCCTTGTTGAAAAGGATAAACTTTTTGCGGGACTTGCAGCTGTTGCAGATAGTTCTGCAAATGGAGCATTGTCAAAAGCAAGAGAAGTGTCCCGTTTTACTGGAGCACAGGGGCAAAAGCTTGAGGTCGTCGCACCCTCAGGTCTTTCGGTGGATAGAGTGCTTTTAGTTGGTCTTGGGGATATCGCAGACATGCAAGGCTCTGACTGGGTGGAAGTTGGCGGTGCTATTACAGCGGCCTTAGCACAGTCAGGTTCAGGGGCAGCAACGGTACTTGCCGACAATAGCGCTGTTGATGTTTTAAGCATTGCGGAGGGTGCCTTGTTGCGGTCTTACCGGTTTGACAAATACAGAACAAAGGAACCTGAAACAAAAAAACCGACCCTCAAAAATCTGGCCATCGCGTCAAAAGATGTTGCATCGACTGAAGCCGCTTTTGCTGCACGGGCTAAGGTTGTTGACGGCGTGTTTTTAACACGTGACCTTGTTTCAGAGCCCGCTAATATTTTGTACCCAGAAAGCTTTGCTGAGCACATTAAAACCCTTTCAAGTCTTGGCGTTGACGTTGAAGTGCTTGATGAGAAGGCAATGTCAAAGCTTGGCATGGGCTCACTGCTTTCTGTAGGGCAAGGTTCCGACAGAGAAAGCCTACTTGTTATCATGCGCTGGAATGGCGGCGCAGAAAATGAGCACCCCCTAGCTTTTGTTGGGAAAGGTGTCACTTTCGACACCGGTGGCATTTCCTTGAAACCTGGTCCGGGTATGGAACAAATGAAATGGGACATGGGCGGTGCAGGGACAGTGGTTGGTTTGATGAAGGCCCTTGCTGGGCGCAAAGCCAAAGCCAATGTTGTTGCTGTTGTTGGTCTTGTCGAAAATATGCCTTCAGGCGGAGCCTCTCGCCCCGGTGACGTTGTCACAAGCATGTCTGGGCAAACCATTGAAATTTTAAATACGGATGCTGAGGGCCGCCTCGTTCTTGCTGATGCAATCTGGTACACACAAGAGCGTTATAAGCCTCGTTTCATCATAGATCTTGCCACACTTACTGGTGCCATTATTGTTTCTCTCGGGCACGAACATGCGGGCATTTTTAGTGATAATGATGAATTATGTACCCAGTTATCAAACGCGGGTAGTGCAACGGGGGACAAGGTATGGCGCTTACCCCTGCACAAAAACTATGACAAGCTGATCGATTGTTCGATTGCCGATATGCAAAATATTGGTGGCAAAGGGGCAGGGTCTATAACCGCCGCT
>Ga0316208_1001345_pt1 | contig 23374 bp, 21 predicted proteins | sample 3monopyrite_MG_FD_204944 | JGI IMG/M metagenome (GOLD analysis project Ga0316208, IMG submission 204944) | Microbial mat bacterial communities from mineral coupon in-situ incubated in ocean water Damariscotta River, Maine, United States -... | ecosystem: Environmental > Aquatic > Marine >... | reverse complement strand
ATGTTCTACAAAACCTGCCAGGGAGCCCGCGTCGGCGACATGCACATGAGCCTGATTTACACCTGCGAATTGAGCGGAGCCAACCCGTTTGATTATCTGAATCAGCTCCAGCTCAACGCGGCGGATGTCGCACAGCAGCCCGAACGCTGGATGCCCTGGAATTATCGCGAAAGCGTCACGGCCATTTCAGATGCGGCGTAACACACGGCATCGTCTGGGCTCCCGTCAGCGCATCGTCCATACAGGAAGTCGTGCCTGATGAAACGAAAGACGATCCGGATGCAGCTCACCCCTGAAGAACGCTCGCTGCTCCTGCGATACGGATATCCGTTCGAACGAATCGCACAGGCCTTGAAGGCCTGCGAGGCGAGTCCTGATATCGAAATCGTCCCCATGGACTGCTTCGAATTCGAGCGATTGATTGGCGACGTGTGCCGCTCCATCAACCACATGAACGGCGGCGCGGTGCAGGGTCAGCTCCTGGATCTCTGCGATCGACTCGAAGCCGCCGAGCAATCCGGTGACGGCATGCTCGACGTCCTTTGAGCCGATTACCAAAAAGTCCTGCTCCCTACGCCCGCAAAGAAAGTCGGCGTTATTGCACGCCTGCCGGAAGGGCAGGAACGGCCAGACGTCTGCCGTCCAACGTCGCGCCGGTTGTTTCAACCACGGCCGGTGAAACGTCGGGTTCGGATGGGGCAGCAGTTGAACCGGGCCGCCGATAGCCCTTCGCTTCTTTTGATGCGACGAGGTCTTCGAAGATCGACTCAGCCGCCGCTTCGGAAACGGCAGCGGGAGTTTTCGATCCATCCCGAAGAGTCGCACCGCGGCGACCGTAGCGGAAGTTGACCACAAACTGGTCAGAACCGACCTCGCACAGATCCACTTCGTAGATCTTGTCCGACGTTCCCTGCTTGTACTCAAGTTTGGCCTGTCGTACGAGTCTCAAGTTCTGCCGCCCGCAATCGAGTAACTCCAATGATCGGCATGCGGCAGACTATTCCTCCGAATCTTGAGTGGCAAGAGAGGCGAATGCGGTCATTGTCACAATGACGAACGATATCGTGTTGGAAGACCCGGGCACCAAAACCAGTAACTCGTCTGCGAAACGCAAGTCTGTCAGATCAGTTGTGGGATCGGGCGACCATGCGGAAGGATCGGAATCGGACGTCCGGAGAAGTCGACGATGGAGCTTTCGAAGTCGATTCCCAGATGTCGATAAACGGTCGCCAGCAAATCCTGTGGGGTGACGGGATCGTGGAGTGGATATTCGGATTTCGAATTTGTCTGACCGACGACCTGGCCCATCCGTAGTCCGCCACCAGAAATGAAAGCGCTGAATGCCTGAGGCCAGTGGTCTCGGCCGAGTCCGATTTGCTTTGAAAAGTTTGTGGCCGCGTGAGTCACTCGCGGAGTCCGACCGAACTCACCACACGCGATCACGAGCACGCGTTCCTGCAGACCTCGGTCGTAAAGATCGGTCACCAACGAGGACAGAGCCTGATCCATTTGCGGCAATCGTTCGCGCTGAGCGTAGTCGAGATGGAACGCTCCGGCATGATCATCCCAACTGAAATGCTTCGTCATATTATTTGGTGCCGTCGCGTCGACATTGATTACGGCGACACCTGCTTCTGCCAGTCGGCGAGCCAGCACACAACTTTGTCCCCAGCGGTGTTGCCCGTATCGATTTCGAGTTTCGATAGCTTCTTTGCTGATGTCGAAGGCGTCGGCGACGCGCGTACTGGTCAGGATGTTGAAGGCGCTCGCCCGGAACTCATCGATCGCGTCCAGCGAACCGGCATGGTCGAGGTCGCGGCGCATCTGGTCGAAGCCCGAAATCAGCGACCGCCGATTGCTGAGCCGTTCATTGTCCACACCGGTCGCCAGCGTGAGATTCTTCGGAGCGAAACCTTTCTGCGACGGATCACCCGTTTCGAATGCCTTGTGGCTGACGCCCAGATAAGTCGGCTTTGTCATGAACGGAGCCTTCTGGGCACCGACATACTGAGGCAGCCCATCGCGGCGCGGGCCTCTCAAGTGGCTCGCGACCATCCCGAAATCCGGATGTTTCGATCTTGCCTGTGAAGTGGGATCAGGGACGCGTGGCGTCTGACCGGTCAGCACTTCAATACTGCCGTCATTGTGAGCGGCCATGTCGTGATGCAGCGATCGAATGATCGAAAACCTGTCTGCCATCTTCGCCTGCAACGGCATGTACTCGCAGATTTCGATGCCGGGAACGTTCGTTTGAATTGGGTTCAGTGGCCCACGGTACTCACTGGGAGCGTCGGGTTTCATATCGTAAGTTTCAAGCTGACTTGGGCCTCCCCACATCCAGAACAGAATTACCGACGTGCCCGGATCGCCAACATTCGCCGCTGCCCTGGACGCCAGAATTTCGGGCAATGTCACACCACCCAACGCCAGCATCCCCGCGCGCAGAAACTCGCGACGTCGCAGAGGGCCAGCACATTTCAGGCGTGTAGGGTTCACAGCAGCCTCGCAGTCAGAAACACGACAAGTTTTTGTCGGGTTCGGAAGATTTTAATCGTCACCTGGGTTCGTGGACCGAAAGCCTTCATTGAATCATCGCGACCACTTTTTGACAACGTGATTCGCTGTTGCGGGAATTGACCGACCGGACTTGTCACTTGATACTGTGCCTCGAACCGTTTCGCCAATCTCAAGGAACATCATGCACCAGCTTCTCGCCGTGAATCAGACTTCACCATCTTCGAATACTGCAAGCTGCGAATCTCGACGTTCTCGGCTTCGCAGAATAATTGTCTTCGCCGTTGCGGGATTGGTTGCGGTTTCTCAGTGGATGACTGATTCAAAGGCGTATTCCGCGGAGGCTGCCAAACGTCCGAATGTGATTGTCATTATGGCGGACGACATCGGTGTGGACGGGCTGAACTGTTATGGGGGGACGAGTTATCGGACTCCGCGGCTGGATCAGATGGCGGCGGAAGGGCAGCGGTTTACTCATGCGTATGCTCAGCCGCTGTGCACGAACACTCGCATTCAGTTGATGACGGGGCTCTACAACAATCGGAACTGGTTGTACTTCGGGTGTCTGGATCCCAAAGCGAAGACGTTCGGGCACTGGATGAAAGAAGCCGGCTACAGCACGTGCATCGCCGGCAAGTGGCAGCTTCAGAGTTACGACCCGCCCGACTATCCCGGCTCGGAATTGCGCCGCGACAAAGGAATGAAAGTCTGGGACACGGGGTTTGATGAGTACTCGCTGTGGCACACGGCTCACACGGAAGACAAGGGGCCAAGGTATGCCGATCCGGTGATCTTTCAGAACGGAAAGTTCCGCACCGATACTAAAGGGAAATACGGCGAGGATATCTGGGTCGAATTCATTCACGATTACATGAAGCGGCACCGCAACGACGACGAGCCGTTCTTTGTTTACTACCCGATGACGCTGCCTCACTGGCCGTTCGTGCCGACGCCTCGCAGCAAAGACTGGGGCATCGAAGAGAAGATGCATCCACCCTTAGGCACGACCGGCGGAGACACGAAATACTTCCCCGACATGGTCGCTTACATGGACGAAGTCGTGGGACGGGTGATTGATTCTGTCGACGAACTCGGGCTGAAGGAGAACACGCTCATTCTTTACTACGGCGACAACGGAACAGATCGCAGAGTCGTTTCACAGACCACGTTTGGCGAGGTCATCGGCGGCAAGGGAGCGACGACGAACGCGGGGACTCATGTGCCGCTGATCGCTCGCTGGCCCGGACGGATCAAGGCGGGGATCAACGATAACCTGGTGGACTCCACGGATTTCCTGCCGACGATTCTTGATGCCGCCCGTAAGCCGGTTGCCAAAGCCGCGAAGCTCGACGGGCGAAGCTTCTATCCGCAGCTCATGGGCAAAGCCGGCACGCCTCGCGAGTGGGTCTTCTGCCATTACGACCCTCGGCCTGGCTGGGACAAGGACAAGTTCCGCATGGAACGATTCGCGCGGGACAAGCAGTTCAAGCTGTACGGCAACGGCAAGCTGTATCACATCCCGCGAGATCTGACTGAGCAACGTCCGATCCTCGCTCAGTACGACTGGAAAGAGTCGGCTGCCGCACGGCAGGCGTTGCAGGCCGTGCTGGACGAAATGCCGGCTCCTGAGCCGAAGTGAGAGGGCGATCAGGCTGACTTTGAACGCAGAGGTCGCTGAGGAGAAAAACGCAGAGGAAAAGGAGACTCTCTTTTATCTCTGCGAGTCCTCTGTGATCTCTGCGTTCCTTAATCTGGATTTGTGCAGAGGCTGAGAAGTTTGCAAAAGTCCTACGCGGCGATGCGAATTGGGGCCTGAGCGGGGACGGCCATCGCCAGGACTTCGTTGACCATGTTGGCGTAGTCCACGGCGCCGTTGCATTTTAAATCGTAATCGAAAATGGATTGGCCGTAGCTGGGGGCTTCGGCGAGTTTGATGTTTCGACGGATGCGGCTTTCGAAGATCTTTGCTCCTGACCAGGGAGTGTCGCCGTCGCTGCGGGCAAGGAAGTCGTTGAGATCGTCGCAGACGTCTGAGGCCAACCGCGTGCCGGTTTCGTAAAGGCACAGCATGATGCCGGTGACTTTGAGATTTCGGTTCAGCCGCCGGGAAACAAGCGCCGTCGTCGCGAGAAGTTTCGACAGGCCCTGCAGCGCGAAGAAATGCGGCTGCAAAGGGATGAAGACTTCCGACGCGGCGGTCAACGCGTTGACGGTCAGCACGCCCAGCGACGGCGGGCAGTCCATGATCACGTATTCGAACGCGTTGGATTCGGCGATCAAATTCAGCGCGTCGCGGAGTACGGTTTCTCGATTTGGAGCGTCGACCAGTTCCAGTTCGGCGGCGGCGAGATCGACGTTTGACGGAGCGACCCAGAGATTGTCGCTGACCATGTGCCGCACTTCGCCGATCGTCTTGACGCTGGAGAAGACGTCGTAAATCGTTGGAATATTGCCGACGGCTTCGTAGCCAAGGTGCAGCGAAGCGTGGCCTTGAGGGTCGAGGTCGACCAGCAGAACTCGCTTGCCCTGCCGAGCCAGTCCGGCGGCAAGATTCACGCTGCTGGTGGTTTTTCCGACTCCACCCTTCTGATTCATAATCGCGATAGTACGCATCGGAATCCTTTCCTGACGTCGCTGGTCCCCTTCCATTTTGGGACCGAATCCGACCAGTGCCCGCTTCGCCTGTTAAAAAAATCGCATCGAGCGCAACGGAAAGGCTCCGTCTCTGGCGCGGCGGCGGAGTATAGCTCCCTTCCTCGAATCGCCGGAAGATGGCTTTAAGCCGTTGTTGAATCAGCAGATAACGATAGTTGGGCCGCGATTTTTGCGGCTTCGATCATGCCTTCGGCTGACGCAACGCCCTGCCCTGCGATATCGAAAGCCGTTCCGTGGCTGGGACTTGTGCGGACAATCGGCAGCCCGAGCGTGATATTGACCGCTCGGTCGAAGCCGATCAGCTTCAAAGCGATGTGGCCCTGATCGTGGTACATCGCGACAACGCCGTCGAATTCGCCACTGACCGCTCGACGAAGAAGGGCGTCGGCGGGGATTGGCCCGGTCGACTCGATGCCGCTCTGTCGGGATTGCTCGACGGCGGGTGCGATGAGACGAGCTTCCTCGTCGCCGAACAGGCCCTCTTCGCCAGCATGAGGGTTCAACGCACAGACGCCGACTCGCGGAGCCTCGCAGCCAACTCGCCGCATGAACGAATCCATCAACCGGATGTTGCTGCCAATGAGTTCGGTGGAAAGGAGGCCGGGGACGCTGGCGATGGATGTGTGCAGCGTTGTATGGACGACTCCCAGTCCGCGCGGCGACCGCACGATGTCTCCCTGCGGCAGGTAGAGCATCATCGCGAATTCGTCGACGCCGCAGACGTGCCCGAGGATTTCTGTGTGGCCGGGATAGTCCAGCCCCGCCGCTCGAAGCGCCGCCTTATTAAGAGGTGCCGTGCAGATTCCGTCGACCGTCCCCGCAAGCGCCGCCTTTGTCGTGGCCACGAGGCAATCGTAGGCAGCCTGACCCGCTCGCCGATCGATGCTCCCAAACGGAACTTCCACGACGTTGTCTTCGCAGGATTTGACGCATGGCAGAATCTGCGTCTCGTCATCGGCCGGTTGAGGCGACACCCAGTCAGCAATCACTTCGAAGCTTTCGACCTCTTCGATTCGCAGTCGCATGTTTGTGATTCGGATGGCACGCTCAAGCACTGCCGGGTGCCCGACGGCTACGGGTCGGCAGACGGATCGCAGTCGAGCGTCAGCTGCGGCTTTGACAAGGACTTCCGGACCGATCCCAGCGGCATCGCCCATCGTCAGCGCGATAATCGGCAACGTATGATTAGCCGAGGAAGAAATATCTTTGGTCGGTGAGCTTTGCATACTCGAGAGCTTTCGGATGTCGTTAAGAAACTCTTCCGCAGATTTGGAGCGGAAGGGGCGCATTCAGCCACTCCGCGGCAAATCCATCAGCTCGGCAAATCGATCAAGCACTGCAGACTTCAGTGGAGCAAGCAGCGGACCATCAAACTGTCCCGACTTGACCAGCTCGACGGCGGCTTGGCGAGTTTCCTCGACCAGCTTGCGATCCTTGATGAGGTGTCCAAAACGCAGCGGCAGGGCACCATGCTGCCGCGATCCGAGAATGTCGCCGGGGCCTCGCAGGTCGAAATCGACTTCGGCGATCTTGAACCCGTCGGTGTATTTCTCCATGGCCGACAACCGTTTCACAACGTCGGTCGCGCTGGCGTCTGAGAACAGAAAGCAAAAACCCTGATGCTTACCTCGACCGATCCGGCCTCGCAGCTGATGAAGTTGCGAAAGCCCGAACCGTTCCGCCTGCTGAATCACCATCACCGACGCGTTGGACACATCGACGCCGACTTCGATCACCGTCGTCGAGACAAGTGCCTGAGTTTCGCCGGAACGAAATGCTTCCATCGCGTCGGCTTTGGCTTGTGCATTCATTCGACCATGAACCATTCCAACGCTGAAACCTTTCAGTTCGTTCTTCTGCAAATCCTCGAACAGTTCTTCCGCGCTGCCGATCAATTCTTCCTGAATCGGCTGAACCGGTTCAGGCTTCTCGGACAGTTCAGGAAACTCTTCGTCGAATGTCAGTTCAAGCTGCGGGTCGTCCTCTTCGGTTTCACCGACTCGCGGACACACGACGTAAACCTGCCGGCCTTCCTGCAGACGCTCGCGCACGAACTTCCAGGCACGCTTGCGGGTGTTCGCGTTGTAAACCCGGTACGTCTTCACTTCCTGCCGGCCCGGAGGCATGTCCGACATTGTGGTCAGGTCCAGATCGCCGAACTGCGTCAGGCACAGACTGCGCGGAATCGGAGTCGCCGTCATGACCAGAACGTGCGGTGTCTGCGTGCCGGTTGAAAACTGCGCCCGCTGCCCAACGCCGAACTTATGTTGCTCATCGATCACGACCAGGCCGAGGTTTGAAAACTCGACGCCTTTTTGAATCAGCGACTGCGTGCCAATGACCAGTTGAACTTCGCCGGACCGAATTTCTTCCAACACAGTTTGCCGCTGCGCAGGCGTCAGGTTTCCGGTCAGCATTCGCCGTTTGACACGGCTATGAGCCAGAGCTTTGTCGATCGTTTGCCAATGCTGAGTTGCCAGCAACTCGGTCGGCGTCATCAGTGCCGCCTGATGCCCGTTCGCGATAGCGACCAGAATCGCGTACATCGCGATGGCCGTTTTTCCCGAGCCAACATCCGCCTGCAACAAACGGTGCATCGGCCGCCCAGCGTTCAGATCGGCGACGATGTCGGCGATCGCCTGGTTCTGTCCCGGCGTCAGGTTGAACGGAAACAGCCGACGAATTCGGCTGTCGATCTTCGCCGTGCACGGCATCTTTGGAGCCGGCACGCCCGACCACCAGACTCGTCGGCGCAGTTCGATCGCCAGTTGAAACTCGACCAAATCCTGAAAGACCAGCCGGCGATAACCCTCGCGGTATTCATCCATCGATTTGGGAAGATGAAGTTTGGTGATCGCTTCGCGGATGCCCGGCAATTTCCACGCTTCCAAAGCTTCCGGTGAGAGCAACTCCGGGACCAGGTCAACGTAATCCTCGACCGCCGCTTTGGTTGCGCGGCGGATTTCGTACATCTTCAAGCCATCGGTCAGGCCGTACCGCGGAATCACTGAGACGGGCAGTCCGTCTTCGGTGGCGGCATCGTCGTTTTCCAGCCACTGCGTGTGAGGGTTGCTGAATTCCCACCGGCCGGATCGCATCTTCGGCTTCCCGGAAAACAGCACGACATTGTCGGGGAAGAATCTCTTCAGAATCCACGGCTGGTTGAACCAGACACCTCGCACGAACGCTCGACCGCACCGGATCAGTACGACCGACATCGTCTTGCCGTTCGACGTTCGTCGCGACTCAGTATCAACGACCGACCCGCAGACACTTTGCACGACGCCGGCTTCGAGTTCCGCCGGCGTTCGCACGTTGCTTAAGTCGAGCACGTCTCGCGGCGCGTTGTAGAGCAGGTCGATCGCGACGCGAATATCTAGTTTTTCCAACAACGCCGCACGTTCCGGCCCGACGCCTCGAACGAACTGAACCGGAGTCTGCAGCGCGTCTTCCCAGTCAGGACTTTCGACCTGCTGATCCGTCGTCACCCGCGACGGTCGCCGCGAGTGTTCATTGTTGGGTGAGGCGTCACTCATCGACGAACACCCAATCTGAAAACGTCGCTGCCTGGCCAACTCGGTCACCGCCGTCGTTGACGAGGTTCCAGACGATCGCCTTCTCGATCAGAAACCGCCGCCCCGTACTGGCGATTCGGATGCCTCGATAGTCGTCGACAAAGCCGTCTCGCGAAGTTCGCTGCAGCAGTCGAGCACGCTCGTCGCGATGCACCGGCTCGGCAGTCATCCTCGACGGGGTTGCCAGCAGAGTCTCCAGCTCCATCTCCCACAGATCGAGCGCCACTTGATTTCCGTAATTCAGAATCGGGTCGACCTGCGTTCCATGCGAAACGACGACGAAGGGAGTCTCAAACAACGCTCGCGACTGATCCTCGTCCGAGCCATCCCGCGCAATCAGTTCCTCGCCGACAAATCGACGATACGAATTCAGCAGAACCTGCGTCTGATCAATCCAGTTGTCTTCCTGCCACGGCTGCATCTGTCTTTCCTGTGCTCGCTTCAGTTTCTTTCTCAAACTCTGTGTGCCACTGGCTCTGCCAGTGCGAAATCCTAGAGATACCCAATTGCAAACGGCACTGGCAAAGCCAGTGGCACACTTTTCAGCAGGATTTAACTCTGTGTCTCTGTGCCTCTGTGGTTAGCTTCTGATTCGGGTTCTGACTTTGATTTCTGACGCTCGGCGATCAGCTTGCTCATGTCGACTTTCGGCTTTAGCGGGTAGTCAGAAACCGGCAGCCCCGAGCCTGTGACTTCGCGAATTCTCAGCCAGCCGCGAGTGATCAGATCTTCCTGCTGTCTGACGTGTTCTTCGTCCAGGAGTCGTTTGTCGAACGCACCGTCAACGACGACGGGCTCAAAGTCGGCATGCACGATGAACTGAGCCTGCACCGGGTTGCAGAGGATGTGCCGCTCGGGCGATTTCGTCAGCTCGCTCTCCGGGACCTGACCGATCACGAAACGAAGATAGAGATCGCTATCGACGATTTCGTCGACAGCTTCGCCGCAAACTTCGCAGATATAACCTTCGTCGCATTTTGCCATGAGATTTCCATCGAAACGCTTCGGTGACCGAGCCAATCGGAAGATTATACCGGTCGAGCAAACTTCGGCACGTCGCCGCGGAGCATGTTGCTGTAACGGTGTCCGCTGCTCAACGGTCGGTTGCCTTCCGCAGTTTGCCATGTGAAACTGGGAAGTCTGGCGATAATTACGAACCAACGCGACCTTCATCCCACTTGGAGATATTGATGCTTCGATACGGTCTTCTCATCGCTTTTTGTTTCGGCCTGCTGATTCCTCAGGACGCTCACAGCGCCGACGGTAAAAACAAACCCAAAGCTTGGACGGAAGCCCCGCAGGACGACGCTGACTACCCGTTTCAGGGCGAGTATCTCGGCTCGAAAATCAACGACTGCCGGCAGTGCGAACCGGTCGGGTTGCAGGTCGTTGCGATGGGCGATGCAAAGTTCTCAGCGGTCGAGTATCGCGGCGGACTGCCAGGCTACGGCTGGCCGATCGGCGGAGACCGTGCCAAGTACCAGGGCACGCGTGAAGGGGATGTCCTCACGCTGACCGGCGAGCATCAGCAAATCGCGATTCAGAACGGGCATACGATTATTAAGTCGATTGGCGAGTATGCTCGACAGGTCGGAACGGCGTCGTTCGTGACTCGACAAAGCGCGACGCTGGGAGCGTGCCGACCGTGCAACGCCATCGCCATTTTTGACGGCACCAGCACCGAGCTGCTGAAGAACGGCCAGATGACCGAAGAGGGCCTGCTCAAAGAAGGTACGGAAACTCGCGACGCCTACGGCGACTTCCGTCTGCACCTCGAATTCCGACTCCCCTACATGCCGCGCGCTGTCGGCCAGCAGCGGTCCAACAGCGGAATCTACGTGCAAAGCCGCTACGAAGTGCAAGTACTCGATTCGTTTGGCCTCGACGGAGAGTTCAACGAATGCGGCGCGCTGTACCGCGAAGTCAAACCGAACCTCAACATGTGCCTGCCGCCGCTTTCCTGGCAAACCTACGACATCTGGTTCCGCGCCCCACGCTTCGACGCCGACGGCAAGAAAGTCGCCAACGCCAACTTCACTGTCTGGCTGAACGGTGTCCCCGTTCACGAAAACCTTGACCTGGCGACGCCAACCGGAGGCGGCAAGCGAGTCGGCGAAGGTCCGAACGCACTCCCGACGAAAATCCAGAACCACAGCAACCCGGTCCGCTTCCGAAACATCTGGCTCGTCCACCACGGAATCGCCGGAACCTGCAACAACCAGCAGCTCGCTTCGACCGAAGCCAGCAGTGCTCTGGCTGGGCTGCTTGCGAAGATCGGTTCAACAGGAAACTAAGAGCTTCGAAGCAGACCGGGTTGAGTTCGTCCAATTTTCCAACCACGAAATACACAAAAAACACGAAAGGAAGAAATGTTTTTCCTTTCGTGTTTTTCGCGTATTTCGTGGTTGGTTTTCTGTCTGCCAGAACTACGGATTCAGGACGATTTTGCCGGTCAGTGTTCCACTTCCAGAAAGAGTGTTGTCTTCCTGGAGCTGGTGAGCGGCGGCGGCTTCTGAGAGTGGAAGTGTCTTGCCAATCTGTGGTGACCATCCGCCCTTGGCTGCCAGTTCGTTGATCGCGTCTGCGGATGCTCGTTGTTCGGCAGGACTGGCGTTGAACATGGCGAAGCCGTGCAGCCTGAGATCCTTCACGTAAAACGGTCCGACTGGAAATTCTGGTCGAGCGGTTCGGCCAGCCATGAAGATGATGCGGCCTCGTGGAGACATCAGTCCGACGCTTCGATCAGGAGTCGGCTCGCGTTGGGTTTCGAACCAGACATGCAGCCCGCCGTTCGCTGCGGTGAAGTCGCGAATCTGATCGTCGAGGTTTTCGTCGTGGTAGTTGATGACGCAATCGGCTCCCCAGCTCTCGCACAACGATTTCTTTTCGTCGTTTCCGACCGTCGCGATGACATTCGCACCGGCGGCCTTTGCCAACTGAACAACCGCCGCGCCAACCCCACCAGTTCCGCCGTTAATGAAAACGGTCTCGCCGGCTTTCAGGTCTCCGTGCAGATGCAGACCGAGGTGTGCGGTGATCCCGACCAGGGCTCCCGCAGCGGCAACGTCGTCGGACATCGCGTCCGGAGTCGGGTACAGCCATTCTTCGCCGACCGCTGCGTATTCGGCAAACGTGCCCTTCCGGCCGAAGAGACTTTGGTTGCTTCCCCAGACGCGGTCTCCAACTTTGAACCGAGTGACGCCTCCGCCAACAGCCTCAACCGTACCGGCGAGGTCACAACCGACGATGTAAGGAAACTCGGTCGCCAGCGCGACGGCTCCGCTGCGGATGTAAGTGTCGATCGGGTTAACGGCGACCGCTCCGACTTCGACCAGCACTTCGTTGGCGGTCGGTTCCGGAGTTGGCAACTCGCCGTACTGAATGACGTTCGACTCGCCGGTCTCGGTAATAAATGCAGCTTTCATCTCGACAATCCTTCAACAGTCGATCGCTTGAACGCCGGTCGAGCGCAACGCCCACCCGACTCAATTTTTCTCTCGCGAAGGCGCAAAGACGCGAAGAATTCAAATCGATGCTTAAGCCATATCTTCGCGACTTAGGAACGTGTTCAGAATAACTTCCCGAATTGACAATGCAGAAATTAACCACAGAGCAGAAATTAACCACAGAGGCACAGAGAACACAGAGTTGTCAATGGGAGATGTTCCTCTGTGATCTCTGTGCCTCTGTGTTTAGAAATCGTCACGACGAAAGAGGGAAGTTATTTCAGACACGTTCCTTAGCGTCTTCGCGAGAGCTTCTTACTATTCGTTCGCAGATGCAGCCTCGGCGGGAAAACTCTGCGAGACGAGTTCTTCAACGAAAGGCGTCACATCCTTTTCGTAGGTAAACGATTCGCCGGAAGACTCGTCGAACATTCGGGCCAGTTTGCCATCGACACCGAAAACGAAGACTGCGGGGATGGATCCGATCTTCAATTTGTCATCCATCACGGTCAGGCTGTCTTCGCTGAGGATGAAGTTGTCGAGCGTCGCCTTCTGCTGCTTAAGAAATTCGAGCGCCGACATGCGACAGTCTTCGATGGGATAGTCGGAAAGGCCTTCGTAGTCGAGACTCGCCGAGACGCATCGAACCTGGTCGTGAGGGAGTTCGTTGTGGATGGCGACCAGGCCCGGAAACTCTTTCATGCACGGTGGGCAAGACGTCGACCAGTAATCGACGACGACGATCTTGCCTTCGGACGCTTCGATCGAAGCCTGCAGCTCGTCAAACGTGGCGATCGTGATTCCAACAGTTTCTGACTGCTCCACTGAGGTCTCTGGAGCGTTCGGATCCGATCCAGTTACCGGTGTAGTCACACCTTGCGAAGCAGGATCAGCCTTTTGACCACAACCTGCGACTACAAACACGATGCCGAAAAGACAGCACAACGAAGTGGCAGTTCGAAACATGGCGAAGTTCCGCTCAGAGATTTTTGAGGTAGGCTGGAACAAGCTTTGCGCAGTTCCGGCATTCTTCAGTCAACAGCCATTCGCTGCCGGAACAGCGCTACGCTCGTTCCAACCTACTCGGGACACGTCTTATCGAAAACTCATCCAGCCAGGAACCACCGCGTTAAGCGTGCTGAAGGAGCATCTCGCGAAACTGGCCGAACAGGTAATGGCTGTCGTGCGGGCCGGCAGAGGCTTCGGGGTGATACTGCACGGCAAACGCCGGGTAATCTTTGTGCCGGATGCCTTCGACGGTCTGATCGTTGAGATTCACGTGGGTGACTTCGATGTTTGACGGCATCGAAGCAGCGTCCAGAGCAAAGCCGTGGTTCTGCGACGTGATCTCGACCTTGCCCGTGCTCTTGTCGAGAACCGGCTGATTGGCTCCGCGATGACCGAACCGCATCTTGAAGATCTCCGCGCCGCAGGCCAGACCGAGTAGTTGGTTGCCGAGGCAGATTCCGAAGATCGGCACTTTGCCCAGCAATCCCTGGATTGTCGAAATCGCGTATTCGAGCGGCCGAGGATCGCCGGGGCCGTTGGACAGGAAGACGCCTGCCGGGGAGAGTTCCAGAATCTGTTCCGCGCTCCAGGTTCCTGGCACGACGGTGACTTTGCAGCCGAGCTGTTTCAAGTGTCGAGGGATGTTCCACTTCATGCCGTAATCGATGGCGACGACGTGTGCGCCTTCTTCTGACGATGCCGCGTGGAGGCCTTCGTAGCCGCCTGTCACCAGATCGCGGGTGATATCGTGAAGGCCTTCTGACCAGCCGGCGCTTTCGGTCGGAATGACTTCGCGGGCGAGGTCCTGGCCGGCGAGTTCCGGGCTCTTCTGCGCTTTGGCGATCAACGAGTCGTTGTCGAGGTCTTCGGTCGAAATGATCCCGGTCATTGCTCCGTGAATGCGGATTCTTCGAACGAGCGCTCGCGTGTCGAGACCTTCGATACCGATGACGCCGTGCTTTTCAAGGTAAGAATCGAGCGACTGATTCGAGCGGTAGTTACTCTCGTGGCGGCAGAGTTCCTTGACGATGAAACCTCGCAGCGACAGTCCACCGCTTTCGACGTCCTCAACGTTGACGCCGTAGTTGCCGATCAGCGGGTACGTCATCGTGACGATCTGTCCGCAGTAGGACGGGTCGGTGAGGATTTCCTGGTAGCCGGTCATGCTCGTGTTGAACACGACTTCGCCGTGGATTTCACCAGAGGCACCAAAGGCTCGGCCTTCAAAGACCGTGCCGTCAATCAGAGCAAGTTTCGCCGGACGACTCATGCGTATGCACCGTGAGCGTGAGAACGAATATGGAACGCAGGGGTGGCCCTGCAGAATGCGAGCGGTGGCTCGCGAGGCGGGGGTGGCTTCTATCAAATCGTGGCGCAAAAAAGAAGAGACCGCCCGATCGGACGGTCTCTGATATTGCTTGTGAAACAGGTCGAGTTCGGCTCAGTCGGAGCTGCTGTTTTCGTCCTGCCGAAGCACGAAATCGCTGAATCTGAGCGACTCGCCTGTCTCGGCCGTCATGTTGGAGAATAATTCGCCCATGATCCGATGAAAGTGCTCTCGGCGGACCGAGTAAAAGTTGTGCTTGCCGTCACGACGAGCTTCGATCAAACCGGCGACGCGTAGCAGCGCCAAGTGATGGCTGACCGCCGGCTGACTCTGGTCGAGACGCTCGCAAAGTGCCGTAACATGAAGCTCGCCTTCGCGCATCAGGTACATCAGAACCCGCAGTCGAGTCTCGTCCGACAGGAGTTTGAATGTCTGAACGAGGTCCTGTTCAAGCTGATCCGGTAACCCGGTTGATGCCACCTTTCGGCCTTCATCAAGTTCTGAAAGACTGCTGATCATGTCATCCTCAGTTTCCGCTTCGCGAACCGGTTCGTTGCCCGAATCCGCTGTGCCATGATTGTCTGTCAACGCATAACCTCGGTATTCACAACCTCATGGAGAGCGCAAGCCCAATCCAGTTGGTCAGATAACGAGACGAATCCGGAACGGTTGAACGAACCGGATGCCCGCAGATCTACGATAGGAACTGTAAAACCGTCGAATCAGTCATGATCAAACTGAAGAATTGTCCAACATCGGCGATGACGACGAAGTTGCCGACGCCTGAATGGACGCAACCTGAGCCTGTTCAAAAACTTTGATTGCTGACGAAACGTCAATCGAAATGCTGGATGACCCGGTAACAGATGTGAGAAGCACGGAACGTGCGTCGATTGGGTCATCGAGAAAAGGATGCGGGGATTATGGACGGACCGAAATGGCTCGTCAATCAGTGAACAGGGATTTCCAACAAGGTTATGGAATTACCTGTCTGGCCCATGTTTCGCCTTCGAATCCGCAGCCGCCTGGGATGGCGATACGTTTTCCGCATCGTCGATTCGGAACTGGCGGTCGTCGTCGATTTTTACGGTCGCGTCCATTTTGCTCGTTTCAGAGAGCGAACTGGCGCTGGCGACCGGCTGCGTCAGTCGCAAACTGGTCGGGACGTTGTCAGCGCAATCTTCCACTCGGCGAATGTCCGCCCCAAGCAAATTCAGCCGTTTCTCAAGCTGCTCGTAGCCACGATCGAGATGGTAAATTCGGCGAATAACCGATTCTCCCTCGGCGGCCATCGCAGCCAGGACCAAGGCGGCGCTGGCCCGAAGGTCACACGCCATCACGCAGGCACCGTGTAGTTTGTCGGTTCCGCTGATGATCGCGCTTTGCCCTTCGCGGTGGATGCTCGCGCCAAGGCGGACCAACTCGGCGACATGCATGAATCGGTCGGGAAAGACTTTGTCAGTCACAACGCTGATGCCTTCGGCGCGGCTGAGCAACGCCATGAATTGTGCCTGCACGTCGGTCGGCAATCCCGGGTAAGGCAACGCTGAGCATTCTGTCGGAGTCAGTTTGCCGAACGGGAGAACGTGCAGCGTACTGCGGTCCGATCCGCCAGCATCCTCGGAGATTCCAACACGGACGCCGATATCGTTCAGCTTGTCCAGCACCGCGCTCAAGTGAGCCGTGCAGACGTTTTCAATGACTACTTCGCCGCGAGTAATCGCTCCGGCAATAAGCAGCGTGGCGGCTTCGATGCGGTCGGGGATGACGTCGTGGTCCGCTCCGGACAACGACTGGACACCTTCGATCCGCAGGAACGGAGTTCCAAGCCCTTCAATCTTTGCACCCATCGCATTGAGCAGACGGCCGTAATCAGCGACTTCGGGTTCACACGCTGCGGATTCGATGGTTGTGACTCCTTCCGCCAGAGCCGCGGCAGCCATCACGTTGCACGTTCCAGTGACTGTGCTTCCGAACGAGCCGCCCAGAAAGACCCGCCCGCCGCGCAGCCGTTTCGCTGTTGCGATCACATAGCCACGTTCGATTCGGATGTCCGCTCCCAGAGCTTTCAGCCCTTTCAGATGCAGGTCGATTGGTCGGTCGCCGATGTTGCAGCCGCCGGGGAGCGACACTGTCGCCCTTCCACGCCGAGCCAGCAGCGGACCGAGCACGCAAATGCTGGCGCGCATGCGACGGACAAGTTCGTAGTCAGCGACAACCGGTGAGCTATCGATCACTTCCAGGCACAGCGAGTTATCCGATTGTCGTTCGCTGATCACGCCGAGGGTGCCGAGCAGTTGCGACAGCGTTCGAACATCCACGAGGTCCGGGACGTCGTGCAGAGTGATCGGGCCGTCGGCCATCAGCGACGCAGCCATGATCGGCAGTGCTGCGTTTTTCGCTCCACTGACTCGAACGCGGCCCTGTAGCGGCTTCCCGCCCCGCACGACAAACATGTCCATCCCTGGACTCCTCCGTCTGAGTTAGTTTTGTGTCAGCTCGTCGGTTTCTTTTTCGCCCAGACAACTCGCGAACGACCTCCAAGATCCTTCACGATTTCAGCGGGCTCGTACCGGTTTGATGCTTCAAATAACTGAACCACCGCGTCGCCCTGCTGCTCGCCAATTTCCAGCATCAACGCTCCGCCGTCCGTCAGCCATATCACTGCTTCGGGGATCAGCCGCCTCACAATGTCCAGCCCGTCCGCTCCGCCTCGCAGTGCGAGTTCAGGCTCGTGCAGCCGGACGTCTGGCTGCAGTGTATTCATTTCCGCATCCGTCACATACGGCGGATTGGCCGTGATCACGTCGAACGAGGCGTCGTCCACTAGCGGGCTGAACAGGTCTCCCTGCAGCAAAGTGATCCGGTCCGTCAGTTTGTGCTTTTCGATGTTTCGCTGGGCGATCCCGTGAACCTGGCTGTCCAGCTCGATCGCGGTCAACGCCGCGGCGGCACAGTTCACAGCGATGGCAACCGGCACGCAGCCAGTTCCCGTGCAGACATCCAGAATCCTCGGCGACGGAAGCTCGTTCGCAACTTCCAGGGCGGTCATCACGAGCGTCTCCGTGTCCGGCCGTGGGATCAATACGCCCGGCTCGACTTCAAAATCGAGACCAAAGAACTCGCGAAAGCCGACGAGGTACGCGACCGGTTCTAACGTGGCCCGCCGCCTGACGAGATCGCGCATGGTCGCGCGTTCTTCCGGAGTCATCGGCGCATCGAACTCGGTGTAAAGCTGGATTCGCTGGCAGTTTCGAGAGTGTGCCAGAAGGATCTCGGCATCGAGCCGCGCGGACTCGCAGCCGTGCTGTTTCAAATAGCCGATCGTCCAGTCGAGAACCTTTTTGACGGTCCAGACTTCCGGCGTGTCGGCAGTTTCAGAAGTCCCTTCGCCGCTCACTGCGTGTTCCGTATCGGTACAGCGATCTCGTGCGATCTAAACTGCACCGCCCTTGAGGCGTTCCGTCCGGTCGAATTCGAGCAGAGCATCAGTCAGTTCGTCGAGATTTCCCTGCAGCACCTGATCCAGCTTGTGAATGCTCAGATTGATTCTGTGGTCAGTGATCCGGTTCTGGGGGAAGTTGTAAGTGCGAATTCGCTGACTGCGGTCGCCGGACCCAACCAGTGTGCGACGATGTTCGGCTCGCTCGTCTGCCGCTTCCTGCTCTTTCTGTTCCAGAAGCCGACTTCGCAACACTCGCATCGCCTTCGCACGGTTCTTGTGTTGGCTTTTCTCGTCCTGAATCTTGACGACGATTCCGGACGGGATGTGAGTGATGCGGACGGCGCTTTCCACTTTGTTGACCTTCTGCCCGCCCGGGCCGCCGGCACGCATCGTGTCGATCTGGAGGTCTTCGTTATCGATATCGACTTCGACGTCGGTGGCCTCAGCCATAACCGCCACCGTGGCAGCGCTGGTGTGAACTCGCCCCTGAGCTTCCGTTTCCGGAACTCGCTGAACGCGGTGGCCGCCACTTTCAAACTGCAGACGGTGGAAGCATCCTTCGCCGGCAATCGACAGGACGAGTTCTTTCAGGCCGCCGAGTTCCGAAGCGTTCATTTCTATGATCTCGAACTTCCAGCCGTAAAGTTCGAAATATCGCCGATACATCTCGAAAAGATCGCGAGCGAACAGGGCGGCTTCGTCGCCGCCAGCTCCAGCCCGAATTTCCATGATGCAGCTGCCACGGGTCAGCGAATCGCCGGAGAGAACGATGTCTTCCAGATCTTCCCGCAGCTTGTCGTACTGAGCGGTCAGGTCGGCGAGTTCTTCGCGAGCATACTCGCGAGCGGCGGAGTCTGTTTCTTCCTGAAACATTTCCTTGGCTGTTTCGCAGTCCTCTTCGAGCTGGTTGAACTCGCGCGTTCGGATGGCGACTTTCGACAGTCCGCCATACTCCTTCTGGATGTCGAGCAGCTTCTGAGTTTCCGCAATGACTTCCGGATCCTGCAACTGCAGCTCAAGCTCTTCGTAGCGTTTGAGCTTTGTCTGCAGAGTGGGAAACATGAGGAATCATCCTTACCAACGGGGACTGAGGACTTCAAAACCGAACGCGACGAGTCTGAATGTCAGGTTCGGATTGTTCTCGGCGAAAACTCCCCGTTTGCATGCGAGTTCTACTGGCATGCTGCCCACTCATAGCGAGGTAGCGATTTTGTTCGCTACGAGATGAACAGGCACGAGGCGACAGTTACCACGCAGAGCCGCTCACAAAGAACGCCACGCGAGAAGTTCATCTGTCACCCGGCTGGCTAACTTTTCTTGCGATTGGCCCAGTCGTACTTCTTCTGGAACTTTTCAACGCGACCCGCACTGTCGATGTACTTCATCGTTCCCGTGTAAAACGGGTGGCAGGATGAGCAGATATCAATCTGCAGCTTTTCGACAGTCGCTCGAGTCTGGAAGCTGTTGCCACAGCTGCATTTAACTTCGGTTTCGAAGTATTCCGGGTGGATATCTTTCTTCATGACGCTACCTGAGTGCAAAAACGACTATGAGGTGTGTTGACCACGCCTTGGGATCAACTTGAGAATCACCGAAAATCCGCCCATGCGGATCGGGTTCGAAGCAAGCCGGGCAGTCTATGGACGACTTCTCGAAACAGCAAGTGCGTCGTCAGTATCGACCGGCTACGCGTTGCTCTGCAGCGAAGAGTTGCCGGACGTCGTGGTTGGAATGGCATCTGAGGGAGGCACACTGACAAGCTCGACCGCTGGCTCGATCACTGTTTCAGCTCTGAATGACTGAATCGCCAGCATGACCGCGCCGGTGACGAGGAAGCAATCCGCACCGTTGAAGATCGGATACTGGTACGTCCCGAATGTGAATGCCAGGAAGTCTCGAACACCGTAAATGGCCGAACCATCAGGCCTTACGCATCCATGCAGGCCGAGTCGGTCGTAGAGGTTCCCCAGAGTTCCAGCCATGATCAGGCCAAGGGAAATCGTCAGCCACAGGCTGTTAGCCGCTCGGTAAACGAACAGCCAGGCGGACACGCCAGCGACGGCAACGATACTCAGCAAAGCGAACAGCCAGGTGTATCCCTGACCCATTCCCCACAAAGCACCTTCGTTAATGCTCGTGAAGAAACAAACGGTTCCCCAGTCGCCGAAGAAGCCCTGAGTCCATTCGCTGCGTCCGCCGGGGTAACCGAGTTTTCCAAAGACTGACGACTTAGAGCCGAGGTCGATCGCCAAACCAACGATGGCCAGCAGGAAAAACCAGACGTAGCGATTTCGGGGAACTGGTTTCATGTGTATTGAGCTTCGCGTTTCCGTTCACACTCGACGCAATTTCGAGTCCACGGAAGAGCCTTCAGGCGGGTTTTAGGAATCAGAGCTTTACGCCCTGTTTTGCCCTCTTCGGTACACCCTTCGCAGAGACCGAATGATTCGTCCTCGATTCGCTTCAGGGCTGAAGAGATCTCCTTCAGAGTTTCCTGTTCGTTGTGAATCAGGTCGAGAGCAAAATCCTGCTCGTAATTGTCCGAACCGAGTTCTGCCGGGTGAGTCGGAGTACGCGACTCTTCCTCACGCCCGAAAGCACCATCGGTGATATTGTCAACATCGCCGCGTAATCGGCCAGAAATCGACAACAGTCGACTCCGAAACTGGGCGAGTTCCGTTTTGGACAAGGCCATGAGAGGTCATTTCTCTGCTGTGAATAAATGAGAAGGATCCACCTCCACAAGTATCCGTCCGAACGGGCTGCCATCCTGGCCACCTGGAATTTCAAGGGCGACAGTATTGCGGGATTTGCTCACTCAATCAAGCAGAGCAGACTACGAACGGCTGCCGTAAGTTGTTGGCGGATCGTCGGTAATCCATTTGAAAATAATGAGTTATGAAGATTATCGTCGCTTCGAAACAGATCGAAGTAGATGGATGCAGATCCCGACCGTTTCAGGAGTTAGCACAAGTTTCGACGACTTGGTCCACGTCCCGCGAATGAGATCGTCGAACATCGCGAGCGTCAGCTGAAACGCCGAGGAATGAACACAAATCGACAGTGCCCATAGAAATAAGAAATATCGTACGGATGCGGTCGACGAAATCGTCCTCCACCACCAACTCGCCATCCATCCAGGTTACGATCTCGCCCGCCCCTGCTGTTGACGAGGCTGGAAATCCAAGGCTCGGAGTTCACAGTGCATTGACCATTGCTGGTAAGAGCTTTCTCCGAGGACGCTGTGTCCTTGAAAACTGACGTTTGTGTTATCAGGTTATTGTGGTGCTTTTCTGAGGGTCCTTTGGCAACGAGTATTCTGATGCAATCACAATCTCACGGCAGTTCCAATTCTGGTTGGTCACGGCGAGAACTGCTCGAAAGCAGCGGGCTCGGTCTGGGGTCGCTGGCTTTGTCAGGATTGCTGGCCGATGGTCGGGAGGTGGCGGCGGCGCCAGCTCGGCGCGAAAAGTCGATCTCGCCGCTCGTCGCGAGTGCTCCGCATCATCCGCCTAAAGCGAAGCGGATCATTCACCTCTTTATGAATGGAGGACCGTCGCAGTTCGACACGTTTTATCCGAAACCGGAAGTTCAACGTCTGAGTGGCGAGCCGCTGCCGAAGTCGATCAGCGATCAGCTGCAGCAAACTCAGCGGAAACGTGTCGGAGTTCTGTTCGGGTCGCCTTTTAAGTTCAGAAAGTACGGCGACTGCGGACAGCCGGTCAGCGAGCTGTTTCCCAACGTCGCACAGCACGTTGACGACCTCTGCATTGTGCGGTCGATGCAGGGCGAAATCGCCAACCATACCCCGGGGTTGCTGCTGACGAACTGCGGGCATTCGACGTTGCCGCGACCGTCGATCGGTTCATGGATGCTGTATGGACTCGGAAATGAAAGTGACGAGCTGCCGGGCTTCGTCGTCCTTTGTCCAAAGGGGTTGCCGACGGCTCAGACGACCAACTGGACGAGCGCGTTTCTGCCGGGCATCTACCAGGGCACGCACATCGATACGGAAACATCCGGCAAGGAACTCATTCCGAATCTGACTCGCAACGACATTCGCACGGGTTCGCAGCGGGCTCAAGTGGCGTTGACGCAGTTCCTGAATCGTCGACACCTGAATCTGCGGCCCGGCGATGAACGACTCGACAGCCGAATTCACACGATGGAGCTGGCTTTCCGAATGCAGACGGCCGGGACCGACGCGTTCGATATTCAACAGGAGCCGGAGCACCTTCGCGAGGCCTACGGCGACACTGTCCAGGGCCGCAACATGCTGATCGCTCGGCGTCTGTCCGAACGCGGCGTGCGTTATGTACAAGTTTATCACGGAGGCGGTCAGCCGTGGGACAATCACGGTTCACTGGTGCCTCGCATCACGCAGCTTTGTCAGGAATCAGATCAGCCGATCGCCGCGTTACTTTCCGATCTTAAGCAGCGAGGAATGCTGGAGGACACGCTGGTGATCTGGGGCGGCGAAATGGGCCGCACGCCGACGACGCAGTCCGGGTCAAAAGATCCCAACAAAGTCGGCCGCGACCATCACATCGACGGTTACACATTGTGGATGGCCGGCGGCGGGATTCGACCGGGCATGACGTACGGCTCGACCGACGACTTTGGGATGGCGGTTGCGGAAAACAAAGTCGAGCTGCACGACCTGCACGCGACGATTCTGCACCTGATGGGTTTCGACCATCGCCGGCTGACGTATCGATACTCGGGCCGAGACTTCCGGCTGACCGACGTCCACGGCCGCATCATCAACGAGATTCTCGCCTGACGATCACTTCGCACAGACATCCGCGATGAGCTGTCGAAGCGACTCCTGTTCACGCTGCCGTGTAAATTGTGGGGCGAGATTCTGAAGGTGAGTTCGCAGGGAATCGTAGAACTGCTCGTCCTGTTCGCAGCGAGTCATCAGCGATGCCAGTTGGCTGGTTGAGCCGACGTCGAAGTAGCCGGGATAATCTTCTCCGAGCAGCCCGATCGAACCGGAGATCTTCGACGCGAGAATCGGTACTGACGCGACGATGGCTTCTGAGACGACGTTCGCTCCACCTTCCATCTTTGACGAGAGGACAAGTAGCCGACTGCGGGCAAGCAGGCGACGAGCTTTCCAGTTGGGAACCTCACCACGCCACTGATAGCGATTGTTGCGAGCCATTTCGTCAAGGGCTCGTCGTTCCATCGCTGGGGTCAGCGGCGAGCCGACGTGCGTGATCCGGATTCTTGAGTCGCTCGGAAGTTGGCGCGAGGCTAAGGCCGCTCGGAAGGGGTCCTTCACAGGGCGGAGATGTCCGGAGACGCAGACTTCGAAGACTCGTTTCAATGGTTGGGGGGCTTGCGCAGGTGGCTCTGCCGATTGCACGATGACTCGGACTTTGGAACGCAGACGCGCGGA
>Ga0316208_1001344_pt1 | contig 23400 bp, 22 predicted proteins | sample 3monopyrite_MG_FD_204944 | JGI IMG/M metagenome (GOLD analysis project Ga0316208, IMG submission 204944) | Microbial mat bacterial communities from mineral coupon in-situ incubated in ocean water Damariscotta River, Maine, United States -... | ecosystem: Environmental > Aquatic > Marine >... | reverse complement strand
TAGATTTTATGATGCAAGAGCTAAATCGAGAAGCGAATACGCTAGGTTCAAAGTCGACAGATATAGAAACGACTCAGGCATCCGTTGAGTTGAAAGTGTTAATAGAGCAAATGAGAGAACAGGTGCAGAATATTGAGTGATGTTTTTAAACGTTTCTAAATGTTTCAAAGTGTCCGAAAAGCCCTATACGTAGGGCTTTTTTGTTTTTAAGTGTTTACAAATAATTCTCTATGTTTCAAGATAGTGGTGGCAGAAATGATGGCAGATTAAATTTGTCACCATTTTTTTAGGCAGAAGATTAAAATCTGCCACCACTTTCTAATGGAGTGTTTAACATGGCTGTGAAACTTAACGACAAACAAATAAAATCACTGTTACGAAAAAAAGAGTATGGATATCATGCAGCCGGTAATGGTTTATATTTTCGTGTGAGTAAAGAAGGAACCGGTTTCTGGATTGTACGTTACACAGTTAATAAAAAACGTCGTGAAATTTCTATAGGAAGATATCCTGACTTAACTCTAGCAAATGCCACAGTAGATGTCGCAAAAATAAAAATAGAAGTAAGGCAGGGCATTGACCCTCAAGCTGAAAAGAAACGCCCTGAGAGTGTAAAAATAAAAACTGTGGATGAGCTTGCCGCCGACTGGTTAATAGATTGTGAAAAGCGACTTAAGCATCCGAATATTCCCCGTCGAGTTTATGAGAAAAACCTTTCGCCTGTATTTGGTGAGTTAGCTCTTGATCGAATTAGTCCGGTTGATATTCGTGCAGCTATTGAAAAAATAGTGAGTAGTAATAGGCCAACTATTGCGAATGATGCACTCATGTACTGCAAGCAGATTTTTAGACATGGCATTCGTTTAAATTTAATGGTCACAAATCCAGCAGAAGCGTTTACCGTACAACATGCCGGGGGAGTTGAGCAAAGTCGTAACCGTTATTTAACTGTGAAGGAATTAACAAAAGTATTTGCCACGTTTCAGAAATATAGTGATCAGTTTACACGGGAGAATTATTTAGCCGTGGCATTGCTACTAGTGCTTGGAGTGCGCAAAGGTGAGTTAATTGCTGCGACATGGGATGAATTTAATATAGATAAGGCACTCTGGGACATTCCAGAGGAGCGAAGCAAGACAGGTGTGGCGATTAGTATCCCACTTCCTTCTGTCGCTATTGAGTGGCTTCAAGAGCTGCATATACGTGCCTGTGGTTCTAAGTGGGTGTTCCCTAAACGCCGTTCAAGTATAAGAAACGGTCACATTTCACCAGACACACTTAATGCAGCAATTCAAAAACTATTCAGACAGGGTAAATTTAAAGCAGTTGAGCATTTCACAGTGCATGATTTGCGCCGTACTTGTCGCTCTTTAATGTCTGAGGCTGGTGTATCTGGACACGTAGCGGAACGATGTTTAAACCATAAATTAAAAGGCGTTGAGGGAATTTATGATCGTTACGATTACCTAAATGAGCGCCGGGAAGCATTGCAGAAAATAGCCGACCAGTTAACACCGATAATAAATCCAATGTCGAATGTGACGCCATTTAAACGTAAGAGAGCTTAAGGTTATGGGTGAAAGAACAATTCAAGCTGCAATACGTATGGTCCATAATGAGATACCTAGATTTATTTCTCGTGAATCCGATATGTATAGAAACGAGGAGGGTGCGGCTAAAAATTTACGCTGGATTGTGGGCACATTGATTGATTGTTTTGATAATAAAAAAAAGCCTCCGAGAGCTCTGCTTTATTCACTCCGGGGCTTATCTCATGTTGCTGATTTGACAGAGAAAGCAGCAAGTTTGGATATTGATATGCCAGATGAAAATACGTATACACAACATAAAAAATTGAGAAAAGAAGCAGAGGACTCTCTGTTGGATTGCTTTGGGCTTTTATCATGCCAGGGAGCACCAGGCACTGATCATCAAGAATTAGTATCTAAAATGGCTGAATTGTTATGCCCATCCGTAAATGAGGAATACGAGTCAATTGGTGGGGCTGTATGTAATAGTGTGACAGCTGCCGCGAAGAGATTAAGTAAAGAGTCTGGTATAAGTTATAAGACATATACCCGTGCATGGAAAGATTACGAAAATATTTTTGACTAACGATGGACAAAAACACAAATAGTTTTGTCCCTATAAATTAATACAAGATACCTATGAACATTCATAAACAACAGGTATCGTCATGGAACTTAATCCACAATCAAATCCTGAACGCATAATTCCACGTTCAGAATTTCGCGAACTAACAAATATTTCCAGAACTCAAGAGTGGCGCATGATGAATGCAGGAAAGCTTCCTGCTGTCGTTGTCATTGATGGTCGAATTTTGGGTTATCTTGATTCTGAATATCACAAATGGCTTAGCAAAAATACTACTGCATAAATTTAAAACGTCTACGGATTTCGGGCCGTAGACGTTTTGAATAGCTAAGGTTTATATGGAAACCTATATGAATATTATACATAGAAATGTTAACACGTCACCATTGTTACCTATAGGTTATTGCAATAGTGGTGTATCTACAAAATATCCAGTTATATATCCAATGTCATATGTTGACGCTTGTGCAATAGTCAAATATGAAATACCAGAAGGCACTAAAGATGGCCCTTATTTTACACGCGCACCTTTAATTGAAGGCGCTAATACACGTAGTAATAATACGGTTCAAAATTTATCGAGTGTAATTATATTGGATGCAGATAGTACCGTGGGAGAGGAAGAAAAAAGAGGTGCCCCTTGCCCATATAAAGTACATGAAAATTTAAAATATAAAGGAATTAATCACCTTATATACCGTAGTTTTTCTCATCAACTTGATGGGTATGGTAATCGCTACAGAATATTTATCCCTACCAATAAGCCATATAGTATAGATGAGTTGAAAGATTTAAATGAATATGCGATTGAATTGTGCGGTGAAGGATTAAAAAACGTCCCTGAAAATAGTGACTGGTCACATGCCTGGTATCTTCCAAGGAGGCCAATGAAATGAATTATCTTGAAAATGTGAATGATGAGCCACTTAATGTCCAGGTGATAGCACCACGGAGAACTATATCGAAATCAATTCACAAATCAACTATAACAACTACTCCTGATGATGTGAAAAGCGCACTAAAATTTATTGACCCTGATTGTGATTATTCTTTGTGGTCAAAATATATAAGTGCGGGTAGGTTGCAAGGTGAAGAATACTTTGAAGTTTTTGATCAATGGTCTTCTAATGGGAAAAAGTACAGAGGGACAAAAGATGTAAGAAGAACATGGGTGTCATTTGAGCATGATATAGATGTAATAAATAAAAGCGGCAAGAACCCTGTAACTATATTATCTGTATTTAAAGAGGCGACAAAAAATGGTTGGATAAGAAATCCAGAATTGAATTTTTGTAAGCTTAAGGATGCAAATATTTACACTGAGGTAGTAGAAAAGATTTATCAACCAATTTCTTTTCTAAAAGTAAATTCAATGGCAGGATTTAGCGGTGATCATTATATGGATGCGGTATTTATTATAAATACGGTATTTGGTGGATGCTTAGTTAATCTTGATGGTGTTTTGCATTATTTTAATGGAAGATTTCATGAAAAAGTAACAGATCAAATAGTTCGACGTCTTATAACACGAGCAATGGGTGGAGGTGATGTCAAAGTCACACAGAACCGAATTTCAGGAACATTAGCAGTAATAAAAGATCAAGCTCTAGAGTTGGGTGAAGCAAATACTGTAAGTAGTAATGTGTACTTTACTAACTGTGTTTTAAATGCAGAAACTGGAGAATTATCTTCACATGATATTGAAAATTGTAACACATCGACTTTATCAGTTGAGTATCAATCAAATAGTAAATGTCCTCAGTTTATTAGCTTTCTTAGTTCTACGTTCAGTAATGACTCTGGGCGTATTCAATTATTGCAAGAGCTTATAGGGTGGATTCTGTTTCGAGATAATATAGGAATTGAAAAGGCTGCTTTATTTATTGGGCCGCCTCGAGCTGGTAAGGGAGTTTTAGCGCGATTAATTTTTACACTGTTAGGTAGTGGTGCAGTGCCTTTCAATCTTTCAGAACTTGATGATAATAAACGATTGTCAGGTATGCGTCAGGCAAATGTGGCAATTGATACAGATGCAATTGGATCTAGCAATCGTAATGCTCGTGCAGTGATGGGGCTATTTAAAATTATCACCAGCAACGAAAAACTCTCTGTTTTACAACTCTATAAGCAAACTCCTTGGGAGGGTGTGCTGAACTGCAAGATGTTTGTGCTAGCGAATAGTGTCCCTTCTATGTGGGATGATTCTTCGGCGACAGCAAACCGATGGATACCACTGGTTTTTGATCATTCGTTTCTGGGTAAAGAAGACCCAAATTTATACAAGCGGCTTTCAACTGAATTAACAGGTATTGCTACCTGGGCTGTTGATGGACTACGCAGGTTAATAGTACGTGGACATTTTGAATTGCCTCAAAGTAGTTTAAATCAGCTTGAATCACTTGTTTCAGATAGTGGACCAATGCAGGAGTTTATTAGTGATTGTCTGATCTTGGGCGAACAGCAGCGTAGCAGTGATAGAGCTTTGTGGAATTCATATCAGATGTGGGCAACAGGTAGTGGGAGAGAAGTAAATAAGCGTCATCACATGTTGAAGTCACTAGAAGATGCTCTACGTGGTAACGATGTACGGAGAACTAAGTCGGTGAAATTACCAGACGGAAAATTTCACAGGGGCTTCTACGGAGTTGGGGTGAAATGTGCTGTTCAATCTATGAATGTTACACCGTTTATTGCCCCTGCTAATTAGTTGCCCAAATTTGGCAAGTGTTGTGCAAAGTATGACCATGGTGAAAGTAATGTATGAAGAGGTTGTAGAGCAGATAGGGCAATTTGGGCACTTTTTATTAAAAATAGATAAATATAAAAAGTATATGAAAAATATATAACAAATAGGAAATGCGCCCTAAATGCCCAGCGTGATTTTAAAGTTTGCATCCTAATGTTGGTGTAAGAAGTACCGTGAAACTAAGAATGAGGAGCTAGCTATGGAAATAACTGAGTATCAACTTAATAATTTTAAATTTCTACAACCCAAAATGTATTGGGCTATTTTTAACTACGCTGTAAAGGAGGAGCGTAGACGTGTATTGAATCATATAGGATTCGCTGAATTACATGATGCGCCGTTACGGGCTGTTAGTGTGGCAGTAAAAAGTGGGGAAGACCTTTAGTAATTAAAGGTACTGTGGAGGCTCATTCCATACCGCCGTTTTGATTCGGTAGAGCGGGCCTCGTACAAACTCGATTAGTTTGATTTTAAGTCAATATACAGGAGGCCTGTAATATGCGCGTCATAAGTAAAGCAGAATTTTCAAGGGAGGCGGGCGTAACGGCGTCTGCTATCTCGAAAGCCTTAAAAACGATTTTAAAAAATACATTAACTAAAGAAGGTATTAATGCGGATCATCCTGATGCTATACAATATATGTCTAGATGTGGATATGTGGGACGTCCATATGGTAGTAAAAAAGTTGAGATAGCGAATTTTGTAACCAGTAGGTTTAGACAGTTAAATAGTCTTAAAGACATGTTGCCAGAAAGTGTGGATCCTTTGGTTAAAAATATAGATGAAAATATATTTTATATAGGTTTTGCAGAGAAATGGATGGATGCTAAAGAAAGAAATGAACGTATGAGTTTTGTCGATCGTAGTCTGGCTCGGCTATGTGATATAGTGTGAGTTAGATGGGCAGTACAAAGGAATATATATTAATGTGTAATTGCTATGGTAGAAGTTGAATTATTTTAATGCTTCAACACCAAGCATTAATACATCGGTGTATGTGCTTTTATCTGTTATGACCGAATCTAATTCTTCTTTTTGTTCGTCACTTAAAAAATGCATTAGTACATTTGAGCTAACATTATTTGTAGGAATTTGTTCAAGTTTCTCAGAATGTCCACAGTCGTTTTTACATAAATCAAGTCGTTTTAGTGAATTAATCTCACTTAATAGGGAAGTGTATTCACATGATAGGGGATCACAAGTATCTACTCGATAATTGTGTGACTCAGATGGTTGGATGTTATGAAGTGGATCTAAAAGTACAATGTTAAATATATTGTTTTCATCCCAAAAACCAACTACACGCCCTAATGCTTGTGATATCTGAAATTGAAGCAGTGGATAATCATCCAAATTGTCTTTATATACAGGATCAACCCATTCAAGATCTTTGCTTTGAATTGGAATGTTTTTTTGATTCCAATTAATAGGGTGGTAGCGCCACGCGTCTCTTTCTGTTCCATCTGCTAGAAATTTATCAATTTGGATATTCGATAATTCTTTTAGTTTATCCAGTAAAGAAACAAACCATTTAGGTTGAGATTTATCTAGGCCGAAGTATCTTATTTGTTCCCAAAAACGGAAGGAAAAAGACCAGCGACGGTCGCCAGGTTTGCTGAGAAGAACGGGATCTTTGTGTGTTTGGGGTTGCCCATCCAGGACAGGGAAGTTTGCCATATAATTTATAAACGTTGCTGGTAATAATGCTTCATTATTCCTTCATCTAGCTCTTTCTCGCAACGTTCAAAAGGTTCATAGCCATCTCGTGCTTGCACCCAAGGATCTTCCTTGTGTGTTAACTCTTCTAACTGAGCACCTGTGAATTTTGCATACACAGAAAGTACACGATCAATATGCCCAATTTCACTCTCATCGAGAGATGCTGGTGAAAAAGTGGGTTGTACATCATGTACAGTGATGTCTGAGTAAAGAGTTTTTGTATCTGCAAAACGGTTGTATATGTTACGTGAAACAGGTCCGTGTACCCATGCTTGGAACTTACCATCAAAAAGAGGCCTATCTTCGAAGACAAGATTCCATGCTTGCACGTAATAAAGCAATTTTTGCAGTTTTAGATTGCTTATGGTTTCTCCAGACGCAATAACTTTGTGGATTATGTAATCGCACGCATCATTAATATTCATTACTGCATTCCCTTTGGTGAGCCTGATATCAAGATATCTTGATGTCACGGTACCGAGATTATAGACCATGTCCCGTATTAGGGAAAAGAGGGTTATATCAATTGTTGATAAAATTGGTGCTAGATAGGCAATTTAAAAAGTCTTTAGAACTGTTATCTAATTGATTTTTATGGAACTACTATGGAAGTTGGAGTAATAATTGACTTTAGTGGGCATATTTAAGGGCGAAGAGTTGGTTAAATATTTAACTAAGTTATTGATATTTAAGGGTATACAGTATATCTTGGCTGTCAAATTAAGAATAATAAAGAGTAATTCCTGCTAATAGATGCTAGGACGATAACTAAATGATGGTTTACCACTTTTTAAACCATAAATATGCACTTGAGGGTATCAATAAGCGTAAATTAAAGATCGCCACAATTATGGATCTTAATGATCCGTTCGAATTCCTTAGTGTTAACTTGTCTGATAGGGATTTAAGGCAGGCTTTCAATCATACAAAAAAATCATTATCAGAAAAATTTGGCTTACTGTGCTTTAGCAAAAGTTGGTCTAATCCGGTCCAGTGGAGTCATTATGCCGATTCACATAAAGGAGCATGCTTGGGTTTCGAAGTACCTGACGTGAGTTTGGAGCATATTAAATATTCAAGTAAAAGAATGAATATGTTGGCTGAAAATATGGGTGCAGCCAATCAAATGACAGAAGAGAATATGAAAAAAGCTCTCACTACAAAGTACTCGCATTGGCGCTACGAGCAGGAGGCGCGAATGTATGTTGAACTTGAGAAAATGAAAGTTAATGGATTGTATTTCTATGAGTTCGGATCTAAGTTTAAATTGAAGCAAGTTATTGTAGGGACGCACTCAAAGATAACAAGATCAATGGTCGCTGAGTCTCTTGGCGATCTTTCAACTAGCGTCGAAATGTTCAAGGCAAGAGCTGCCTTTAAAACATTCAGAATCGTTCGGAATAAGAATGAGTCTTTATGGGGCTAATTATCGCAATAAGTTGATCTCCGCGCTCATTATATGTCGATTTATACGCTGTGTAAGTTACATGCGGCTTATGCGAAAAAAATAAAATATGAAATTACTTGAAATAAACGAAGATAGTTTTAATAAAATAATTGCTATTCATGATAGTGATGGTGGTAATTTAATAAATGAAAGTATTTCAAAGCTATTTGATTGTATGAATGACAGTTCAAACAAATACGAAGTAGCTATAAATGTGGCGGCGCTTAATAAAATATACTCTACTGCAATTCAATATATAACCCCTGTAATTGATGAAATAGTTCTTAATGTTCCAAAAAATTATAACTCATTCACAATTAATCAATATGTAGAGTTAGTTGATAATATATCAAAAGTTAATTGGATTAGTCCCACAACAGGAAAAGAACACTCAAGATGTAATTTGTCTTTTGCATCTAAATATATTCATTTTTTAAGTGGACGAAAAATTCCAATTTATGATAGTTATATTTGGATAGTAATGGTTGGTTACTTTAAACAAAAAGGGAATAATGAATATTCATTTTCTCCTCCAGTTAACTATAAGTATTTTTATGAAACTTTTAAAAAGTTTAAATTAACTTTTAATTTGCTAAATCATTCAAATTATGAGATTGATAAATATTTATGGCAGTACGGAAAAAACATGCTTAATGATATTGTAGAAGATGAAAGTGTAAGTCTTAATAAAGCAAAATCTATTTTGAAAAAACGTATCAATAGTTGTTATTCGGAATTGGATGTTAACTAGAAATGAAGATATGGTCTAATGTTAGAAATTTAATTTAATCCATAATTTATTCTGAATAAGAAAAATGTTGTCGGTACTACGCGTGCCATAAAATTAGAAATTAACTATTCATAGGAAAGATATACCTCATGGCGTATACATTAGCTGAACTGCTCAAAGATAGTTCATATAAACTTACTCAATTTAAAACAGAGCAAATTCAAAAATTAGAAGCAAGTATAACAATGAAGTCCACGGCGAAAGCCACCGTGCCGTACGTTAATTGTTTGGTGCGAGGGAAGCCAATTAAACTCACACCAGAAGAAGCAGTACGTCAGCTGTATATTATGGTGCTCAAAGATGAAATGAACTATCCCGTCGATCGTATGACGTTGGAATATAGTGTTGTATTTGGGCGAGAGAAAAAACGAGCTGATATATGTATATTTGATGCAGATGATACTACCGCGCCGTATATTTTAGTTGAGCTGAAAAAGCCCAAGCTTAAAGATGGTAAAGAGCAGTTGAAGTCATACTGTAATGCAACAGGAGCTCCAATGGGTGTATGGAGTAATGGCGATGGTATTTCGTATTACCACAGGAAGGACCCGAATTATTTTGAACCAATTCCGGCGATTCCTTCATCTCACGAAAAGCTTTCAGATATTCTAACTGCTCGTTGGACTATGAACGATCTTGTAAAACATGACGTATTAGTAAATCAAAAAAAATCACTGAAAGATCTGATTTTAGAGATGGAAGATGAAGTGCTGGCAAATGCAGGCGTGGATGTTTTCGAGGAATTGTTTAAACTTATATTTACTAAGCTGTATGATGAAATGGAAAGCGGACGAGATGAAAGAAGACATCTTGCTTTCAGAAATTATGGTGATACAGAAACCGAGCTCAAAACAAAAATTCAAGGTCTTTTCGATAAGGCCCAAAATAAATGGGATGGAGTGTTTCCAGAAGGAGCAAAGATTGATCTTACACCAAGCCATCTTGCAGTATGCGTCTCCTCACTTGAAGGTGTGAAATTATTTAACTCTAATCTCGATGTGGTTGATGAAGCCTTCGAGTACCTTATCAATAAAAGTAGTAAAGGTGAAAAGGGGCAATATTTCACGCCACGTTATGTTATCGATATGTGCGTGAAAATGCTAAACCCACAAGAGCATGAAACACTAATAGATACTGCAGCTGGTAGTTGTGGCTTTCCTGTGCATGGGATATTTCATGTTTGGGAACAAATAATGAAAGATGAGGGTTTGGATAAGAGTCATTTGTTTACAACCGAGAAAAAACCAGTTCGTTGTGAAGCTTATGTGCAAGAAAAAGTGTTTGCTATCGATTTTGATGAAAAGGCAGTTCGTGTTGGTAGAACATTAAATTTAATCGCAGGTGATGGGCAAACAAATGTTTTGCACCTAAATACTCTGGATTATGAACGTTGGGATGAGAAGACTAAAGATGAAGAGTGGACAGATATTTATAGCGCAGGCTGGAAAAAACTTCGAAAAATGCGTTCTTCAAAAAATCAAAATCGAGACTTTTCTTTTGATGTTTTAATGGCGAATCCTCCATTTGCTGGTGATATTAAGGAAACTCGTATTCTTTCGCGTTATGAGCTGGCGCATACAGTTAGTTTAGATAAGATAAAAAATGTTGATGAAAACGATAAAAATATTGAAGACGTGACTCATCGTAATCCAACCTTTCCAGAATTTTTGAGGGTAGGCCATGAAACGATTTATAAGATGGATGATGGTACTTTTCGTAAGGTAAAGGTTAAATCGCAAAATACCGTAGGTAGAGATATTTTATTTATAGAGCGTAATTTAAATTTCATCAAGCCTGGTGGTCGCATGGCTATAGTTTTACCGCAAGGTCGATTTAATAACTCTAGCGATAAAAATATTCGTGAATATCTCTCCGAACATTGTCGGATACTAGGAGTTGTTGGATTGCATGGGAATGTATTCAAACCTCATACAGGTACAAAAACAAGTGTAATACTTGTTCAAAAATGGGATGACAAAATTTGTCCTAAAATTGATGATTATCCGATATTCTTCGCTACTATGAAAGCACCTAGTAAAGACAATTCTGGTGATAAAATATATGTGAAAAATAATGATGGTACACCGCTTCTAGATAGTCACGAGCATTTAGTAGTAAAACACGATTTATTTAATCATGATGGTTTAACTCAAGATGGTATTGCAGAAGCTTTTATTGAATTCGCTAAGAAGGAAAAGTTAAGTTTTTTTCACTAAGCCCTTTTGATAAGACTCGTTATCGGGAATTATCAAAAGGGCAAATAGAGTTTTCAACTATTAAACTTTCAGACCTTGATAGAATAAAGATGAGGGTTGATGCTGAATTTTATCAACGACGCCATCTTCAACTTGAAAAGAAACTTGCAAAAATTGGAAGCATATCTATAGATAAAGCGGGTGCAATACTTGATTGTAGTGCTTTCTATCCATCAATTACTGATCAATATAATTTTGAAGGTAAGGGGGTTCCATTTTTACGGGTTAATGAAATACAAAATGGCTTGGTAAAAACAACTTCAACAACAGCTTTTCTTCCGCCGCATGTACTTGAAAGCAACCCAAAAACTATAGCAATAGCTTATCCTTTTGATATTGTGATTGCAAAAGGTGGAAATTCACTAGCGAAGCTTGGGCTTTTGACTAACGATTATGAGCAGTATGCTGTTAGTCGTGATTTGATAGTTATGCGCACATCTACTCTTAATAGAAATAAGTACTTTGTATGGGTTTTTCTCCACTCTACTTATGGTCAAGAGCTGCTTTTGAGGACGGCCAGTCAAACAGGTCAGCCGCATTTAACGTTACCATCTGTAGTGCAAATAGAAGTTCCTGTGTATTCGGAGCAATTTGAGAAATCCGCTGAAACTCTCTATGTTAAATCAGTTAAGTTAAAAAATGATTCGATAGAGTTATACAAACAAGCAGAAGAAAAATTGGTTGATGAATTAGGTATTTCGGATTTTTCACCGCAGAATGAAGTGAGTAATATAAAGTCATTTAAGAATTCATTTGATACTACAGGTCGATTGGATGCAGAGTTTTATCAATCAAAATTTGAAGAGTTAGAGAGAGAAATATCTAAAACACATAAGTTATGCCCTTTAAGCAAGTTTGTAACAGTTAACCAAAGAGGTACTCAGCCTTCTTACGCAGAAGAAGGGTTGCGTGTTATTAACTCAAAGCATGTTCGAGAAGGCGAGGTAGTATTGTCTGATAATCGCTTCGCGCATGTGCCTAGAAAGAAAGACTTTTTAGTAATAAAAAAAGGAGACGTGTTAATTAATGGGACTGGCGTTGGTACGATAGGTCGATCAGCGCCATATTTATATGATGAAAATGCAATTCCAGATAATCACGTTACAATATTAAGAACCACGGAGCTAAGTCCTGTTTTTCTAGCTGTTTATTTGAATTCTATTGCAGGTAGATATCAAGTGGAAAAATACTTTAAAGGATCTTCGGGTCAAATAGAGTTATACCCAAAAGACATCGATTGCTTTTACGTGCCATTGGTTGACATGGCAATTCAAATCGACATTGAAAAACTTGTAAATGAAAGTTTTAGACTGAAAGCCGAGAGCAATCATTTATTGGGCGTAGCTAAACGAGCCGTAGAAATAGCTATCGAAAAGGATGAAGCCGCTGGAATAGAATATATAAGGGGGAATTCATGAGTGGTGATTTTTATAAAGAATGGCGTGCCAAAGCAGAAGTCGATTACTACCCGCAATTGGTGACACTATGGCTGTCTACCAATTCATGGTATCGCTCTCACTACTCTGAAATACCTGGTAAGCGTGACCGTGATTTTCTGAATAAGTTGCGAGAAGATCATAGCACTAGAAATAAAATATTTGCGCGATTTGATAGGCTGCTTCAGGCAGAGGGAACGAAAGGCCGCGCAGAGCTTATTAATCATATAGAAGGTTTGTTCTTTGCGCTTAATAGAGCGTTATTGCTTTGGGATGAAGAGCAAAGCACTAGTGTCATTACTTACGAAAATTGTTTGCTTACTCCGTACCCAAAAACTTACGGCAGTTTGAAAGTTAACAAGAAGGCTAAGGGCATAAAAATCAATGATGCACTTAAGCTTACTGATGATAAATCTTCATTATTTAATGGAATATTTGAAATCATTTATCAAGTTCGTTGTCAATTAATTCATGGGCAGCTTGAGCCAAGCAGGGAAAGTCATGAGGTGGTCAAGCAGTGTTATTTTTTGCTTTATGAATTGATGAGTTTTTAATAAGTATTTAATAATTAGGCATAATACGTGTGCCATTATAATTTAATCTTAGGCCTTAAAATATATGCGAGACTCATACAAAATATTTTTTGACGAAGGCCATATTACAAAAGAGCAGTTTTTCGAATTTGGTCTTAGTGAAACTATATATTCTCCATATGAAAAAGCAGAAATAGAATGGGATATTTTAAAGCATAGAATTCATAATAATAAGCCTGTCTATATTCGTGGGTTTGGACGTGATGCCAATGGTGCTCATTTGTTTCAAGAGCTATATAAAAGATTTCTTAATAATGAGAATGTAAAAAAAGACCCTACTAATAATGCTGAGCCCACCAAAATTGTAAGAGATTTAACAGGCTATTCTAAAGCGAAGAATAATAAGTATGAGCCAATAAGGAATTATCAAGTTTCCCATATATTCGGAAAAACAAAGAATGTTTATGCGTTTACGGCTCCGTGGAATATTGTTTACATGCCTAAAATGCTAGACCCATTCACGGGACATGAGGCAAAAGGCGATATGATTGATGAGTATACTTTTTTGTTTCAAAAACAAGGATACGATAAATTTGGTAAGCTAATAGATGACTTTAATGAAATAGTAACTAGTCAATTGTTTAATGAAAGTCTTGAAAGTTGTCTTAAGGATTTGGCGAGTGATAGTTTGTATGATTTTAAAGAAATAGAAAAGTTAAAAAAATCAGTCAAAGAAGAGTTTAGTCCAATTGAAATATTTTCGTGACAGAAATTTAACGTGTACGATTACTATGCCGCAACTTTAGTGACGATTAACGAGGCAAAATCATGAAGCATAGAGCGATAAAGGATCTTAATCAGTTAACAGATAATGACTTTTTTCATGAGGTTTCTGTAGGGTTGGCTAAAATACATGAAAATTGTATCGAACTTGATAAGTCATTTAAGTTGCTTGTCGAAAATAAGAATTATCGTGCTTCACGCATTATTGAAGCAGTATCAAAAGAAGAGGCGGCTAAATATCTTATACTAATTGATGCATTAAGATGTCCCAGAAAAAAACATAAAGAAATAACAAGACAATTAGCTAAGTTTAATGATCACATGGCCAAAGGTGTATATGCTGAACTGTGTGATTGGAGGCCATCGACTTATGATGAATTAGTTAAGTATATAAAGAACTCGTTAGAAGAGTATTATTTAGATGGACCTCTTGGTGTAGATTGGATCTTTAGGAATTCAATAATATCCAATAGAGAAGAAGCATTTTATGTAGACTATGTTGAAAATGATGATCATCATAAATGGTTAACTCCCCAATCACGGGATAGTCTCAATAACATAATCTCTGTCAATTCTAGTTCAGCAGTTATAAATATTGTTAAGGCTATTCATGCAATTGGTTTAGCAGAATATGAGGCAATTAAAGAATTCTCCTTGTTCTGGAGAAGCTTTGAATTTACTGACGTTACTCACTACACTGAGTTTAGAAAAGCTAACCTAGATTGCCTGAATGTGCTCGATAAAAAAAATATATTAAAAGAAGCACTAGATGAAGATTATGGATTAGTTATAAATAATCTTCCATTTCCACTCTATAAGGAAGATATGAAAGAAATAAAAATTTCACGTGAAGCTCTAAAGGAAATACAAAATAACTGGTGTGGGTAGTTGTACTATACACTGCTTTTTGACTTCAACTGAGCTTGTTTGTTACTAATTGGTCTTTAATGGAAGCCGTTTATTGTCAGAAGTATATTGTTAAGTATTTGCAAATACGTTTTAGGATTGTCGCCAGCTAAATGATGGCAGAATTGGTGGCAGGAAGGGTGCGGTGAAAGCATATAGCAAGCTAAGTTTATGTTATAAAAGGAATTTTGTATTTTACTCAATAAGCAGGTGCACTACAGTCATGTAATCGATAATGGACTTGATGTTTTTTCACCTGTAGGTTGTTTAGAGATAATGCTACTGTGCTATCAAGCATATAAAAATAATAAATAATAAATAATAAATAATAAATAATAAATAAATAATGAAAGAATGGAGATTATAACGGGAATATACATTCTAACCGTAAAAGATCATATAAGAAGGGGCTATAAAAGTACTATGTTATGTGAGCATGTATTTAAGATAGTGGTTACGTTAATACTGTTTAACACAAGTGACTGGATATTAGGTAGGGGCTAGGATAGTACGAATAATATAAATAATAATATGGATATAAAATGACAAAAGAATGTGTGTTTTGCAAGCTAGACAATAATCGCATTGTTAGTGAAACAGAATTAACTATTACACTAAGAGATGGCTTTCCAGTTTCTCCTGGGCATACATTAATCATTCCCAAACGTCATGTATCTGAATTTTTTGAAATCACTCCAGCAGAACATGATGAGATGTTTATTGCTCTCGATGAGGCAAAAAATATTGTTGATTTAGAATTTAAACCTGATGGTTACAATATTGGTATCAATAATGGTGTGGCTGCCGGCCAAACAGTAATGCATGTCCATATGCATTTAATTCCACGATACAAAGACGATATGGATGATCCAAAAGGTGGTGTACGTGGTGTTATACCCGAAAAGCAAAAATATTAAACATAGGAACCTATAAGTGACAGTGCCGACAAATATATCCCGTGAAAATATTCTCAAAGCTATTAATGATATAGATGACAATGGAATACCAAATAATGCTACGTCATCAACTTATGATGTGTTTTTTTCAGGTAAAAGATACCCTCCAAAACTAGTTGTATCATGGGCGAATAAATACGCTAATGGTGTTGAGTTAGATAGAGATGACTTTAAAGGAGGGGAGAAAACAGAGGCGTTTAATCTGTTGGAAAAAGAAGGGTTTATAATATTAAGAAAAAAATCTGAGCCTGAATTTACATGGCTTGATATTTATAAAGAATTGGCCGATAAGGTTAAAGATTACCATCGTCGTCAATCTGACTTAGTCTCTATATGGAATAAGTGTGCAAGTAAATTCAATAAACCCTCTTTAAAAGATCAAGATCCGAAAGATAATGTCATTGAGCTGACAGAGATTGATCCACTGACGTTTATGTCATTAGTTAATACATATGGCTTAATTAATAGGCGTACAGTCTTTGTTGAGTTACGTAAGTTGCTAAAGTTAAAATCACCCATTCCCGAAGATTTTAATGGTGTACCAAATTCACATAGTCAATCAGCATGGCTTTTTGCATATAAATTTGATCGTAAACAAGATGATATTGAAACATTATGGAAGGTGTTTACGCAGGCAAGTAAATTTGAGTTAGATTCTGAAATTTGGGATTTAGCTCTAAATGTTAAGCAATGTGGTGCTGCAACAATGACGCAATTTTTGTTCTGTTACTTCCCTGAACAATACTTACCAATGGATAATATAGTTCTTCCAGCTCTATTCCCGAATGAAAAGCCAAAAATAAAATCATATGATGATTATTTAGATACTGTAGATAGGGTAAATAAAAAAACCAATAATCAAAAATTCTATGAAGTTTCACACAATGCATGGCTTAGTAGTCAAAATGGTGGACAAACCTATGCAAAAACTAAAACTATTAAAAGGAGTTCAAGTGTGAAAAACAAGATCCTATATGGTCCTCCTGGAACAGGAAAAACTTACCATACTGTCAATAGAGCACTCGAAATATTAGATCCAGAATATCTTGATCAACATGAAGGTAATAGAACTGCTTTAAAAGAACGGTTTGATGAATTAAAAGAAAGAGGACGTATTGAGTTTGTAACATTCCATCAAAGTTTTAGCTATGAAGACTTTGTCGAAGGATTGAAAGCTTCTACAAATGATAACGATCAAGTTTGTTATGACGTTGAAGATGGAGTATTTAAGTCTTTGTGTATTTCTGCTGAAGCAAAAGTTATGAAAAAGGAAGATGCGGCTATAGACATTAAAGGCCGTAGAATTTGGAAAATGTCATTGGGGAATACCAATAAAAATGAGTCAGATATATATGACGAATGTATTGACAATAATTACATATTACTAGGGTATGGAAGAAAGCAGGATTACTCAAATTGTAAGACAATAGATGATATTAAAGAAAAACTTGTTGAGGTTGGTGTTGATGTTGATAAAAAAACCTATCCTGCAAAAGTAGTAAATTTTTTCTTATTAGAAATGAAGATAGGAGATCTTGTTGTTGTTACTGATGGTAATCTTAAATTTAGAGCTATAGGTGAAGTAACTAGCGATTATATATATCAACCACGTGATGATAGTACTGGTTATGCTCAACGACGAGATGTTCGATGGCTTCGAGTTTATAGTCCTTCATTACCTCATAAAGACTTGATGAGTAAGATATTCAGTCAACAAACTCTATATGAGCTTCATGATAATTCAATTGATCTTGTTAAATTAGCTGATTTATTAGAGAGTAAACCTAATAAGAGCACTGTTAAAGATGTTCTAAATGGTGGTATCCAAATAGGGCAGATATTTGGTCGTGATTATGAAGTTCTAGCAAACAATAACGACATACTTAGATTACGTAAACCTAACGGATCACAAATTGTATTGGACTGGAATATGCTTAATGAACTAGCAACGCATGTCCGTAATAATGTGTTGTCATTAGATGATATTAAACAAAGAAAAGTATTTGATAAGATTGAAAGCAATCTAGAAAAACACATAGTTAATGGTTATGCAAATATTTTACCAAATATAGTGCAGTATGTAACTGATGAGGATAACAAGTCTGAATTGAATATCCATGATACTGACTTATCAGAACCGAATATTAATAATGATGCTAGAGTTTTAATTATTGATGAAATTAATCGAGGGAATATCGCTAAAATATTCGGTGAGTTGATTACTCTAATAGAACCAAGTAAGCGCGCAGGTGCAGCTGAAGAATTAACTGTTCGTTTGCCTTATTCTAAAAGGGAGTTTAGCGTTCCAGACAATATTCACCTTATAGGTACAATGAATACAGCTGATAGGTCACTTGCACAACTAGATATAGCTTTAAGACGACGGTTTGAATTTGAAGAAATGATGCCTAATATTCAGCTGCTTAGAGATAGAGTAGAGCTTATTGATGGTGTGGATGTCGCTGAAATGTTACAGGCGATAAATAGTAGAATTGAGTTGCTTTATGATAGGGAGCACACCATAGGACATAGTTATTTTATGTCGCTAATAGAGTCCCCTGACATACATACATTGGCTGATATTATGGATCGTCAAATATTACCGTTACTGGAAGAGTATTTTTTTGAAGACTGGAACAAGATTAGACAGGTCTTAGGTGATATATCAAAAGAAAAAACTAATAATTCTAACTTGGCTTTTATTAAACGACGTTTTAATGATAAGGAAATTAATGCATTGATGGGTGAGGACTATGAGTTTGATGGGGAATTAGCGTTTGTGCGTAACGAGACAGCTTTGGATAAGGCTCAAGCTTATATAGGTATATATAATACTGAAGCTTACGTGAATTAATAAATATGCAACATGTTACAGTTTGTGAGTATGACTATTTAGTCCAGCAGAGTGACGCAGGTGATTCACGTTGCCATCAAGTGTCTAAACCAGCATTTGATTGGTTGCTTAAATATGGTCATAGTCAAACAGGTAAAAATCGAGATTTAATTCGAGCAACTCGAATTAGCGGACAAGTTGCGCTTCAAGTAATTAACTTTGTTGGCGTGATGGATACCCCTTGTGGAACACGTATAGAAATTTTACCTAAAACCGTAGAAAAAGATGGCGATATAGAAGTGGCACGTCGATTATTGCTTAAGATGTTTTTACGCGTAAATAAACTACCGTTAGAGATGTTTCATAATTCGCATCTAAAAACAGTTAATAGACCATTAATGGAAGTCTTAATTAGTCAATTTTTAATCACGCTAAGAAAGTTGGTAAAACGTGGAATTCGAAGTGATTATAGATTAATCGAAGAGGAGTGTGCTTATTTGAAAGGTCAGCTCCAGGTAAGTAAACAGGTGAGGCAACGTCCAGGAAAGCTGAGTCATTTCTATATAGCGCATGATGAGTATTTGCTAGATAGACCTGAAAATAGATTGCTACATTCTGCATTAATATGTGTATCAAAATGGTCCCGTACTGATACAAACCAGAGAATGGCGCGAGAACTATTGTTTGTATTTAATGAAATACCAGGAACTAACAATATTGAAAATGATTTAAAGCAGTGGCGAAATGATAGATCAATGATTCATTACAGGCCATTAAAGATGTGGTGTGAATTGATTCTACGTCAACAAAACCCTTTGACACTATTAGGTGGATTCAATGGTGTGTCATTCTTAATTCCTATGGAGAAGCTCTTTGAAAAGTATGTTGCGTTAACTTTGCAAAGACAATTGCCTAGTAACTTAAAATTAAAAGAACAAGTGCAATCAGAATCGTTATCTGTTCATAATAATTCTCCAATGTTCAAATTAAAGCCTGATATTGTTATTTATGAGAATTCCAATGTTGTATCTGTTATGGATACAAAGTGGAAGCGTGTAGATGAGTATAAAGTTAACAATAAAGATAAGTATGACTTAAGCCAATCTGATTTTTATCAGCTTTATGCTTATGGCGAGAAGTATATGGATGGAGTAGGGGATATCATGTTGATTTATCCCAAGTGGTCAAGATTTACTAAAGCATTAGATGTATTTGAATTGTCGAGCTCGCTTAGATTATGGGTTGTACCATTTGATCTTAATTTAGATTCATTATGTTTTGATAATTGGCAGAGCACTATTTTTAAAAGTAAAAATATATATGGTAAGGCAAGTTAAGCTAACAAGATGTCTCCATTTTATGAAATATTATAAGGACATGAAGTGACTGCAAAGACTGTAATATATACTGCGATATTTGTTGGTGTTTTGTCACTCTCTATCATAGTTTCTAACTTTAGTAGAGAGGTTCTTACTGTAGAAAATAATATTGAACGCGTGCCTGAAGGAAGATTGCTATCTATGGCGGCTGAAATGCATGCGCCAGAATGGAACGATATATTGTTAGAAATAGCAGAATGGGGAGCAGTAGCCGGTGTATCTTTAGCAACTTATGGCGCAATGGCTAAAGGTGCTGTTGCGCTTAAAATGGCTAGAAACGCAAATAAATCTTACAAAATTGGAAAGGCTACTAAAGAATCGTATACATTATTAAATACGGTTTTAAAGCCGTTCTATAAGTCTTTAGCTAGACCTTTTAATAAGTCGACTATTAAGCTTGTGCCAAATGTTACTGGTATTTATGTCTTTTTTAAAAAGAGAACAGGAAAAGTAAAATATGTTGGGAAGGCTGTCGATTTAAGACTAAGGCTTGGGCAGCATTTAAGAGGACCTTCAAATTCTGGTAACCTTTATTTAAGTCAGAATGCAAAATCATTAGCTTTTATAGCTATACCGATTAAAGCAATAGGAAATAATAAAGATGCAATTAAATGCGTTGAAGCCATAGGTATTGCTGCATTTAACGATGGAACCTTAGTAAATAAGCGTATAGAGAAAATTAATAAAAATGATTGCAAGCAGCTAATAAAAATATAAATACTAAGGTGTTTAATGATAATTATTGGGAATGTTATATATTGTTAACATGTGGTTGCTTATGTTAATACCATTTAATATAAGTAGTTTGTTTTAAGTGGTGTCAGAAATATAATTTTCAGGGTTATTGTCAAATGGGTATAAAAACAAGAGTGGCAGCTAAATTTAAAAATATAAACGCACCTTCTTTTGATGAAGTTCGCGTGCTTCGTGATTCTGGTGATATAGATTTACTTCATCTTGAGCTTAAGTGCTATGAAATGAGTTATTTTGAATCTATAAAAGATCTTGATATTGATCATAATCTTGATCATGATATTGCTAGTTATATCAGTTTAACATGTGAAATTCTTGATTATCAGTATCATGGATTCCAGCATATACACCTTGTCATAAGAGAGGTCTCTGATAATGACCTCAAGCAAGCAAATCCCAAATTCCCATTAGGTTATATCACCTTTCCTGATAAATCAGTGTCAGAAGTAACAGATGTAGATACGCTTGAAGTAGTTCTGTACTGTAGGTCAGAAGTGCTTACAAGAGTTTGTTCTTTAATTAATGAATCTAACAGGATCTTACCTCATTTGTTATTACAATTTCCTGAACTTGATGATACGTTTCCAGTAGCCGCACCGATTATGGGGTACAGTATTGGCCAAACATTAAAAATTACCTTTAAATCATAAAACGACAAAATATTAATGGCTAGTCGACTGAATTTAATACTTTACCAATATGACAGGTGTTTAAAATAAAGGGTTTTATTTCTGAAATGGTGTTGGGAAGAGGGCTTGAATCTACACTTGAATTTAAGAGTCAAAGATAATGAATAATACCTAAGACAGAAATCAACTCACATTATGTTAATGTGTGTCAACATAAGTAAGTAGTTATGTGGCTATAGAGAATCTATAGATATGGTATAGTCAGAGTCGGCTATCGACCCAAAGCGGAGACACTAAATTCTTTTTTTAACGTGCATTTTTGGTGTCTTTTTTCTGCTTTCTTCAACACTCCGTTTAGAGCCTTCTTCCAGAAACTTTATACTCTGAAATAAAAGAATGCTGTTTTTTAAGCCTCTGTCAACAGTGAAATATATTACTGCACATTAGATTTCATTTTTTTATATGCACTATCTATTTCACGATAACCCGGGCACTTTCCTTCATTAAGAAAATTTAGCATGATTTGCGCACGGTCTGCACGAGCTGACTCTCTATTATTATATTTATCCTGAGCGCCTAAAGACATTGTTACTTTATACTGAGTAACAGTACCTAAGCAGCTGATCAATTTACCATCTATTTTAACCATTCCTCTCGTTGCAAATTTGGTAGCATCTTTTTTGGACATGCTTCTAGTCTTCTGAAACACGTCGACCAAAGTTTCTTCAGCCTTGAGATGTGCTTCATCATAAATGTCGAGTAATTTAAAACCCTTCGTGTCACAATTATAAGAACTTCCCTTTAACTCAATTACCGACCATACACCATGTGCTTTTTTAAATTCAGCAATCGATTTACCAGCATACCCGCCGAATGTATTTTTTGCATTATATTCAATACATGCTCGATTACTGTTTTCACTAATAACGACAGTACCAAATAATACAGAGGTTGGATCAATAACATTATCGTTAATTATTGCTTCAATCTGTTGCTGATCAATTTTTTCCAGTTGCTTGCTAGAATCTTCGTTACTACATGCAGAAACTAATATCAAGATTATGGGTGCCATATATATATTTGACAAAAAATGCTTGTTCATATGATTTCCTTATTTAATACAGTGATATTTACAATATCATAATAATCTCCTCAATAGCTTTAAAAATATCCTTATATCAACTACATCACACTGGGTAGCTGTCGCGCTCATATTGACCATGTGAGTCATGTAAGTAGATTGAATGCTGTTATATCGAATCAAGTCGATAATGGTTTTGGAAAAAGCAGTGTCTTTACGATACCCTTAGTCTTTTATATCTTTCCTGCGCGAACTACGACTTATCGGATATGCTGTACAAACATCTTGGTGTATTGGTGAGGCTCTAAATACTAATTTGATCATTATGATGCGTTGCTTTTCTCTGATTGGCGGATGTCCACTATTGGCCCAGCCTGTGTGAAAACTAAAAATATTTTGGATTTTAAAAATTCAATCCCTAAATATGCATGTGTTTTCACGAGTAATGGAGTGTCACCACCCATATAACGGTTGTTACCTGTTAAGAATTGATAGTAATTTACCACTTTCAATTTACCAAAATAGTTTTCACACAGGCTGGGCCGTTAACGGACGCTTAGCAATTAAAAGTTATCGGCTTTATTTAGTCGTTCAGAATTATTAAATTTAAAATCAACGAGTATCTATTTTTGATTTAAAGGCATTCATATTTATACTGAAATATAGGGTTTAGTCACGAGATATTTTGTTATTTATCAGGTCAGGTATGAGCTACTGGAGCTTAGTAAAAGATACTCATCAAAGAATATCTGGCTATGAAGAATGGCATAGCGAACAAATTAAGGCTTAATAATCAGTTAAAAATTTGTGCTGACTAATTGGTGGCAGATTTGGTGGCAGGTGAGTGATTTTGAGGACTGTTTATTGGTTAACTTATTGTTTGTAATGGTGTTTCTTATCTCAGTCAATAAGCAGGTGCAAAATATAGAATAAAAAACCGGTCTGTTTAATGTAAAAAAGGACTGGCTTATCTCTAATCCAGTCCTTTTAAAGTAATGCGATTAGCATTATTTTATTAAATTGAATCGCTTAGGACTTT
>Ga0316208_1001343_pt1 | contig 23411 bp, 20 predicted proteins | sample 3monopyrite_MG_FD_204944 | JGI IMG/M metagenome (GOLD analysis project Ga0316208, IMG submission 204944) | Microbial mat bacterial communities from mineral coupon in-situ incubated in ocean water Damariscotta River, Maine, United States -... | ecosystem: Environmental > Aquatic > Marine >... | reverse complement strand
ATTCTCTCCCCGACTTTTACGCTGTTGTTTTGCCATAGTCGTCGACAAATGCCTGTGCTTGAATCACTTGAGAGACCAAAAATCATCACGAACGGTATGAACTTAAATAACACGCATGATCCCAACTAAAATCGACATCGCGTATCTAAACTACCCGACTTGATGAATATTATTTTATTTTTTGAATTATTATTGTGTAGCTAACGTCTGCGATAACCTGCAATTTACAGCGTCGTTTCTTGGGTGTAAAATCGAGCACAGCGAGTTACACCCAAGAAACGACGCTGTAAATTGTCAGAGTTTATTGCATTGTTATAGCTCAACATTCCGTTCCATGATTTCTGCTACAGCTTTAGATGATTGTATATTTTGCTCTTTAAGTGCATTAATAACACTCTTTCTGTCATTTAAATCTCGTATTTGACTCATCTTCTCTTTAAATTTGATGTCTGTAATTTCTATCTTAAACCCAGTTATCATTTGGAGCATCTTATTTCTCTTTTCTGGGTCAAGTTTACTCATTGTCCATTGATTTGGTAACTGGGACTCATGGAATTTAGATAATTTAGCGAGTATTTCGATAAGTTCTTTATCATCAACGATAGAAGCCGTTCCTCGAACTTGAATAGTTTGAAAATTCCATGTCGGTACACCATTTTCACTTTCATACCATTGTGGGGAAATATAAGCATGTGCACCTGAAAAAATAACGAGAACTTCATTCGTTTTTTCAACATCTATAAGTTGTGGGTTACTTCGACCAAAGTGACCAAACAATACATTTTTTTCTTTATCATAAAAGAACGGGACTTTATTGCTAGATAAAGACCCATCATGAAATGTAATTAAATCAGCAAAACTATTATCTTCAATAAATTGAATAATTCTGTCTTTATCTTTCGTATTATATGCTTCGATTAAGTACATATTTTCCTTGAGTTATAACAGTTAATTAGACAGAATGAGCCAATAGGGTAATATACGTAATCTGCCTAGCATAAATATTTCTCTTATCGAATATCATGATTTGGTTGTAAAATCTAACTTAACCACACTATCATAATTGGATAAACGATAAAAGCATGAACACGAACAATTCCTCACTTGATGTTGCTGATGAAAACATTCGTCGCTTTTGGGATAATTACTTAATATTACTTAGAAAAAGGGAAGTTAAAACAAGTGGCGAACGGTGGTCTGTCTTTCAATCGGAACAATATATTAACGCCTATCCTGATTTACGCTTAACGCTGCATTCTCCTGAAAATATCACACGTTATCTTAAACAGCTCGGACAAAACCCCTCCATTGCAGATTGGCCGTTTCGACAAGCCGTCCATGCTATACAGATTTTATTCTCACTCATTAACGTGCCTTGGATACACGAAGTAGATTGGTCATTTTGGCTTGAATCAAGTATTTCCCTAAATTCTGATCACCCTGGAGATAAGGGGGCAGGCGCATTATAAATGCGTTAAACATTTAAAACGGCTACGACCCCTTTTTAGTCTGTCCGCTTTTTAGTCCGCGAATACGTCGTTAAACTAACGCATCGGCAAATCCGCAGATCAAATCAGGCAATTTTTTTGTTCAGTAGATAATTCAAATAAAACCGGCCTACGCCATCAACCTTGATCGGCACGGTGATAATTTCATTTACACCGTCGAGTAAAGTGCCAATATTTTTCGTGTTGGCGATAAAATACGCCTTTGAAAAGGTCATTTTTACATCGCTGTTTTCCAGGCTTTTAACGGCTGGCTCAAGAATAGCGTAAGAAAAATCTGCCAGCGCATTGCTAATTTTGTCGTTCATCTCGGTTATTTCGTCCGCCGATGATGACTGTTTCTGCAATAATTTGTTACCCACAGCCAGTGCGGTTTCGGTGTAATGATGTATTAAGATGCGCCCTTCTACACTGCCACTGGTATTCGCGACGACCGCATAACCGTGAAAACTGAAATCTTTCACCCTTTCCTGGAAGCCATCGTCTATTTCAACCTTCAGTCCCAGCTTTGATTCCAGCGCGTTTACTGTTTCATCAACAAAAGGTTTTAAAACCTGCCATTGCAACGTATTTAAAAGCATTGATGCTACCCCTCACTATATGATCTTTATGTCCTATGAGTGTAGCGGGCGTTAAGTCGCAAACCTTTATGATATTTACAGGTTTTTTTGCTTAAACTGGTGAATTAAGCGCCGGTCTTTTTTCGTTGGCCGGCCGTCGGTTTGAATATAATTAGCTGCTGACTTTCTGTTTTCCTGATAAATTTCGGCTAATTTGAGGCTCTCCGAGGTTTCTTCGTACAAAAGTTGTGCGACAGGCGCTGGGCCGCGTTTATCGCTCACCGCTTTTATAACGAAAGTACGCTCTAAGCCGCTCTGTGTAATGCTAATTTCATTGCCTTCTTTTACACATTTGCTTGGCTTGGGTCGCGCGCCATTTAACCTGACTTTTCCGCCCTGTATTGCATCCGTCGCCAAACGCCGGGTTTTATAAAACCGGGCGGCCCATAGCCACTTATCGATGCGTACGTCGCCTGAGGTGTCTTGCTGCTGTTTTTTCTTCATAAAAACAGGTTAGGCGAAATCACTCTTTATCACAAGTAATCTTACTAACGCCGGTGAGCTAACACCTGAGAACCAACACCTGAGAACTAGCACCTGAGAACAAACACCTAAGAACTAGCACCAGGGAACTAGCACCTACAAACTTACGTCTATGATATGATTAGGGTTTTCAATTTTGTCAATTGCGGGATAAACATGGGCATTGAAATCGAACGAAAATTCACCTTAAAAAATGATAACTGGCGAAAAGACGTGCGGCGTAGCCAACGTTACGTACAGGGTTATCTTGCGGGCAATGATCGCAGCTCCATTCGAGTGCGAGTCGCGGGCGACAAAGCCAACCTCAATATTAAAAGCGCCACGCTGGGTATCTTCCGCCAGGAGTACGAATATGACATCCCGCTTGCTGATGCAGTAGACATGTTAGAAAAGTTATGCGAAAAACCGGTCATCGACAAAGTACGGCATTTTGTGACTTTTGATAATAAAACCTGGGAAATAGACGAATTTAGCGGTGAAAACAACGGACTGATCGTGGCCGAAATTGAACTAAACAACGAGAATGAGGCCATAACGCTGCCTGAATGGGCCGATGAAGACGTCTCGCACGATGCCCGCTATTACAATGTTTGCCTTGTTAAGCACCCGTTCAAAAACTGGTAACGATTGTGCATCAGTAGACGTAAACCGCAGATAATCGAGTTATATTTGATAAAAATGCCATTTATACGAATTTTTACCCAGGCCTGTCTGCTACTCGTCAGTATTACCTTGTTAACTGCCTGTTCCGATGAGCACAAACCGGAACTGCGTTTCGGCCTCGCCAGCATGCCGTCTAACCTTGACCCGCGTTTTGCTACTGACGCGTCATCAAGCCGAATTGGTCGCTTACTTTTCCAGAAACTGGTGGACTTTAACGAGGCTAAACAGCCGATTCCCTCAATTGCAGACTGGAAAAAAATTAACGACCAGCTTTACCGGTTCACACTCAATAACAAAGTCGCCAACTTTCACAATGGCATGTCGCTGAGCAGTGCTGACGTCAAAGCCACGTATGATTTCATCTTAAACAAAAAAAATGCCTCACCTCATCGCGCATCTGTCGCTTTAATTGAGCGCATCACCACACCCGATGATAAAACCATTGAATTTCATTTATCAAAATTAGACCCGCTCTTTCCGGGATACCTGGTTGTCGGCATTGTGCCGGCTGAACTGATTAAACAAAATCACGAGTTTAATTTGCAGCCGATTGGCAGCGGGCCTTATCAAATTTTGGCGCATTCAAAAGATGGCCAGTTAAGCATTCAGCGCGTCTCAGACAATTTAAAGGTGAAATTTATTCACGTGCCTAATCCGACGGTGCGGGTTTTAAAATTGATGCGGGATGAAGTCGACATCGTTCAAAATGATTTAATGCCCGAGTTAATAAACTATTTAGATAACTCAGGCAAGGTCAACATCCATAAAATGCACGGCTCTCGCTTTGCCTACATTGGTTTTAATATGGAAGACCGTGATTTGAAACAACTGAACGTACGCAAAGCCATTGCCTACGGAATAGACCGCAAGGAAATTATTCAATATGTATTTGGTAACTCGGCAAGAGAAGCCAATGCGATTTTACCTGCGGATCACTGGGCCGGCAATCCGAACCTCAAGGGCTATAAATACAATCCAGACAAAGCGAAAACACTTTTGGCGCAGTCCGGGTATTCCTTATCAAACCCGTTAAAGCTCACTTACAAAACCTCCAGCGACCCGTTTCGTATTCGTGTTGCCACCGTCTATCAACACCAGCTGGCAAAAATCGGCATCGACATGGACATACGCAGTTACGACTGGGGCACCTTTTACGGCGACATAAAATCCGGGCGTTTTCAGCTTTACAGTCTCTCATGGATTGGCATCAAAACGCCGGATATTTTTTATTACACTTCACACAGCGAAGCGATTCCACCCAACGGCGCTAACCGCGGCAGATACAACGACAAACAGGCTGACGCGCTTATCGAAAAAGCATCTTCATTTACCGACCTGAAACAACAAGTCCGATATTACGGCGAATTACAGGCATACCTGCTTGATCAATTGCCTTATGTGCCACTCTGGTATGAAGACAATGTGGTTATCACCCAGAAATATGTCCAGAATTATCGCATATCAAGTGACGGAAATTATGACGGACTAATAAACGTTAAAATGGCTAAGCAAGGAAAGCACTAACATGTCCTATTCCATTGTCGTTGATATTTCAAAGCAAACCTTGTCGGTGTTTACACTTCAAAAACATCTGGTAAAACAATATTTAATCGCGACCGCAAAAAACGGCCCCGGCGAAAAATCCGGTAGCGAATGCACGCCCAGAGGAAAACACCTTATCCGCGCAAAAATTGGCGACAAGCAACCGATAAACACCGTGTTTATCGGTCGCCGCCCCACCGGCGAAATTTTCACACCCGCGCTCAAAAAGCAACACCTAAACAGAGACTGGATACTCACCCGCATTCTTTGGTTAAGCGGCACGGAAAAAGGTAAAAACCGTCTTGGTAATATCGACACCATGCGACGCTACGTTTACATACACGGTTGCCCCGATGACGACAAAATGGGTATACCTTCATCTCACGGTTGCATTAAAATGCGAAACACCGAAGTCATTGAATTATTCAACCTGGTGCCAATACAAACAACAGTTGAAATATTTTAACCCGATATTAATCTCAACAGTAATCTCAACAATAATCTCAACAATGGCTTTTAAACATGACTTTCAAACATGACTTTCAAATATGAACAATAAACATAGAATCAAAACAGATCTCGGCAAAGTCGTTGCCATTGGTGGCGGACACGGACTGGGCCGACTATTATCGGCTTTATCTTTCCTAGAACAAAACCTCACTGGCATAGTAACGACCACCGACGATGGCGGCTCAACCGGACGTTTAAGAGATGAAATCGGCTGTATCGCCTGGGGCGATTTACGTAACTGTTTATCTCAGTTGACCTCCGGCAACGATTTAAAAAATACATTATTCGAGTACCGCTTTAAAGAAGCGGGCAGCCTGAGCGGACACAGTTTGGGTAACCTCATGTTATTAGCACTAGACAACATGTGCACCAGACCCACCGACACACTTAACCTGTTTCGCGATTTTTTAAATGTAAAAGCGAATATATTTCCGATGTCTGAAACACCCGCCCACCTTTGCGCCTGTGACGACAAAGGCTGCAAAATACTCGGTGAAGTCAATATCGATGCCGCCGAAGCCTTACCCGTTGGCATTGAAATTGTGCCAGAAGTATCAGCCCCGGCTGAAGTGATATCTGCAATAAAAAGCGCTGACGTCATCATATTGGGCCCGGGCAGTTTTATCACCAGTGTACTACCACCTTTACTGATTCCCGGCATTAAAGAGGCGATCATCAATTCAAATGCCAGCAAACTGTTAGTCGCCAACATGGTACCCGAAGACGGGCCAACCGGAAAAATTCAACTAAAGGAGAAAATAAACTGGATGGAAGGTGTTGTCGGAAAAAATCTTTTTGACACCATTATCTGGCCAGAGTCCCGCTTGTTACGCGGCCCGGGTAATTTAAACATCATACGCGCGAACTTAAAAACCAGCGACCATGAACGCCTGCATGACAAAGTCAAACTAGCGGAAATAATTCACGAAGTCTCAGTGAACATTCAAAACACGCGTCATACTTGAATTAGCCATTTCAAAAAAAGACTTGTTGAAAATACCTTAGGGGAATTCAAAAAAAACATTACAAAAGTCCTTAGCCCAATAAAGACCGGAGGTTTAGGTGTAAACACCGGGTGCCGGATTATGAAAATCCAGAACTTCCTGCGTTGCATAAGACGTTTTGCACTCGTCAATTGATTTTTTAACAATGGCTTTTTTTAATGCGTCATCGACGCGCAACCATTCTTCCCTTAAGTCATCACTGATATTATGTTTCTGAATCGACTCTGACAACATCTGCTGGCGTAACTCAAAAAGCTCGTCACTGATATTCATGTGCTGATGCGCCATTTTTGGTGTTTTACCGCTATACATTCGAGGCCCGCCCGTCAACTGGGTCATAAATGCGGTTTGCTGTTCTTCTAACACTTGTTGTGGTTTATCAGTAAAATATAACTTCAACCACGGGTGTTGATAGGCTTTATCGTAAAAAGTTTTGTGCACTTTTTTCAGCGTACTTATACCACCCAAACGATCAAACAGTGATTTATTAATTGTTGCCATGATGCCTCTCACTTCAAAATATAATATCGAATAAATGAATACCTGTGTGCGAAAGGAGATGGAGATAACGTCTACTTGTAGTGGTTGTTATTATTATAATTTCAACTACCTATACCTAATCTGGTACACAATAGACAGCAACTCAACAAGCACCCAGATTCCTGTTTAGAAACACAGGAAAATAGATAAGACTGCTGCATTACATCCTGCAATTAGTTACCAAAAAATTGCACTGCTGTTTTTACTGACCTGCCCTGTTGAGTATAAATTTGTGCGTAGAAATTCCAGCCGTTCAAACGCCGAATACCAAGTACGGTACAGCGGGAAACTCCATCATTGTGCTGATGCTGATAATAGTTTGAACCAAACACATTTACATCATCTGTGCTTCCGACAAATTTCCCTGAATGAGATAAATCCATCGCCAGACTCATGCCTGATGTTGCTATTTTAGGATTGGCTTCGCCGCCGCCTACGCGCTGCCCCGGTTGAATGTGGGCAACCTTGACGCTGCCATCATTTCGCGGTTGATAAACAAAACTACAACCACTTAACTGGCCGGTGACCATAATGGAAGGCCCACCAATCGCGGGTAAGGTTAGGCCATTTAGTGCAGGCAAAACAACCATTGTTACGCCGTTTTGTTCTTCTGATTGCATTGGTACGTTAAGCGCGTTAAATGCGTGCCCGTTTGCCGCGCCAACAGGGGTTTCAATGCGGTAACGTTTATCACCGGCATCAACAATGCGGCAAGCGGTAATCCCATTGTTGTTTTGCCCTGCAATCACTAATCCATATTCTTGTAATACTTCTAACGTTGAATGACCAACGAGTAGGTTGTGCATTAGTTGGGGGTTCATATATCACCTTTTAAATTCATTAAATATCCTTATCAGGTAAGATATTACATTGTCTAACACCGCGTAGCTGTTAAGCAAATTACACTTTCCTGAAAAATATATGGGGTCGTTTATGATTCCCCTAAAATAAGGAATAAAATCACATTTCCAGGAAATATGATTAAACTAAACCGCTGCTGCACCGGCGACAATTTCCGATATTTCCTGGGTGATAGCGGCCTGACGCGCCTTATTATAAACCAGTTCAAGATCGTCGATTATGTCGCTGGCATTGTTCGAGGCGCTCTTCATCGCGACCATGCGTGCGGCCATTTCACTGGCAATGTTTTCCACCACACCCTGATACACCAGCGACTCGATATAACGCATCAGTAAACCATCAACGACTTCTTTGGCACTCGGTTCATAAATATAATCCCAGCGGTAAGGAGGTTTTTTTTCAGCGTCTGCGGCAACGGGCAGAAGCTGTTCAATGATTGGTTGCTGAGTCACGGTATTAACGAAACGGTTATAAACCAGAAACAGGCGATCAATTTCACCCGCGTCATAGACGTCCAGCATTACCTTAACCGGTCCGATCAAATGACTGATGCAGGGACAGTCGCCAAGCTCTGCGATTTGCGCCTTCATCTGCGTAAAGCGTTTAAAAAACTGTGTGGACTTATGACCAATGGCGCAGACATCTACCTCGACATTTTTATCTAGCCAACGGCGCATATCGGCCAGCGCATCCCTAAACAGGATGTTATTAAGGCCGCCACACAAACCACGATCCGAAGACACAATAATATAACCGACTCGTTGTGGGTTTTCGCGATCCAGTAGGTATCGATGATGATATTCTGACTGCGCATAAGCAAGATGGTGAATCACGTTGCGCATTTTTTCCGCATAAGGACGCGATGCGCTCATACGAACCTGGGCTTTACGCATTTTACTCGTGGCCACCATTTCCATCGCACGGGTGATTTTTTGCGTATTCTTGATGCTCTTGATCTGCGCACGTATCTCTTTGCCACTTGCCATGTTGCTGTCTCCGTCTTAACAGGTGATCGTGGATTTGAATTTTTTAATTGCGGCATTCATGACCGATTCAATTTCTTCATTATCTAATGTTTGCCAGCAACTCCGCCTCATTCTACTTCATGCAGGCCTGCCTGGCGTTACCGTTTTTCCCCTCTGCCTTTCCCTACCAGCTTCTTCGATGTTTAATTTCCTCCTCCCTACCCATTTTTATTCGCAATTAAACCACCAGACTTAAACATCACATCACCATCGTACCGGCACTTTGCAACGTTAAGTAAATAGCGTAGGCAACCGGTAAGGCCATCACGGCAAGCAACGTCACCGTATTTTTCCAAATTCGGCTTTCGTCTTCAAAGGGATAAAACGCAACCAGCGGCACAATCGCGATCAACGGTAAAACTATCCAAGGCACTTTTGCGTAAACCACAGCGGCAGGCAAAATTAGCGCGGCCATAAATCCGCTGGTTAAGGTAACCGTAAAACCGGCTTCACCGTCTTGAAGATCACCTGGCTGACTACCCCGTTTAAAAAATAATTGAATGAACAAATAGGCCGCCCCTGCTGCACCCAATGATAAACCCATTTGTCCAAGTAGTGCCGATGCACCGATCAGCGCGGTTAACCCCACACCAAAACCGCTGGCGGTGGCCGCAGTGCCTGCGGCCACCGCTGTTGCTTCACTCAAACGGAAAAACACACCGACCATCCACGCGGCATAAATCAAATAACCGGCAACCGGTATCAACATGTCAACCGGATGTCGGGAAAGCACAGGCCACACCACCCACAACATAGCCAGTGCGCCCAGCGTATAGAATACATTCAGCCAGATTTTTGAATATAAGCGTGAATACGAAACCGATGAAAGCAACAAACCCAATATCGGCGCAATTAAAACCAGTAATGTAATTTTTCGGGTAGATGTCAACGGCTCAAGTGAAATCCCGCTACTAAGCAATACCGACACAACAAATCCTGAGACGATCGCCAGGCCCGCCAGCGCTTTAAAGCGATAAAAAATACCGGCAACAATCAACGCGATAACAAACGGCGCTACCCCGCTTTGTATGGCAGGGTGATCGAACAAAGTCGTTTCCATTAAGTAATCCTCTTTACTGACATCTTAATTATGGCGTAAAGCGCGCTCATTAAGATCATAAAGATCATAAATAATTCAACATGGTTGTTGAAATTAGGTGGTAAGTCGTATATTATCATTTGCTAATATATGGCTGACGCGTAAAATGACGTCGTGCTTACCGCGCTACAAAGCAAAACCGGCATTGAAAAACCAGAGACATACAACTATATATTAGTAATTAAATAGATTCTAACTGTTATATAGGATATATTTCAATTACTTATATTTATGCCCGAAAAAACACGCGCTCGCGATAAATGAAAAGTAACTATCAAGGTAAATATATGAAACGACCCCTAATATTGAGTATAGCCCTCACTGGCGTTATGCATTTCTCATTAGCCAACGCCGCCGGACAGGGACTGCTAGATATATACAACAAAGCAGTCGAAAAAGACCCGGTTTTAGCCGGTGCTCAGTTTGCCGCAGATGCAGGTAAAGAAAAAAGCACGCAAGGACTGTCGTTATTGTTACCCAGAGTCAGTGTGTCGGCTGACGCGAGTTATGACTACTCAAACATTCAATACGGTAACAATCTATTTAACTTACCAGACTCGAAAACACTCTCAGATAGCCGAAGTTACGGCATGCAAGTTTCACAACCGCTTTTTCGTGCGGCCGATATAAAAGCGTATTCACAAAGTAAAATAGTCACGCTGCAAACTGAAATTCAGCTAAAAATAGCCGAACAGGATTTAATTTTACGCGTTTCCCAGGCCTATTTTGACGTGTTATCCGCCAACGAAAACTTACAGGTGTCTAACTCACAATCAAAAGCATTTAAAGAAAGCCTTGAGCGTGCAAAGTTGACCTTTAAGGTCGGTACTTCTACAAAAACCGACAAACTCGAAGCACAGGCAAGATACGATCTTGCCAAAGCCAATGAAATATCGGCGTCAAACCAGTTAGCTATTGCTAAACAATCACTAGTCAGCATCATTGGCGAGATACCCAGCACCTTAAAAAAGCTCAAAGATAATGCCGCACTCACCAAGCTCAAAGCCAATAACATTCAATATTGGGTCGACACCGCCATTGCGCGCAACCTTCAACTGGGTTTAGTCAATACCGGTTATAAAATTTCTAAATTTGAAGTGCAAAAGCTTAAAAGTGACCGCCTTCCCACGCTTGACCTGGTTGCCAGCGCCTCTAAATCTAATCGATACAACAGCTTTTTAGACAAAAACATTGATACCACAAACGCCTCGATCAACCTGCAGCTTGCCATGCCAATATACACCGGTGGCCTGGTATCGTCTCGCATCAGAGAAGCGGAAAGCCTCAAGTTTCAACAGCAACAAAACAAAATTAACATACAGCGTCAGATCGTATTACAGGCACAACGGGCTTACTTAAATTCCTACAATGGACTACAGCAGGTCGAAGCCTTACAGCAAGCATTAAAATCCAGTAACAGCGCACTTGAAGCAACACAAAAAGGCCTGGAAGTTGGGGTAAGAACCAACCTCGACCTGCTTGATTCTCAGCAGCAGTTTTTCTCAACCGAGCGCGATTTTACGATTGCAAAATACAATTATCTGTTAAATGTGTTAAACCTGAAAGCAGCGGCTGGCATACTAAGCCAAGACGACATCGCTGACATGGATTCGCTGCTTAACTAACGGAAAAATATCCAGCCCCGCCGTATTTTCATTCAAATGCGGCGGGTTCCACGCCCCGCGCTCAACGCGCTTTCCTCGCTGCTGCCAGGCAAATTGGTCACACAACCATTCAAACAACCATTCAAACATGTTAAACCGGCTTTTTATCTGATAACCTTAACCCTAGAAAAATCACTGGTACTCATTTATGACCACAGATAATATTGATAATACCGATAGTGAAAGTGAAGACTGGCAACTCGTCCCCGATCTTATTCATCTAAACCACGCAGCGGTCGGTCCCTGGCCACAACGCACCAAACTCGCCATCCAGGCCTTTGCTGAAGACAACGCCACGCGAGGCTCATTAAATTATTTAAAATGGGTCGAAACAGAAACCGAATTACGAAAACAACTTAAAACACTCATCAACGCCAGAACCAGCACTGAAATATCACTACTCAAAAACACGTCTGAAGCACTCTCGGTTATTGCTTACGGCATCGACTGGCAGCCGGGTGACAATGTCGTCATCAGCGACCAGGAGTTTCCGTCCAACTACATTGTCTGGGAGTCACTTAAATCTAAGGGCGTAGAAATAAAATACGCCAATCTCGACAACCCCGATCCCGAACAAAGCCTGATAACACTTTGTGATAATAAAACCCGATTGCTCTCGATTAGCTCAGTGCAATATTCCACCGGCCTTAAAATGAAACTTAAACCGCTGGGGGACTATTGTCGCCAGCAAAATATTTTATTTTGCGTTGATGCCATTCAAAGCATTGGTGCCCACGCCATTGATGTCATCAACTGCAATATCGACTTTGTTGTCGCCGATGGACACAAATGGATGTTAGCGCCCGAAGGCATTGCATTATTTTATTGCCGCGAAGAAATCAGAGACTCACTGCAATTAAATCAATTCGGTTGGCACATGGTTGAAGATTTTTTAGACTTTAATAACAAAAACTGGCAGGCCGCCAATAACGGTAGGCGATTTGAATGCGGCAGTCCGAACATGCTAGGCGTTCACGGCTTACACGCCAGCCTTTCGCTTATTCTTGAACACGGCATTAAACACATCAGTGAAAAAATCGAACAAAAAGTAAACCTTCTCATCAATGGGCTTCAGGATCGACCCGAAATCAACATCATCACCCCGCTGGATCCGGCGAGAAGATGTGGCATATTCACCTTTAAATCCACCTCAATTGAAACGCCTGAATTGTTCAACACGTTAGCCAATAAAAACGTATTTTGTGCCATGCGTGGCGGCGGTGTGAGGCTATCGCCCCACTATTACACCCCTGACGAGAAAATTGAACAAGTTGTTGAATACATCACAAAAATATAAACTAACTTTTTAAGAAAATGATGCTCCAAGGTATTGTATATCTTCAATATGCTAGGTGTTGCTAAACATAAAGCTAAACATAAAGCTAAACATAAAGCTAACAAAAAGCTAAACAAAAACCAATCAAAAACGGCACGGAAAGTGTCAGCTATAATATACAAAGACGGTGTTCACGTTAATTAGAAAAACCGTTTTATTTTAGATCAACCATTTGTCAGTTTTCGCTTGTAAAAGGATTATTAATGCGCAAACATCGTCGCTTAGGCCTGTTAAACAATCAGTTTACCGGCGTATTTCCGTTGGCTCCTGCCTCAAAGGAGATCAACCACACTGTCATGCTGACACTTCCTCACCCCCAAAATAAACTCAGGAAATTATTATGATTACCGCATTGCTGTTTATCTTACTCTTCGGTGCATTAGCCTACGTTCGTGTGTCGGCCATTATCTGGGCGATTGTGATGGGTGCCTATTTGCTGCTGGCCGGTTTTGTCACCGACAGCCCGGTATTACTACCCTTGCTTTGGGGTATTTACGGCGTCATCGCCTCACTCTCACTAATTCCGCCACTGCGTAAACTGGTACTTACTGGTGTCATGTTAAAGGCGTTTAGAAAAATTCTACCAGCCATGTCACGCACCGAAAAAGACGCACTTGATGCCGGCACGGTCTGGTTTGATGGTGATTTATTCAGCGGCAATCCTGACTGGGACAAGTTACTCAAACACAATACCGCCAGACTCAGCGCCGAAGAGCAGGCGTTTCTTGACGGGCCAGTGAACGAATTTTGTGAGATGGTCGACGACTGGAAAATTTCCCAAATTGATAATGACCTGCCACCGGAGGTCTGGCAATTTATAAAAGACAGTGGCCTTTTCGGTATGATCATCCCAAAAAAATACGGCGGCCTTGAGTTTTCAGCCATTGCACACTCAGCGGTAGTGATGAAAATTTCCACACGCAGTGCCGCAGCAGCGGTATCCGTGATGGTGCCCAACTCACTCGGCCCCGCCGAATTATTACTGCGTTACGGCACCGAAGAACAAAAAAATTATTATTTACCCCGACTCGCCAAAGGCGACGAGATTCCCTGCTTTGCGCTCACGGGCCCGGAGGCAGGCAGCGACGCCAGCTCCATCCCGGATTTTGGCATCGTCTGTCAACAGGATTTTGACGGCAAAAAAGATGTGCTCGGCATACGTGTCACCTGGAACAAACGTTACATCACACTCGGCCCGGTGGCCACGGTACTCGGCCTCGCCTTTCACCTGCGCGACCCTGACGGCATTTTAGACGACCAATATGAAACCGGCATCACCTGCGCGCTTATCCCCACCAGTCATCCCGGTGTGAATATCGGTCGTCGCCATCAGCCCACCGGTATCGGTTTTCAAAACGGGCCGAACAGCGGCACCGATGTTTTTATCCCCATGGACTGGGTCATTGGCGGCCTGCCACAAGTCGGACAGGGCTGGCGCATGTTAATGAATTGTTTAGCCGCCGGGCGCACAATTTCGTTACCGGCACTGAGTGTTGGCGCGGCAAAATTCACCAGCCGTTCGGTTGGCGCTTATGCCCGCGTTCGAAAACAATTTAAAATGCCCATCGGTTATTTTGAAGGCGTCGAAGAACCCTTAGCAAGGGCCGCAGGCCACGCTTATATGATGGAGGCAGCGCGCACACTAACCGCCAGTGCGCTTGATCATGGCGAAAGCCCGTCTGTTCTATCAGCGGTATTAAAATACTCACTAACCGAAAGAATGCGCACATCGGTTAACGACGCAATGGATGTGCAGGGTGGCGCAGGTATCTGCCTCGGGCCAAACAACATACTGGGCAAATTATACCAGGCCATCCCCATCAGCATCACCGTTGAAGGTGCTAATATTTTAACGCGAACCCTTATCGTTTTTGGCCAGGGCGCGATTCGTTGTCACCCGTATGTACTTAAAGAAATGCAGGCCGCCACAGAAACAAATCAAAAAAAAGCACTGGCTGATTTTGATGCCGCCTTCTCAGGGCACATCTACTTTTCCACCAGCAATTTTTTTCGCGCCTTGTTTATGGGCTTAACCAATGCCAGCTTTATTAACGTCCCTGAAAACGTCAATCTGCAACGTTATTACCAACAGGTTACGCGTTTCAGCAGTGCGTTTGCCCTGTTAACTGACATCGCCATGCTGATGTATGGCGGTGGATTAAAACGCAAAGAAAAACTGTCCGGTCGTTTTGCCGATGCACTCAGCAGCATGTACCTGATTTCTGCTTCACTTAAACATTTTAATACCCAGGGCTGCCCAGAGGCAGACTTACCTTTACTGCAGTGGGCATGTGAAGATAACCTGTATCGGTTACAACAAAGTCTGTTAGGTATTACACAAAACTTACCTAACGCGATTTTTGGTAAAGCCCTGGAAATTATTATTTTTCCATTAGGCAAACGTTTAAAACCACCATCGGATGAATTGGGCCACAAACTCGCGCGCATCTTGCTCACGCCTTCAGACACAAGGGATCGATTAACTTCAGGTATTTTCATCCCTCAGTCAGAAGACCAACAGGTCGCCCGTTTAGAAAAAGCATTCAGCATGGCCGAGCAGGCAGACAAAGTCGAAAAACGTTTATATGCTTTAAAAAGAAATGGCGATATCAGCGGTGAAACAATCGATGATTTATTAACAGTAGCAGACAAACAATCACTCATCACCGACCAGGAAGGCAAAATGTTCAGCGAATTTTTAGATTTGAGAAAACAGATTATTGCTGTTGATGATTTTGAAAAAGATGCATTTCGTTTGAAGGCTTAAATTTAAAATTTAAAATTTTAAGTATTAATAGAGCTTAACTGTAACTGTCCAGCAAGGAAAAATCATGGTCACAACCACCCGTAAAAAATCCCTATCAAAACCGGTTTATATTGTTGATGGAAGCCGCTCGCCTTTTTTAAAAGCGCGAGGGAAAACAGGGCCATTTGCCGCCGCGGATTTAGCCGTGCAAACCGGACAGGCACTCATGCAACGACAAAATTTTGATGCAAGCGCCTTTGATGAAGTCATCATGGGTTGCGTCATGCCCAGTGCTGACGAAGCCAACATCGCCAGAATTACCGCCCTTCGCCTGGGCTGCGACGAAAGCGTGCCCGCGTGGACAGTACAACGCAACTGCGCGTCCGGCATGCAGGCGTTAGATTGTGCGGCGATGAATATTGCCACCGGCCGTTCTCATTTAATCCTGGCCGGCGGTGTAGAATCCATGAGCCGCGCACCGGTTTTATTAAACAATATGATGGTCGACTGGTTAAGTGATTTTTCCCGAGCTAAGTCGCCCGTCGCAAAAGTCAAAGCGCTTAGCAAACTGCGCGGCAAACACCTTAAACCCATCATTGGCCTGTTAAGAGGTTTAACCGACCCGACTAACGGACTTAACATGGGGCACACCGCTGAAATACTCGCACATAATTTTAGTGTTTCCCGTCGTCAAATGGACAGCTATTCCGCCGAAAGTCATCGTCGACTTGCCGCCGCACAGGACAACCACCACCTTGACGAAATCGAAACAATTTACGACACAAAAGGACACTTTTATGCTGATGATGACGGCCTGAGGCGTGACTCAGATATTGCCAGCCTCGGAAAATTGAAACCCGTATTTGATCGCAAGTTCGGTAAGGTCACGGCCGGTAACGCAGCGCAGGTAACCGATGGCGCCGCACTGCTGATACTTGCCAGCGAAAATGCCGTGAAAGAACACAAACTACCGGTGCTTGGAAAAATCATCGACAGCCACTGGGCTGGCCTGGATCCCGCGCAAATGGGGCTTGGCCCCTCCCACGCGATGGCCCCCCTATTGGCGCGAAATAAACTGGCTATAAAAGACATCGACTACTGGGAAATCAACGAAGCCTTTGCCACCCAGGTGCTTGCCTGTATAGAAGCATGGAAAAGCGAGGAATATTGCAAGACTCAATTAGGTTTAAAAACCGCGCTGGGTGAAATCCCCCACGAACGGCTCAATGTCGACGGCGGCGGCATTAGCATTGGTCACCCTGTCGGCGCCAGCGGTGCGCGCATCGTGTTGCACATGCTAAAAATATTAAGGCGAGAAAATGCCAAACGCGGCATTGCAAGTTTGTGTATTGGTGGCGGCCAGGGCGGCGCAATGTTAATTGAAACGGTAACGGAGTAAAAAAAATGGCTGACAATAATCAATTTCAACACTGGAAGCCTGTCACTGACGCAGAAGGTATTTTGTGGCTTCATCTCGATCAAAAAGACAAAGGCACAAACGTGCTTTGTGTCTCGGTACTAGAAGAACTGGAAACCATTCTTAGCGATATTCACTCAACGCATTTACCTTCAGGCGTGGTGTTTTTATCCGACAAAAAATCCGGCTTTATTGCCGGTGCTGACATAAAAGAATTTACCAAAATCGACGGCATTGATCAGGCCGTAAAACACGTACAACGCGGCCAGAAAATCATGGATGATATCGCCGAATTAAAATGCCCCACTGTCGCGATGATTCACGGTTTTTGTATGGGCGGCGGTTTTGAGCTAGCCCTCGCCTGCGACTATCGCATTGTGGATGATGGCCCGAAAACCCGTTTAAGCCTGCCCGAAGTACAGCTTGGCATTCATCCCGGCTTCGGTGGCACCGTCCGGCTGCCCCGCCTCATTGGCGCGCCTGCGGCAATGGACATTATGTTAACCGGCAAACCAATCAACGCCAGAAAAGCCAAAAAACTCGGCATGATTGATTACGCTGTGCCAACACGGCAGTTAATTCCGGCAACCAAAAAAACCATCATGGATCACCCGCCGCTTCACAAGGCAAGCCGCATGCAGGCCTTATCTAACCACATGCTGGTGCGTCCATTATTAAAACGCTTGATCATCAAAAACGTGGCAAAAAAAGCTCGGCAGGAACATTATCCCGCACCTTACGCCATTATCGATTTGTGGGCAAAATATTTTGACGATCCTAAAAAAATGATGGAGGAAGAGGCGAAATCAGAAGCGAATCTGGTTGTCGGATCAACCTCAAAAAACCTGGTGCGGGTATTCTTTCTGCGCGAGACACTCAAGGCATTGGGCAAAACGAAAGCAACCAACATGAGTTTCAAACATGTGCACGTTATTGGTGCCGGTGTCATGGGTGGCGATATCGCAGCCTGGTGTGCCTTGCGGGGTTTAAGTGTCACCTTGCAGGATCGAAATGAAAAAACCATTGCTCAAGCAATAAAACGCGCGCATAAACTTTTCTCCCGAAAATTGAGAGGTGACCGGCTGGGCATTATCGACGCGATGGATCGACTCGTCCCCGACATGAAAGGCTTAGGCATTCCCAAAGCCGATGTCGTTATCGAGGCCATCATCGAAAACATTGAAGCCAAGCAAGGCTTATACAAAGCACTTGAACCAGTCATGAAAAAGGGCGCGCTGCTCACCACCAATACCTCAAGCATTCCGCTTGAAGTCTTAAACACTGTATTAAAAAATCCAGAGCGATTAGTCGGCCTGCACTTTTTTAACCCGGTAGCACAAATGCCCTTAATTGAAATCGTCACCGCAGAAAATACCAGCCAGGAAGCGGCCGACAACACAGCCGCGTTCGCAGCGCGCATTGATCGTTTACCCTTACCCGTCAAGAGCGGCCCGGGTTTTCTCGTCAATCGTATCCTCATGCCCTACATGCTTGAGGCCGTACGCATCCATGAAGAAGGCGTGCCCGCCAGTGTCATCGATAAAATTGCACTAGAGTTTGGTATGCCAATGGGACCACTAACCCTGGCCGATACCGTCGGCCTGGATATTTGCCTGTCTGTGGCCAATATTTTGTCCAAAGAACTGGATGTTACCGTACCTGAAAGCCTCAAAAAGTTGGTTGAAAGCGGCAAACTGGGCGCGAAATCCGGGGGTGGTTTTTATGAATATAAGGCTGGCAAAAAAATAAAGGTGAAAAAACAGGAAAGCAACGTTGATTCTAACGCCCTGCAGGAGAGGATGATCGGACGCATGCTGGACGAGTCTGCCGCCTGCTTGAGCGAAGCCGTTGTTGCCAGCAAAGATCAACTTGATGCCGGTGTGATTTTTGGGACGGGGTTTGCGCCTTTTCGCGGCGGCCCGCTGAATTACGCTGAAACCCAGACGTAAGTAAACACTAAAAACACACAGGAACACACAGGAACAAAGGCTCATACGCCTGATAAAAACTGAAGATAGAAGATAACAACTAACCTCAAAAGCAGTAAACCATATATCCAACATGGTTTACTGCTTTTTTTTGCTCTTTTTTCAAAAAAATATCATTAAAATTCACTTTCTGCCGATACAACATTAAGAATCAACGCAAAGTGTATCCCCTTACGCTTCGCGACTGAGGTATACTCCTGACCGAATAAAACAACCATGGGCTTTATATGTTTCACCCTATTCGTATATTAATTATTGAAGATTACGAAGACGACTGTTTATTAATACTTCGCGAATTGCGTAAAGGCGGTTTTGAGCCAAGTCATTTAAGGATTGAAAGCAAAGTCGAAATGGAAGCAGCACTCAACGCAGAAGAGTGGGACATCATTATTTCTGACTACACGATGCCTAACTTCAGCGCCCCGGCTGCGCTAAAAACCTTAAAAAATACCAAAAAAAACATCCCATTTATTGTTGTTTCTGGAAATGTCGGTGAAATTATCGCCGTTTCACTCATGCAACACGGTGCATCTGATTATGTAAATAAGGACAACCTTTCCCGCTTATGCCCTGCTATTCAACGGGAAATTAACGAATCTAAAATACGCAAGCAACGCATTGAATCAGAGGGTATTACTAATCGACTCTGGGATATTTTCAATCATTCTTTAAATGAAATATATGTCTTTGACGGTGAAACTTATCAATTTATCACGGTAAATGAATCAGCCTTACATAATCTGGGTTACTCCTCATCAGAAATTAAAACAAAACGCGCATGGGATCTAACACAGGAATTTGATGAAATCGAGTTTAAAAATAAGATAGCCCCGATCAAAAATAGTGATGTAAAATTTCTCAATTTTGAAACCCAGCACACCCGAAAAAATGGCTCAACTTATCCCGTTGAAATTCGAATACAGCTATCCACGGAGACAAAGCCCATATTTTACGCCGTTGCTCTTGATATAACTGAACGCAAGAAATCTCTTCAAAAAATTGAAAGCCTGGCCAGATTTCCCGAAGAAAATCCACAGCCTGTACTGCGTGTAAATTATAACTACGACGTTTTGTATAACAACCCCTCCAGTAACCAAATGATCAGAACCTGGAATGAAGCAAGCCACAAGAAAATACCTGATGACTGGAAAGACATTATCGATAGCTGTCAGCAATCACGCGACTATCAGTTTTTTGAAAATAAAATTGGCCAGCGAATTTATACCTGGCTGATGTTTCCTTCTAAAATCGGCGAATACATCAATTGTTATGGTCATGATGTTACCGAACAAAAAGAAAGTGAAAACGTTCTCAAACAAGCCTACCAGGTGTTCGAGAACATTAGCGAAGGCATCATGATTTGCAACAAGAATGATGTTATTACCGCAATTAACCCGGCGTTCACCAATATTACCGGATATTCCGAAATTGATATTCTCGGACAAAGTGCCTCCATATTAAATGTTGCGGCGAATGAAAAAAAGTTTTTCCGAAACGGAAAGTCCATTGTCAAAATAAAGGGAAAATGGCAGGGCGAGCACTTTTTCCAGAAAAGCAGTGGTGAAGAAATTCCCGTCAGCCTCTCGATTTCAACGATTAAAAATGACAAAAAAATAAGCAGTTATATCTATGTGTTTTCTGATATCGCCGAGCACAAGCAGGCGCAGCAACATATACATAATTTGTCATACTATGACCCATTAACCAATTTACCAAACAGACCTCATATCCATGAAAAGTTATGTGATTTACTGGAAGACGCAAATAAATTCAGTCACTCTGTATCAGTCATTTATCTTAATTTGAATCGTTTTAAAACCATCAACGAAAGCCTGGGCCACAAAACTGCAGACCGTGCATTAGCACTGGTCGCACAAAGACTTTCAGCAGCGATACCCACAAATGCATTTCTCGGCCGCATGGGCGCCGATGAGTTCATTATCATTGTTGATAATTCTATAATCGACACTGAAGATAATGAAATAATTAGCCAAATTTCAATGGCATTTGACGATTCTTTCGAATTACAGGGTCAGGAAACCTTTATTAATGCCACACTGGGGGTGTCACATTATCCGATAGACGGCTATTTACCTGACGAGTTGATTAAACATGCCGAATCAGCCGTTGTTCACGCTAAACAAAAAGGAAAGTACTTTGAAATTTATTCAAACGAGCTGCTTACGAGAAACAAAGAACACATAATTTTTGAAACTAATCTTCGGAAAGCGCTTGAGCGAAATGAGTTCGTACTTTATTACCAGCCGAAAGTCGATCTTAAAACAAAAAAAATTGTCGGCCTGGAAGCCCTAATCCGTTGGCAGCGCCCGGACATTGGTTTAGTGCCACCCAATGATTTCATCCCTTTGTTAGAAGAAACCGGAATGATTCTCTCGGTTGGCAACTGGGTTATCGAAGAGGCATGCCGACAATTAAAGGAATGGGAGCACATGGGCTTTGCCAATATTAATGTCGCGGTTAATCTCTCGGGAAAACAATTTAATCAGAAAAATCTCGCGAACAACATTTTAACCATACTTAACGATGCCGGCGTCAACCCGCGAAACATTGAGCTTGAAATAACCGAAAGCACCATCATGCGACAATACGAAAACGTCATCGCAACGCTGAATGAATTGCACAGTCATAATTTTCTCATCTCAATTGATGACTTTGGCACGGGTTATTCGTCCCTTGCCTATCTCAAACACTTCCCTATCGATATTTTAAAAATTGATCGCTCATTTGTCATGGAAATCCCAAAAGACAAAGATGACACGGCTATCGTAAACACCATCATATCCATGGGCCACAACCTTAACTTAAAAGTCATTGCCGAAGGCGTGGAAACACTCGACCAGGTCAATATATTGGAAAACATGGGTTGCGAACTAGCCCAGGGCTTCTACTTTAGCAAGCCGGTGCCTGCAAATGTTGTTGCAGACTTACTCAAGAAACAATAGTTATTTAAAAAGTAACTACCCACTTTGTCAGTGTAACGTACCGAACTAAATGCGGATATCGAAAGCCTGCTAAACCCCGACAAGCAGAATATAGAGTGACCCAAGTCACCGAGCAGATCATTTTTGGGAAGTCTCAAGTGAAAGACAAAACAGCAAGAATAGAAAAGGGGCTAAAGGGTTACGACACTTATTTTACTGAAACAATAACCTTCAAGATTAAATAAAGATATAGGCATAAGAAATTTTAATTGCTTATGCCTTTTTTATCGTAATTCAATAACTTATGGTTATGCATTCTGATAATGGTAGTCCAATGAAAGGCGCGACCCATAGGTGTTCGGGATTTTAAATACATCCCAAGTCATCAGCTAAAATCTGTAACGTCGTACGCCTGTGCTTATGATTTTTTTCATACACCTCACGAGAAAACAATTTTATCCTTCCATTCAACTTTTTAAAATAATTACTCAATATTAAATATTTTATAAAGTCTCGCGCGAGTAAAATAACAACATGACTTAACCTTTGAAACGATATAGCCAATTTTTGGCGATTTGTTAGATTTTTGGCGCTCTCGCTATAAACAACATGCATTGCAAAGCTAGCAATAATGGAAGACAGTATGAGTGATTCAATAATATTGTCATTGTTTGACGTCATTTTATCATCCACGTTTAACGAACGTTTACATCCTTTGAATATAAGTTCAATTTGCCATCTTATTCGATAGAGTGAATAAATTACCGATGCGTTTACTTCAAGATTACTAACATACCAGTGATATTTTCTATCTTCTTTATTCCAAAACCCAATCACACGATAGCGTTTCGGGGTTTTTCGCCCCACTTCACCAAAAAATTCAATAATTCTCCCCCGTCTCTTTTTCAAGTGAATGGAAGATAGTTTTTCGCCAATTAATTCGCTACTTATCCCTTTTACAATTTCACTAATCGAGATTACCGCATTGACTTTAACCCTTGATAGAAAGAACCCTTGTGCTAAAACGATCTCATTGAAGAGACTATAATCCCAATAACCTAAATCAAAAATAATCAGTTTTCCTTTTAACCAATCCACGTTGGGAAAGCACTTTCGATCATTCATTGACGTTGGTGATGTTGAGAACCACTCCATTTTCCCCGACAATAGATTGAAGCATGCATGCCACTTTATTCCCGAAAATGTTCGAGTGCCGGGAAAGGATTCTTTAGCACCATCCCAAAGCGTAATTGAACTTGAGTCAATGAGTAATATTGATGTTACTTTTAGCTTATCGAGTATTTTCTTCGAGTTATAGTCAAATCTGGTGTTTCACAAGTGAAATCAAGCGGCGACCTCGTCAACTTTTTTCACCTCAATTCCATCTTTGAATTTAACTCCGGTAATGACTTTACCCAAGCTATCAAAGCCGCGTAATCGACGCCAATTTTCTTGCGCACATTGAC
>Ga0316208_1001342_pt1 | contig 23434 bp, 22 predicted proteins | sample 3monopyrite_MG_FD_204944 | JGI IMG/M metagenome (GOLD analysis project Ga0316208, IMG submission 204944) | Microbial mat bacterial communities from mineral coupon in-situ incubated in ocean water Damariscotta River, Maine, United States -... | ecosystem: Environmental > Aquatic > Marine >... | reverse complement strand
CCCACGGGGTATGGATACCCAATAGCAGGCTGTAATGGTCTTCTACTTCCATGATAAGCTAATCCATACTGACGAGTTAATGAAGCACGTTATTTTACGGTAATTTCACATAGATCTACGAAGAACCCCTTTTGGTAAAAAGAGCAGCATGACGTTTACCAACGAGGAGGGAGAACAAGAGAAGGATGACCTTACCTATAATCGCCAGGATTTTTGGGCGACCACATCGAACAAACAGGTCAACTTCGTGCAGCACATTCGCAGCATGTTGAAGTCCGATGGCCGCGCAGCAGTAGTGGTACCGGATAACGTATTGTTTGAAGGCGGTGCCGGTGAAACGGTGCGTAAAAAACTATTGGAGAATACTGATCTGCATACTATCTTGCGACTACCTACAGGTATCTTTTACGCCAATGGCGTGAAGGCGAATGTGTTCTTCTTCGATAATCATCCTGCACAAAAGGCAGCCTGGACCAACGAGGTTTGGATCTATGATTACCGTACCAACGTACATCATACGTTGAAGAAAAAGCCGATGCAGTTGAGTGATCTTCAGGCGTTTATCGACTGCTTTAATCCAGAGAACCGTCACAAGCGCAAAGAGACTTGGCACCCAGAAAAGAATCCTGAAGGGCGCTGGCGAAAATACAGCTATAAAGAAATTATCGCCCGTGACAAAACCAGCCTGGATATCTTTTGGTTAAAGGATAAGTCTCTTGCGGATTTGGATAACCTGCCAGAACCAGATGTATTGGCTGAAGAGATTATCGAGAATATGGAAGCGGGGTTGGATAGCTTTAAAAGCGTGTTAGCGACGTTAAATAGCTAGTTTTTCGTTTCTGTGCAGGAATCGATTTCCGGTTTTCCCGAGACCTACAAACTCCGCTGGGATAAATTTCGGCCGTCATCAATCGCGCCATGGCGTCTTGTGAGGCCAGTGGCCTCCGGTCATTTTCGTGGTGTCACGAAAATTATCGAGTTGGGTAAAGGGCGCTGTGTAAATATAGGAATGTGTTCGTTAGTTAAAGTAAACGCGTTTTCTTTAACTAAAGACCGCCATAAGTTAAACATGGGTTAATAAAGCCGGTTTGAACTTGCATGAAATCATTGTTTATCGCCTGGCTCACCCGTGTACGCTAGTTCTTCTTCGGGCCGAACACTTTCTTAAAGGTAGTGTGCCTCACCTCTCGCCAATTTTTGGGGAGGTCTCCGTTGATCTCCAAAGCTTCATAGATTTCTACCACCAACTGTTTATCGATATATTTACCGCTGAGCATTTTGTGCAGTAGCTCGTGGCCGTGCCAGACTGATTTTTCCAGATCAAATTCATCTGCAAGCTGGTGCATGCTCAGGTCATCAGTGACGACGATGGCTGGCCGTACTTGGCCAAAGGCGAGAATGTAGCAGTCGGCGGGTGAAGGTGGGGTTTTATAATTGGCAGCGTTTTCGAGGACGTGTTGGCGGAAGATGCCTTTGGTGATGTTTAGAATTTCTTTCTCGTCTTTCTTTAGTCGAACCTGTTTGGCAAGGCGCTCTTCTATATGTTCTGGGTTATCAAGCCATGGGTAGTTATGGCGCAGTCTTGGGTTTCTATGGACTTCATTCTCAGTGATTTTGAGTATGGTGAGCACATACTCTTTTTGCCCGAACTTGACGCCGAGCATGGGGCGGACACGTTTGGCTAATCTAAGGTAGGCATTGGTGTCGAGCAGGACCAGTGTCAATGAGTAAATTCCTCATGCAGTGCCTGGGCATCGCCGATGGAGAGATCAAGTATCTGTTGCAGATAGCCTGCTTCGGTGCCTTTGTCCTGAATCATCTGTTTAATAGCTTGGAAAAAGGTGGAGTGGAAGTTGTTTTCTGCGTTGGCGATGAACTGCTGAGGGCTTGGGGGCATGGGGTCAAATAGTGCTTCGCTGACCAATGGGCCGGGGATACTGTTACGCACCATGTGAATGGCGCGGTCATCTACACTGAGTGCTGGCAGTTTAGCGAAGGCGGTAAAATCTTTGACGCGCTGGTATACCGTATTGAGAGAAATACTGTGTTCATGGGCGTGATGAAGCAAGGCATCAATCTCCCCATTGGCACTCTGTTTGCGGCTGGCTTCTGCGTAGGCAGATTCGGCGCAAGCGCGAGGAAACAGCAATGAACCGGCAAAAGCATCGGCATAGTCTTCACCTTCGGTGGTACCTGCTAAATCTGGTGTGAATACGTGAGCCAGTTCGTGCGCCATCCAGAATTTGAAGTCTTCGACGCGGGTATCCAGATTCACAAAGATAAAGGTGACATCTTCCGCTGGCAGGCGGATGTGCATGGCGTTTTCATGGTTGCCTTTGTGGCCCCACAACACGGGAATCAGGATAGCTCCGCAATCAGCAAATTCACCGATCAGTTGTTCGTACCGTAGTACGGCGTGGTCACCCACGCCTAGCCGAACACGGGTTTGGGATACCGCAGTTTGTAGTTTTCCGTATTCCGTTGATGGCGAAGTAATGAGCGTGCGTAGTGCCTGCATTTCTGGCAGATAAGGCACTAGAGGTTTGAGCAACATGCCAATTTCAGACGTTTTGCTAATGTGCGCATCGGTGGTTTTTGCATTGCCTTTTTTTCTAAAGGCAACCACAGGCTGGTCTTTTTCCTCTGTTTGTACCAGTTGCTCAAAGCTCAGACGTAATAGAGTGGCGAGTTTGAGGAGTGTTGCGGGACGTGGAAATCCCTCCCCCTGCATCCAGTTCGTCACTGATTGGGCGGAAACGCCTACCTTCTCAGCCAGTTTGGATTGGGTCCAGCCTTGCTCTTCAAGGGTTTGCTGGAGGGTGATCTGATTAATGACCTTACGCATGGCGCTGCATTATATGGAGTCCAAAATTGAAATCAAGTTTTTTCAAGTATCGGCTGATTGGGGGGGGGAAGTCCAGTTCGATCATTTTCGTGGCGTCACGAAAATGGTCGTTCAGAACGGCATCTAAGCGGAAAATCGAATAGGGGTAAGTCAGGTGTAACAGAAGCTGGCCAAATACAGGTGAAATTGCCTTATATCGCTCGGTCAGGATTAGCCAATATAGAAAATGCCCCAGTCTTATGGCGACTGAGGCGCTGCCACGACCCAAAGCCTTGAGCAAAGGATCAACCGGCCCAATGGGCCTAACGCAAAGATAGGTTTGGCCCCTTTGGCTGTCAACTTTGGTGATAGGGCGGCGTATCAATATTTATTTCATCAGTAGAGCAGTTTAAATGAATGAGTTTTATAACTTATTGTTTTAGATCTGAAATCTTATTTCATTGCAACCGGAAGATAGGGTTACATGGCGTTTTTTTTCAATTCCTGTAGCTTTGCTTCTGCCACCGCCCAAGGTAGGCGGCGTTTCGCTTGTTTCATCTTGTCGTAGGCGGCTCTCGCTTGGGCAACGGTGATTAACTCCTGTCGAACAAGTTGCTCAACCACCCAAAGTGTCCCCTGCACCATAACTGCTTCGTTCTCTGCGGCGGTTCTGAGTGCTTTATCGCCCGTTAGAAGTGGGCAGTTTTCTTGCTTTGCCAAGGCGAGGGCAAAGCAGTCGTTTCTACTGGGGTTGGTATATCGTTGGGTTAGCTCCATGCCGTAGAACATGGATTCGCCAGAAAGCTCTTTTAGTTCCAGCCCCAGCTCGACCAGGTAGCCATGTTGTTCGTCTAATTCTTCCTCAAATAAAATATCAGGAATGGAGAATTTAAAGGGAAGCTGAAATAGTTGTTCTATCAGCTCCCCTTCTTCCAAGTCGATGAGGATATTGGTATCACTAATGAGTAGTTGCACCGCTTTCCCCCAGCTTACGTTCCTTGTGAAATTGGGTGAGGGCTATACCCAGTAATTCTGATGCCTTTGATTCGCCAATATATTCCTCGGCCAGAGCACGGTAGACCAGTTGTTTAAACAGGTAGGTCTCTTCTTTTGGATAAGGGGAGCCAGGCTCTGTTGTTTTCCAACGGTTTTTTGAGAATTCAATGGCGTAGCTTTTGTAACGATACTCATTGATGATGCCGCATTGCAGGGCGCGATGAAGTATGCCAGCCATGCTTAGGCCGAACTCATGCTTGAGCATGTAGAGTTCTTGTAGCTCGATGGCATTACGTTTGTTGCCCAAGTGCTGTTTAACGGCATCATCAGGAAAAAGAAATGCCCCTGCAAAATGGTTACAGGCTTTTTCTTCGTCCAGTGTTGAATCTAAGCGGCCATGCACAACCAGGTGGCCTAGTTCATGCGCCAAGGTGAAGCGCTGGCGATCTCCCGGCCGATGATGAGAGATGACAATTAACGGGGTTTTGCCCATGTTGCCAGCTAAACCGTCAAACTTGGCATTAACCTCTACCTTGGTGGTAATGACCATGACGCCTTTGGATTCGAGCGTGTCGACCAGGTCTGGAATAGGGTTTTGCCCTAGCTGCCAGGCTTGGCGCATCTCTTTGGCAATATCTTCCAGTTGCTCGTAGTCATTGATTTGCTTTGGTAGGGTGCTCGGTAGCATGAATGCAGGCACAGGGGTATCTGTGTCTGGGTATAGATTAATTAATTCCGCCCAGCGTTCAGCCTGCTCCCATACATCACCGTTGATACGATCAAGTATTTTCTGTGGGGTGCTGGCGCGTTTACGGTATTCGATACCGCTGATTTCGACTTTTACCGGACGAAAAAAATACTCAGTACGAACACCTAAGGCCTTGGCCATTTTGAGCAATTTGCCGGATGAAGGCATGTTTTCGCCATGTTCATATTTCTTAATGGCATTGGCAGATACACCCACTTGGCTGGCCAAAGCGCTCATGGAGAGTCCTGCTGCTTTACGTGCGCGATGAAGTCGTTCGCCGAACATATAGGCCTCCCTGTGTTATCCGTGGTTTATAAATTTCAAAAAATATTACTAATTGTAAACCTTGTATTAGGTTGTCGTCCAGGTTGGAGGAATATTTAGGGTTTACCTTTTTGGCGTTTTGCATATCCAAATTATGCAAAATAAGGCTTTGCTAAACCAATCTTGACCATCTGAGCAAATGTGAGTCATGTCGTAACTGATTGAGATCTCGGATTAAATATTTGAAAAATGGCCTCAAAGGTCGCGTTACTCTGGGAGTTAATGATGTGGTTTGTTGCTAAACTATCTCTGTTCAACCCGCCATCGCTACGGGAAATTAGCGATACCCTTGCCGAGTAATCGGCCCCTATGCACCTCGCAGGCTCGGTTTTAGGTGCTCGGTCTTTTGGCTGCGAGCCATATTCAATAACCCGTTTAAATCTCCATTAACCTCGGTCTGCCTGACCGTGCTTCCCTATTGTATGCGCCAGGTTTTGTTCACCTGTTGCCGTCATCATGCTGCGCCCGTCTTTGTTGGGCGGCGTAGTCGTCCACAGAGACGGGCGTCCGGAAACTGGCGCAACGTCCTATCAATCAAGGCTTTTCTGGCGCAATGCGCCGATGCAAAAGCCTACAAAACACCCGAATGCGGCGACAGGGCTTGGCCCTGCAACAGCCGGCACCTAACCTGCGATCTGTGCAATGCAGACCGTGCAGAGGTGCCATGCCTTCGGGTTTGAAACTGCCCGTACTGCTTTGAACCAATCAACCGAAAAGGGCGCGGTGAATATCACCGAAGGTACAAAGGGCGGTCGGGGCCATATTGTAGATCGCCGAGACCATATGGCGACGTTGGCATGTCGGCCCCATCAATGGCAGACTAAACATCTACGTTGGTATCTCGTTGAGAAGGCCAAACATCTCACACCTAATACACGATATCGACACTGGTTAACGGTAAGGTCTCTTGTGTTGACACTGTCAATGGCGGAGCATTGGTTGCCGTTGCTGCAAGGCCCTTGGCTTAGACCAACAGGTGAAGCAGGCAAGCTGAAAACCGGTCGGCCCATCAAGCGACCAACATAGCTTTGCAGACCCAAAGCGTTATCCACAAATCCACGGTCTGATGGCTCCAAACTCAGCCGAGCAGGCGGTGGGCCCTGTGGGTAACGCCGCCCGAAAAAGTTATCCACGGATTTGTCTGCCCAATAAATGAGTTTTATTTCTATAGTTTTAAAGGGCTTATAGGGAGCTGCTTCAACAGCTTGATTCTCAAAGGTTTGCAGCAAGTGGCTGACACCTTTTATGCGTGGATAAGTGGAGTCTTTAACAGGTTTATCCGCCAGTGTTGAGAAACTGATTCAGGTCTTTGGATGGAACGTGGGTGGGGCTGGGAAATAGTTGTATGCCGAATTGATCGACGGTAAAACGTGCTTGAGGGCAAAGCAAAAAAACTCGATCCAAGGCTTGTCGGAAGTTGATTTTAAAATGACCGTCACGTTGATAGCTGTTACCAAATTGAATCATCAAGTCAGCCCAGCTAATGCTAATCGGCCGTTTGAGGCTGAAGTAACGATAAGTGAGCCAGCAATAGATATCGATGGCCAAGGGATAGTGAACACATGCGTGCAATACACGCAGGTCGACGGGGATTGCATACTGTTGGGTATGTTGGAAAAACTCATCGCTGAGTATGAGTTGAGATTGCCAGCGATACGGCGAGCAGGGTTGCCACAATATGGTTGTTGACTGTGAGACGCGTAGTGATGCCATGTCCCAACGTTGGTCTGCGTTCTCCGTGATCTGAATCGTACAACTCAATAACCGCTTTAGCTGTTCACGGGCATAGGTCAGCGAACCATTCTTACCTCCTGTACATGCCTTGCCCATCAGGTTTAAGAACTGGGTGGTGCTCGACCCAAGCGTAATGATATTGCTTTGGTTCTGTTTGCTTAAAGTAGTGATTGCACATAGAGCCAGTCGTGGCATTGCACCATAGGGTAGACCGATATCACGACTAGCCAGCATGGTGAGTATGCGATTGCCATTGCGGCGAATAAATTCATTATCCTTCAACTCACGAACGGGCAGTGAGGCTGTCGTCATCAGGCCCGGAATAAAAGCGATCTGTTTTGTCTCTAAGGCGCTGGTGTGTTGGATCTGTTCGGCAATGTTGAAGAGATAATCAAAACTGCGTTTCTTCATCGCTTGAGCTTGCGGCCATAGCGCGTCGTCTCAAATAAACCATCCTCAGTTCTGAATTGAGCCAGCCAGTTGTGCACATCTTCCTTGCGCCATAAACGTGTGCGACTACCTGGAATTTGAATGCGCGCCGGCAAGGGGTTGTCTTGGTATATCTTGCTGCGCAAACGTGAAACCGAAATGCCCATCAGGTTTGCGACATCGGTATCGGAGTAATATTGTTCGGTCATCGTTAAACACCGTTGGTTAGAGTACGGTGCTAACGCTAGTGAATTCGACGCTATAGATCAGCAATAAATTAGATATTCGTTTTGAATAATTAATTATTGACAAGGGAGCACGCAAAGATAGCGCTAATCCGGTTGAGACCCAGTAACGTAGCCGATAGTGTTTTTTCACAACCTTCGTTCAATCCAGTCTTCTATCTCACTCATATAAGACTTGTGTTTGATCGGCATCACATGGCCTACAGGTGTTTCAAGCCAATCCGCATTTGAAAACCGTGAATACAAATCGACCGCACGCTGTGATAAAAACTCGGACTCTTTTTTACCAACTACATGTAGGCTTTGAATCCCGATTTCATTGTCAAACCAGGATTTTATTGTTTTATCACCGGGAAGAAAACCGCCACAAATAACGGCCCACATCAGCCCATAATCATAAGCGTCTTGATTACACTGCTGCGCCGCCATGATGGCCGCCACAACCGCTCCCTGGCTCCAGCCCAGCACACCATCAAAGCCATCATGCCTGAGACTCAATTTATGCAGGCCAGCTAAAGTCTCATCAAGCCCAATATAACGCGGCGGTTTATCATCTGTGGCCCGATACCAACACCAGTTTTGATCATGACCAAGCCTGGACTCTGGCACGGTAACCTGAAACCTATTCATCATTGTCTCAACCTCATCTACAGGGCAGGCAATAGGACCACGGGGATAAACAAACTCAAGCCTTGGTGACAGCATTGCTTCAATAGGCTGCAACCACTCACGCAACCACTCTGGATTCATAGCATAGCCATGCAGACATAAAATTTTCTTTTTCACTTTACATACCTTACAAGCAGATATTCATGATAACCGCATACTGCGGTATAATCGCAGCTCCCACAAATAGACCGAATTAAGTGAAAATATACCTCGCCCCGATGGAGGGTGTCATCGATCACCATATGCGTGACATTCTTACGCGCATCGGAGGTTACCAGCACTGTGTTACCGAATTTGTGCGCGTGACAGACAAGCTGCTGCCCGAACATGTCTTTCATCGCATTTGCCCGGAATTAGAACGCGGCAGCCAAACAAACTCTGGCACAGCGGTAACTATTCAATTGCTTGGCGGAATAGCCGCGGCCATGGCCGACAATGCACAGCTGGCGGTTGAGCTTGGCGCCCGCTCCATTGACATTAATTTCGGTTGCCCATCACGCCTTGTCAATCGCAAGGCCGGTGGTGCCGTGCTGTTAAAAGAACCCGAACGTATTTTTAGAATTATCGCCGCTGTTCGCAAAGTGGTACCAATTGAGCTGCCAGTCTCGGCAAAAATACGCCTGGGTTATGAGTCCACTGAACTTGCCCTGGAGAATGCCCAGGCTGTAGAGGCTGCCAATGCCAGCTTCATTACCGTTCATGCCCGCACCAAGGTTGATGGCTACAAACACCCGGCCAGGTGGGAATGGCTGGGCCGTATCAATGATGCCCTCTCAATCCCCATGGTAGCCAATGGCGACATCAACAGCGTTGATGATTTTTTACGCTGCCGGGAAATTAGTGGTTGTCAGGATTTTATGCTCGGACGTGGCGCCGTTGCCCAACCCGATCTGGCCAGACAAATAACAGCTACTCAGACACAAAACCCGGCAATGCCAATGCGCTGGGATGAGATCAACGGCTTGGTTATGGCGCTCGCCAAGGCTATGCAAACGCAACCACAAACCAATGCCCTAAAAATTCTTGGCCGCCTGAAACAGTGGCTAGTCTATTTAAAGAAACAATACCCAGAGGCGGCAGATTTATTCACAGAGTTTCGCCATGTGAAACAGTTATCGCAAGCCGATGAGTTGCTACAATTCAAGTACTGCTAAACCAAACAGCTCTCATCTGTATAAAAACATATATTGTCCACCGCCGTGCTACATAGAGGGTCATGAGAGCAGCAAGCGGGATTTGCGACCGGTTTTTGTTGCGCGTCATTTTTTTGTTGATAATTGTAAGGCCATTTTTGCCAGCCGCGTGAATTTGGAAACTGTTTTTCGCCAAATCGATAGCGAGATTTTGGTCTCGGCCGAGACCAAAAAAGTTGTCGAGGAACACAGTGGCGTTGGCCCAAGGACGGGTAATGCTTTAACGAGTACCAAAGACCCATTTGAGGCCCTAAATCAGCCGCTGTTTCTGGGATTGACAGAACTCGAGGTTCCGTTTGCTCACTACATGCCCGGCACACGGGTTTGCCTTGTTAGCGATGAAATTCCGTACCAGGTTGCCACGCACCAGGTGTGAACGTTTAAGAATTTTCGGCGGGTTCAGAGTAAGAAATACAGTAGGTGTGTCTGCCGGGCTAGTGCGGCTTCGGATGTATAACCCGTTTTTCATACTTCCAGCTAGTGGAATAGAATGACTCGATTGAGTCTTTTACAATGTGACGATAAAAGGCAGAGTCGATCTTGAGCCACCGCTCGGCCAGTTCATCCGCCACACCGCATTCCTTGATTGACTCACGCAATAGTTTATGGCGGATCTCAAAAAGTTCAGGGGTGATATACATGGCTCGGTGGGCCATCTTCATTTCCTTGCCGAGATAGGGTTTGTCGCTACCCATCTTTTCGGCCATAAACTGGCTCTGACGTGCCTCTATAGCCTCTTGATTATGTCCGACAAAAAACTTTCCCAGCCAGGGGTGAATATAGACCTTGTCATAAAAATTTTTGTGCACTTTCTGCAGTATCGGTAGACCGCCAATTGCATCAAACAAGCTTTCTTTTTTTGTCATGGTTGCCACTTCCGGAATGCTTTATTGGGACTACAAATTATAGCCATGTGCTCGCGCATTCACAGAATGTAAACTGACTGCATGATTTTCATCATTGTTGACGATCTGATTGGCTCGAACCACGCATACCTGGATGATATTTTTTGCTAAGTTTAGACCTGCGATTGTATTTTTCATTTATTGGACCTCCCTCAGTGACCTGCTTTAAGAGCTGCTTGTTTAATCTGCTCACCTGTTTAGGATGAGAGGAGTCCGACTATCTCTCTATATGGTGCGACGGTAGTGGTAAATGCTTAATCCGGGTCGTAGCCCAGATTAGGCGCCAGCCAATATTCAGTGTCGGCCATACCAAGGCCCTTGCGCCGGGCGTATTCCTCTACCTGTTCACGGTTGATCTTGCCAACGGCGAAGTAGCTGGAGTCAGGATGGCCGTAGTAGATGCCGCTGACGGCAGCGGTAGGCACCATGGCCTTGGCCTCGGTTAGCCAGATGCCGGTGTTGGCTTTGACATCCATTAAATCCCAGATCAAATCCTTTTCAGTATGATCGGGGCAGGCCGGGTAACCGGCCGCTGGGCGGATGCCTTTGTACTCTTCTTTGACCATTTGTTCATGGCTTAGCGACTCATCGCCAGCATAACCCCAGAACTCCTTGCGTACCCGCAGGTGCATCACTTCAGCAAAGGCCTCAGCCAGTCGGTCGGCCAGGGCCTTGAGCATGATGGCGTTATAGTCGTCGTGATTTTTTTCGAATTCAGCAATATGTTCGTCAATACCAATGCCAGTGGTGACGGCAAAGGTGCCGATGTAGTCTTTAACACCGGAATCCTTGGGGGCGACAAAATCAGTCAGGCAGCGATTGGGTTTACCCTTAGGCTTCTCCTGTTGCTGGCGCAGGTTATGAAACGTGCTGATGACTTCAGTGCGTGATTCATCTTTATAAACTTCAATGTCATCACCGATGGCATTGGCAGGATACAAGCCGATGATGCCCTTGGCGCCCAGCCACTTTTCTTCAATGATCTGTTTCAACATGGCCTGGGCGTCGGCAAACAGTTTCTTTGCCTCCTCGCCTTTTTCGGCATCATCAAAGATCTTTGGGTAAGAGCCTTTCAGCTCCCAGCTATGAAAGAAGGGTGTCCAGTCGATGTGAGGTGCGAGCTCATCAAGCGGGTAATCATCGAAGACCTTGGTGCCGGTAAAGCTGGGTGTGGTTGGCTGGTAAGTCGACCAGTCAATTTGCATCTTGTTGGCACGGGCCTGAGCCAGTGTCAGCCAGCGGGTCTCTTTTTGACGGCTGGCATGACGCTCACGCACACCTTCATAGTCGGTATTCAGGTTGGCAACAAATTTTTCGCGTAGCTCGGGCGAGATAAGGCTTTGTGCTACACCGACCGCACGTGAGGCATCCTTCACCCAAACGATTGGATGATCATAGTGCGGCGTGATCTTCACTGCCGTGTGTGCTTTTGAGGTTGTGGCACCACCAATCATTACAGGAATGTTCAAGCCCAGACGTTGCATCTCTTTGGCGATGTGGGTCATCTCTTCCAGCGATGGCGTGATCAGGCCGGACAGGCCAATCACATCGACGTCGTGTTTTTTGGCTGCTTCAAGAATGGTTGCAGTCGGCACCATGACGCCGATGTCGAACACCTCAAAGTTGTTGCATTGCAGCACCACGCCGACGATGTTTTTGCCGATGTCATGGACATCACCTTTCACAGTGGCCATCAGGATCTTGCCATTGCTTTGCGCCGCACCCTCGGCCTTTTCCGCCTCGATAAAGGGGATCAGGTGGGCCACAGCCTTTTTCATGACGCGGGCGGATTTGACCACCTGGGGCAGGAACATCTTGCCGGCGCCAAATAGATCGCCGACCACGCTCATGCCGTCCATCAATGGCCCTTCAATCACCTGAATCGGACGTTCAAAAGACTGGCGTGCCTCTTCGGTGTCATCGACAATAAAACTGTCGATGCCTTTAACCATGGCGTGTTCGATACGCTTGCCGATCGGCCAGCTGCGCCATTCAAGGTCTTCTTTCTTGGCTTGTTTGCCATCACCGCGGTAGTTGTCAGCAATTTCCAGCAAGCGATCGGTGGCATCATCACGGCGATTCAGGACGACGTCTTCTACTCGCTCACGCAGCTCTTCTGGCAGGTCATCGTAGACAGCCAGCTGAGCGGCATTGACGATGCCCATGTCCATGCCTGCCTTAATGCAGTGGTATAGAAAGACAGCATGGATGGCTTCGCGGACCGGATTGTTGCCCCGGAACGAGAATGAGACGTTGGAGACACCGCCCGAAACCATGGCGTGGGGCAGGTTTTGTTTGATCCAACGCGTCGCCTCGATAAAGTCGACAGCGTAGTTGTTGTGTTCTTCTATGCCGGTGGCAACGGCGAAGATGTTCGGATCAAAAATTATATCCTCAGCCGGGAAGCCGACTTCATTGACCAGAATGTCGTAAGATTTTTTACATATCTCGGTCTTGCGCTCGAAGGTATCGGCCTGGCCCTGTTCATCGAAGGCCATGACCACCGTGGCCGCGCCAAATTTCTTGATCAGCTTGGCGTGCTCGATAAACTGGTCCTTGCCTTCCTTCATTGAGATGGAGTTGACGATACCCTTGCCTTGGATGCACTTCAGACCCGCTTCAATGATCTCCCACTTGGATGAATCCACCATCACCGGTACTCTGGAAATGTCCGGCTCGGATGCGACCAGGTTGAGGTAATGAATCATCGCAGCCTTGCCGTCGAGCATGGCTTCATCCATGTTGACATCGATGACCTGGGCGCCGTTTTCCACCTGTTCACGGCAGACATTCAGCGCCTCGTCGAACTGGCCGTCGAGTATCAGACGTTTGAACTTGGCTGAACCGGTGACGTTGGCACGTTCGCCGACATTGACAAATAAAGAGTCTTTGTTGATGTTAAACGGTTCTAGCCCTGACAGGCGGCATTCAGCCTCGATCTCAGGAATCTTACGTGGCGGAATATCTTTGACCGTCTCGGCTATCGCCTTGATGAAAGCGGGCGAGGTGCCACAGCAGCCACCGATAATATTCAGGAAGCCGCTCTCGGCCCACTCTTTAATAAAGCCGGCCATGTTTTCCGGTGTGTCGTCATAACCGGTTTCGGCCAGCGGGTTGGGCAAACCGGCGTTGGGATGGGCACTGACGTAGCAGTTGGCCACCCTGGACAGCTCTTCCACGTACTGGCGCAGCTCTTCCGCCCCCAGGGCGCAGTTCAGGCCAATCGAGATAGGTTTGGCATGGGCCAGGGAGTTATAAAAGGCTTCGGTGACCTGGCCGGTCAGGGTACGGCCGGATTGGTCGGTGATGGTGCCGGAGATCATGATTGGCAATTCCATACTGCGTTCTTCAAAGACGCTCTTCACGGCAAAGATGGCCGCCTTGGCATTCAGGGTATCGAAGATGGTCTCGATCAGGATGGTGTCGGCACCGCCGTCGATCAGGCCGTTGGTGGCGATGCTGTAGTCTTCCACCAGCTGGTCAAAGGTGATCTTGCGCGCCGCCGGGTCGTTGACGTCGGGCGAGATCGAGCAGGTCTGGCTGGTTGGTCCAAGCACCCCGGCAACAAAGCGCGGCTTGTCCGCAGTGGTGATGGCATCGCAGGCTTCACGGGCGACACGGGCTCCGGCGACGTTCATCTCATAGTTGAGTTCCTGCATGCCGTAGTCGTGCAGGGTGGCGGCATTGGCACCGAAGGTGTTGGTCTCAATAATGTCAGCACCGGCTTCAAGGTACTCGGTGTGTATGGCCTTGATGATGTCGGGTTGGGTCAGTACCAGCAGGTCGTTATTGCCTTTCAGGTCAGAGGGCCAGTCGGCAAAACGCTCGCCGCGATAATCCGCTTCGGACAGTTTGTAGCGCTGGATCATGGTGCCCATGGCGCCATCAAGAATGAGGATGCGTTGTTGGAGGAGTTGCTCGATTACTGTCATTGACCTGTACTCAAAGGCGCAAAACGATAGATTTTAGCATGAAGTGGTTTGTCTGGTGGTGACCAGGCTACAGGGAGTTAAGAATTAGAGACATGTGCGGGCGCTGTTCTGGCCGAGTGCGTATAAGTTTTATCTGTTTGATAAATGTTGAGAAACTGTTTAAATTCAGTGGAGGCTAGAATTATAGAGATCTCTTTATTTTTGAATGGGGCTATCAAATGACCAAAAGACCAGGTTTGCGTGAACGAAAATTTGCCAGGACACGGCTGAAACTGACCCAGGCCCTGGCGCGGCGGCTGGAGCAGTCATCACTGGAGGAGGTGGTAGTGCGTGATCTGTGTGATGACGTCGAGGTTTCCGAGGCGACCTTTTTTAACTACTTCCCGCGTAAGCTGGATCTGCTCGATTACTACGCCCAGCTGTGGATGCTTGAATTGGGCTGGCGCTGTCAGGCATCTGAGGCTCAGGGCGTGGCGGCGATAGCAGTGTCGTTTGATTTTATGGCGGCCAGCTTTCAGAAGCAGTCTGGCGTGATGGGCGAGATGATTGCCCGTCAGGCGCTGCTGCGGGAAAAACCCGAGCCCATCGAGATCGGCCTGGCGGAACGGCAGATTGCATATCCGGATTATGATGGCATCGAGGCGTTGCCGGTCGGCGGCGTCGATAAGGCCTGGCTGCCGGCTTTGGAACAGGCCATTCGCAGTGGTGAGCTGCCGGCCAATAGCCACATTCCGACCGTGATGGTAGGACTGGCGGCAATTTTTTACGGTGTGCCGCTGGTGTTGCGCCAGGGTAATCTGACTGCAATATCGTCCACGTATACTCAGCAGCTGGTTGTTTTCTGGACCGGTATCCGTTCCGCGGCACGCGGGGCAACATGAGTGATAAGTTGAATATCCTATTTTTATGCACAGGCAACTCCTGCCGTAGCCAGATGGCTGAGGGTTGGGCCAAGGCGCTAAAGGGCGACAAGTATAATTTCTGTTCTGCTGGCATCGAGACCCACGGTCTCAATCCCAATGCGGTTAAGGTGATGACTGAGGCCGGGGTGGATATTTCTGGTCATACCTCGGATAACGTCAATGACCTTGTGCTGGCGTTTGATGTGGTATTTACCGTCTGCGCTCATGCGGACGAGAACTGTCCGGTCTTCACCGGCGCGCCGAAAATAATGCATGTTGGCTTTGATGATCCACCCAAACTGGCCAAAATGGCAGCCAATGAGGAATAGGCGCTGGGCCACTATCGTCGTGTTCGTGATGAAATCCGACGCTTTGTCGAGCACATCGAAGAGTATCTATAGATAGGGAATAACAGTACCATAGCGGCCATTAAAATATGGAGTTGTTATGGCTTTAATTACCTTGCGTGATGTGGTGGTCAGTTTCGGTGGTGCGCCACTATTAGATGGTTTGAATCTGCAGATCGATCCCGGTGAACGGGTCTGTCTGGTGGGCCGTAATGGCGCCGGCAAGTCGACCCTGATGAAGGTGCTGGCGGGCAAGATCAGCCCCGATGACGGCCAGATTGAGCGCCAGCAGGGGCTGGTGGTGACCCGCCTGAAACAGGAGGTGCCACACGATACTACTGGCTCGGTCTATGACGTGGTTGCCGATGGCCTGGGTGAGCAGGGCGAGATGTTGAGTCGTTACCATCATGCCAGTCAAAAGGTGGCAACAGATTACAACGATGCCACCATGGCCGAGCTGGAGCGGGCCCAGCATGCGCTGGAGGCCAGTGATGGCTGGGATGCCTCTCAGCGTGTCGATACCATGATCTCGCGCTTGGAGTTGCCTGCCGATGATGAATTCAGCTCCCTGTCTGGGGGTATGAAGCGGCGAGTGCTGTTGGCACAGGCGCTGGTGTTGGATCCTGATCTGTTATTGCTCGACGAGCCTACCAATCACCTTGATATCGAAGCCATTAATTGGATGGAAGAGTTTCTGCTCAATTACAGGGCGACCCTGCTGTTTGTGACCCATGACCGGATGTTGTTGCAACATCTGGCGACGCGCATCATTGATCTCGATCGAGGCCGTTTGACCTCCTGGCCCGGTAATTACGCCACCTATCTGGAGCGCAAGGAGGCCGCCCTTGATGCCGAGGAGACCGCCAATGCCCTGTTTGATAAAAAACTGGCCGAAGAGGAGAAGTGGATTCGCAAGGGCATCAAGGCACGCCGTACCCGTAACGAAGGTCGGGTGCGGGCGCTGAAGGCGTTGCGTCAGGAACACAGCGAACGGCGTAACCGCGTCGGCACCGCCAATATCAAAACCCAGTCTGCCGAGGCCTCGGGCAAAATTGTTATCGAGCTAGAAGGTGTTAGTCAGCGTTATGGTGATAAGGATATTCTCAAGGATTTTTCCACCACCATCCTGCGTGGTGACAAGATCGGTATCATCGGCCCGAATGGCGCTGGCAAATCCACCCTGCTGAAGATTCTGCTGGGTCAGCTTGAGCCGCAACAAGGGTCGGTGAAAATGGGCACCAAGCTGGAAATTGCCTACTTCGATCAGCACCGTGCCCAGCTCGATGCAGAAAAGACCGTTATTGAGAACATCGGTGATGGCAGTGATGAAATCATTATCAATGGTCAACCGCGGCATGTCATCAGCTATATGCAAGACTTTCTGTTTTCGCCGCAACGGGCACGCACACCGGTTAAGGCCTTGTCTGGCGGTGAACGCAATCGTCTGTTGTTGGCCAAACTGTTTACCAAACCCGCCAACATGTTGGTGATGGACGAGCCGACCAATGACCTGGATGTGGAAACCCTGGAGTTGTTGGAAGAATTATTGATCGATTACAAGGGCACTCTGCTGCTGGTCAGCCATGACCGTGCCTTTATCAATAATGTGGTCACCGACAGTTTGGTGTTTGAAGGTGATGGCCAGGTCAATAGCTACGTCGGTGGTTATGATGATTGGCTGCGTCAACGCTCACAGCAACAAAGCAAACCAACACCATCTAAAACCGACAAGTCAAAATCAAAGGTTAAAGCTAGCAATACCCAAACAGCGGGCACAAGGAAGCTGAGTTATAACGATCAGCGTGAGTATGATGGCTTACCAAAAAAAATAGAGGTGCTGGATGCCGAGCTGGAACAGATCCAGCAAAGCCTTTCAGATCCTGATCTGTATCAAAAAGATCCTGCCAAGGTGACCGAGCTGAATGCTCGCAGTGAAGCTGTTGAAATTGAATTGGCGCAGTGCTACGGGCGCTGGGAAGCCCTGGATTCATTACAGTCGCAGGGCTAGCTCAACTGTTGGCCTTGAAATTGTCAACGCTATTTGTCTCTGGTCGGTGATGAAAAGACGTTCCGGTGTCAGGCTATTTTGATAGCGTTGCCATATTTGACGGCGGCGAAAAGTGTGGCTGACCCCATTAATGGTACTGTGTGGCAAGCAGAGCAGACAAACAAAATGGTGGTGTTACTGACGCTGGTGGCCATCGCTTCGCCATCCCTGGCCACTAGGGTATGCATGCACTATCCTTCACGTGATGGTTTCATAAAACCCCTAATGTGATTATTAAGATGGGGGTGTCTTGAATAGTAGTAACTTTTCGGTGCAGAGGCTGAAATTTCAAAGGCAACATGAGAGGTGAACATCACTATTAAAAAAGCGCAGGGATAGATGCGGTCGGGTATGCGAAGAGGCCGTTTTCAGCTGTTCTGGCTCAATGGGCCCTTGCTCCATGGTGTACGGCTACTGGAATAAGAGGCGTGGAACGGATGTGGGCAATTAAATCGCATTTTTATGCCGGGATAGTTGCGGTTATCGGCTACCTTCTTTCACCATTATCATGGTGGAATGATCTGTTCGTGAATGTGCCTTTGGCCTATCTGTTTGCGCTACCTTTTTCGCTGCTTTATGAGCCGCTCTATTTGCCGGCCTTTATCTTGGGTTATTGGCTTAGCAATCTTTTGGGTTTGATATTGCTGCACAGTGCCGGGACAACATTGATAAAAGAACGACAAGTGCGTGCCTCGTGGAAAAGCAGCCTTGTAATCACCCTGTTGTACACAGCGCTGATCGTCATGCTGGTTTGGTATGGCGTGCTGCCATCGGTCAATGAACTGGCGGTGTATATGAAATAGTGAAAGCTGGTTGGATGTTTGCTATTACAGTCACGCTACTTTTATCACCGCTGCCGTTCGCGACTACTGTCGCGATGATGGCGCACAGGGGGCCTTGCCATCCGGGAACCTTAACTGTTTGAACATTTAGGTGGGGAGATGTTCATGGAGCAAATCGAGAAAATGATGCAGGATATTGCCATGGAGGTGGAGCATACCCGCCGCTACATTGGTAAAGATGCATTGGATTCCAGGGTGCTGGAGGCGATGCGCAAGGTGCCGCGCAATAAATTTATTCCCACTGATGTACGGCGTTTTGCCTATCAAAATGGCCCGCTGAGTATTGGCTTCGGTCAGACCATATCACAACCTTATATCGTTGCCCTGATGACGGACATGCTCTCTCCTTCTGAAGGGGATATTGTGCTGGAGGTGGGAAGTGGTTCCGGTTATCAGGCGGCAGTGCTGGCCGAACTGGTGAAGCAGGTTTACAGTATCGAGATCGTCGCTGAGTTGGGCGAACAGGCTCGGGAGCGCCTGCAGCGCCTTGGTTACCACAATGTTAGCGTTCGTATTGGTGATGGTTATTATGGCTGGCAGGAACATGCACCCTTTGACGGCATCATTGTCACCGCTGCAGCGCCCTATATACCACCGGCACTTGTCGATCAGCTCATGCCGGGTGGCCGTTTGGTCATTCCGGTTGGGCTACCCTATATGCATCAGGAATTATTGTTGCTGGAGAAAGATGGGCAAGGCAAGATAACGACGACGAAGGTTCTCGATGTCGCCTTTGTCCCCTTGACGGGTGAGCATGTCAGCCCGTCTACCGGAAACTGATCAAACTGATCAAACTGATCAAACGGATCGCTATGTCCCCTCCTGCCAGGAACAGAGATAGCGAACTTGTTCTTCAGTCAGCTCGTCTATTTCGATATTCATCGCTGCCAATTTTAACCGTGCCACTTCCTGATCTATCTCTGTTGGCACGTCATGCACACGGTTATCCAGTTCATGGCCCTGGGCTGCCAGGTAGACAGCCGTTAACACCTGATTGGCAAAACTCATGTCCATCACCGCCGAGGGGTGACCTTCGGCAGCAGCAAGATTCACCAGCCGGCCTTCTGCCAACAGGCAAAGCCGTCGGCCATCGGCCAGTCTGTATTCATCGACAGCCTCGCGTGGCCGTTGTTTACTAACCGCTAGTTCTTCTAGGGCGGGAATATTGATCTCAACATTAAAGTGCCCCGAGTTGGCCAGCACACAAGCGTCTTTCATGACCTCCAGATGGGCTCTATCCACCACGTGTTTGTCACCGGTGGCAGTGATAATAAAATCCGATAATTTGGCGGCATCTATCAGTGGCATGACGCGGAAGCCATCCATGGCCGCTTCCAGGGCCCGTAAGGGATCAACCTCGGTGACAACAACATTGGCGCCATGGCCTTTGGCGCGCATGGCAATGCCACGCCCACACCAGCCATAACCGACTACAGTAAAGGTTTTGCCGGCAAGCAGAATATTGGTGGCGCGAATTATCCCGTCCAGGGTGCTTTGGCCGGTGCCATAGCGGTTATCAAACAGATGTTTGGTCATGGCATCGTTGACCGCAATCACCGGGAACCTGAGCGCACCATCTTTCGCCATGGCGCGCAGCCGTATGACGCCGGTGGTGGTCTCTTCAGTGCCGCCAAGCATGCTACCGATCAGGTCAGGGCGCGAGCTGTGGATCTCGCTCACCAGGTCGGCACCATCATCCATGGTCAGTACAGGCTGGTGATCCAATGCCGCATTGATATGTTGGTAATAGAGCTCAGTGGATTCACCGCGAATGGCGAACACGGGGATTTCATCATACTTCACTAAGGCCGCGGCCACGTCATCTTGAGTGCTGAGTGGGTTGCTGGCGCATAACACAACATCTGCACCAGCCGCCTTGAGCGTGAGGACCAGATTGGCGGTTTCTGTGGTGATGTGCAGACAGCCACTGATGCGTATGCCCCGCAACGGTTGTTGCTTGCTGAATCGTTTAGCAAGTCCTCGTAACACCGGCATCTCCCGCAAGGCCCAGTCTATACGTTTCTTCCCGAGCTCTGCCAAGATGGGGTCTTTAATGTCAAAGTCAAAACCACTCATATTATGTTTCTACCCCACGAGGTGATGTTTGCCGGTGATTTTGACGCTGCTGGCTTGTGACCTGCATCGACCATCGCACGATAGCTCATGATTTGGTCATAGAATTGATCCAGTTCGGCGGCATGCTCACGGATGTTATTTTCCAGGGCTGCCGATGATTCCAGGTGACGAAATGTAATTTGTAATGGCAATTGCATGGTTGTTCCCCTCCCGTTTTCTATATTTAACTATGTACAAATCTTGTTGTGTCGTCAGGAACTGCTAGTGTAGTGAGTATAGTCTTTGCCTGAGAAAATGATGTGGGGTCAGCATGAAAATAGGATTTATAAATGACTCGAGTACTCATCATGTAGGGCAAAAACCAGCGCCTGAGATTGAACCCCAATCACCGCCCGAAATTCCGGAGCGGGAGGTGCCAATAGGGGTGCCAGAGACGGGGCCAGAGGAAGCACCTTTTGATGTTCCAGACGAAGGTCCCGTCGAAGCACCAGCTGAGGTTCCAACCGGCGTGCCGAAGGAATACTAATCATCTAAATTGCAAGGAGGTAAACAGATGAGTGCGTGAAGTTGAAAAGCAGCGCAAGGCCAAACCCAAGACGACAACCAAAAGGGCGGTGCGCAAGTCAGCGACCGAGCCCGAGGAGGAGAAGGTGTGGGGTTCAATGGTCAAACAGGCTCTGAAACGGCGCAAGCCAGACTTTAACGAAACCTATCACGGTTTTCGCAGTTTTAGCCAATTGCTGGAGGAGGCACAGGCGCGAAAACTGCTGACACTGGAACATGATGAGAAATCTGGTGGTTACATCATTAAGTTGCCTCGTGTATGAACAGTGTCATATTCATCTTACTTATTTTAAATGATGCAACAGAGAGGTAATGGCAGCATCACTGGCGGGTAAATGACAAGTTAAGAAGTTGGAGACTGAGAGAAAAAAGTATGACAACCCCATTATCAAAATTAATGCAGTCACTACTACAGTCAAGTGGTCGGTCATTTCAACCTGCATGGCAGCCTGCTGTGGATATTTATCGCGGTGACAAAGAATGGTTAATAAAAATTGATCTGGCTGGGGTAAAAAAAGAGGACATAGAGGTGATTACCAAGGATCATTTGCTGACGTTCAAGGGCCGGCGCCGCGATCTTCAGATTCAGGAAGGCCACCAAACCTATTCAATGGAAATTTCCTACAATTGCTTTGAACGCACATTGGAGCTTCCCTTCGATGTAAATGACACCTCGGTCCAGGTAGATTATCAAGACGGTATGTTATTCATCCGTATCCAAATGAAAGGGAAATCGTAATGCAATATTCCGAAAAAACAACGTTGCCGGTCTTGCCTATCAAAAATAGCGTTTTGTTTCCGTATCTAGGTATGCCGCTGGTTATTACGCGTCCGGCATCTATGGCCGCGATCGAAGCTGCCTTAAGCAGTGAAGACAAGACCATTGCGATTTTTACGCAGCGCAGTGCAGATGTTGATGAACCTGGCGAGGGTGACTTATATGACATTGGCACTGCGGCAGTTATCAAAAAGATGATTCGCATCGATCATGCCTTTCATCTTGAAGTGTATGGCATTTCCCGCGTTCAGAAACGGGGGATGATATTGGAAAAACCCTATCTCAATAGCAACGTCTCCTATTTTCCCGAGTTATCCGATACGAGCACAGAGGTTGAGGCCCTGCAGCGCGAGATGATTGAATTGGCCAACAAAATGTTGGGCCTGGTTAAGTCGCAGATGCAGATGAGCCTGAGCTTTATCCTATCGGATGTTGAGAATCCGGTGAGCCAGGCCTATCTGTTAACCTCCTTGTTATCACTCGACGTTGAAAAGGAAATGTTGGTGTTGTCCGCAGCGACGCAACAGGAATTATTTGAACTGATGAACGGCTATTTAAATCATGAAATTCAAGTGCTCGAGTTGCGCTATCAGATTTCAAGTCAGGTCGAATCCAAACTAGGGCGTGATCAACGTGAGTATCTGCTACGGCAACAATTACGCACGATACAGGAGGAGCTTGGTGAAGAGCGGCCAGAACAGGCCGATGCTACTGAACTGCGCCAGAAACTGGAACAGACTGAACTGCCCGAAACTGTCCGCAAGGAGGTTGAGAAGGAGTTGAATCGCCTCGAGCGCATGTCGGCTGTGTCACCTGACTATCAACTTACCCGGACCTATGTGGAGCTGGCCATGGAGCTGCCCTGGGTCCAGACCACAGAGGACCTGCTAGACCTGGATCGCAGCCAGCAAATCCTCGATGAGGATCACTTCGACCTCAAAGATATCAAGCAGCGCATCATCGAGCACTTGGCGGTGATGAAGCTCAACCCCAGTGCCAAGGCACCAATTCTCTGTTTTGTCGGCCCACCTGGGGTGGGTAAAACATCGGTCGGTCAGTCTATTGCCCGGGCAATGGGGCGAAAATTCGAACGTATGAGTCTGGGCGGTTTGCACGATGAGGCAGAACTGCGCGGCCATCGTCGCACCTATATTGGTGCCATGCCTGGTCGCATTCTACAGGCCATACGCCGAGCCGGCGTCAGGAACCCATTGCTGATGCTGGATGAGATCGACAAACTTGGCCAGGACTTTCGTGGTGACCCAGCCGCCGCCCTGATGGAAATACTCGACCCGGCACAGAATTTCGAGTTCCATGACAACTATCTCGACATGCCTTTTGATTTATCGAAGGTGTTTTTTGTTACCACCGCTAACACCCTCAACAACATTCCCAAACCCCTTCTGGATCGCATGGAGGTAATGCGGCTGGCCGGTTATAGCGATGAAGAGAAGGCCGAAATAGCACGGCTTTACCTGATCCCCCGACGGCTGGCTGAGGCCGGGCTTGGCGCTGAGAAGCTGAGCATAACGGATGAGGCGCTCAGCTACATGATTCGCCGCTATACCCGCGAGGCAGGGGTGCGTGAATTAGAAAGAACCATAGGCAGCATCGCCCGCAAGATTGCGACTAGAGTGGCCAGGGGTGATAGTGCAGCGGTGAGCATCAGCCCTGATCTGCTGGTGGAGCTGTTAGGCCCGGAACGCTTCCACACCGAGCAAGCCCGGCAACAACTTGCTGCCGGTGTGGCCGCTGGTTTGGCGTGGACGGAGGCGGGTGGCGATGTGCTTTATGTCGAGGCGGCACTGTTGGTCGAAGGCAAGGAGCTGACGCTAACCGGGCAGCTCGGTGATGTCATGCAAGAGTCGGCCAAAACTGC
>Ga0316208_1001341_pt1 | contig 23449 bp, 19 predicted proteins | sample 3monopyrite_MG_FD_204944 | JGI IMG/M metagenome (GOLD analysis project Ga0316208, IMG submission 204944) | Microbial mat bacterial communities from mineral coupon in-situ incubated in ocean water Damariscotta River, Maine, United States -... | ecosystem: Environmental > Aquatic > Marine >... | reverse complement strand
CATCAATCCAAGGCAATAATTTTTTAGCACAATGATCTGTGTGCAAAATAACAGTAGCACCATATGCTTTAGCCATTTCATGAATGTGTTTTGCACCAGCTACACCGCCCGCTATTGCGGCCTTTTGGTCTTCATTAGAAAGACCTTTCCCGGCATTGAATTGAGCTCCACCATTCGAAAATTGAATAATTACAGGAGCGTTTAGCGCCACCGCAGTTTCCAAAACAGTATTAATCGTGTTAGATCCTACTACATTAACGGCTGGCATCGCAAACCCTTTTTCTTTTGCAAGTTGATGTATTTTTTGAACATCTCTTCCGGTAGCTACGCCCGGTTGAATGGTATGACTCATAGTATTGTGATTAAGTGAGCAAAAATAGGAAAAATATGTGGGTTAAAAAGGGTAGTTGATACCGATATTATAGACCGCATTACCGAAGTTATAATCTTTAAACCACCGCGCCCCTTGTGGTCTAGCGGGATCATGCGTTTTGAATCCTACATCGAAGCGTATTACAAAGAATGCAAAATCATATCGAAGACCGAAACCAGTTGCCACAGCCAGTTCCTGTAAATCTTGAGCGCCGTCAAAAGTAAATGCTTCATCCTCTACGTCGTCTAAGACGTTCCAGATATTACCGGCATCTACAAAAAAGGCCCCTTTAAAACTACCAAACAATTTGTATCTGTATTCGGCATTAAATGCGAGTTTTAAATTGGCTTCGTTAAAATCTAAGACACCACCGCTGCTTCCAGGACCTAAATCGTAGGCGCGCCAACCCCTATTGTCGTTGGCTCCTCCAGCAAAATAACTTCGGGTAAACGGAATGCTGTTACTGTTTCCGTATGGAATTGCCAAGCCTCCAAAAGAACGAATTGCGATAATGTTTTCACCACTAAGTTGCCAGTGCTTTATATACTCAATTTCACCTTTAGCATATTGCGAGAAGACCACCCCAAGAATTTCGTTATCACCGTTTTCATTTTCTTTTAAATTGGCGATGCCCGAAATATTCGAAAGCAAATTACCCGCAGTTTCTGCCTTCCAACGAAGTTTAGAAAAACTCTTATCTCCAAGCCCTTGACGCGTATCGCGCAGCCAATTAAAACTGGTAGCGAAAATAAGGTTGTCTTCTGTGAGACGATCTTTACGTTGATCTATACTTTGGACTTCTGTTCGATCTGCATTGCTTAACAAGAGTGGGTTGTTGCCATCGAGCGCCTGACTAATAAAAGTATCGGTTTCATTAGGTATTCCAAGTTGCTGATTGTTTGGATCGTTATCTTCAAAATCGTAATTATTTGCTACGGCAATCTCATTAAGTCGATCGTACGAATTTTGATAGACATTGAAATAATTATTGGTATTTAAATTTCGAACATATTGAACATTAAATAATTCGATTCTATAATTCTTTAAATTAGAAGGTCGCCATTGATAACTAAATACCGCATTGATGTTTTGACGGTCCAATCCAATATTATTTTGAGCATTGGCACCAATACTTACACTTGTAAATGGAGACATATACTTAGGTATAATACGATCTGTATTTAACGGGAAGAGTATGCGAGGAAATGAAAGTTTAACATCTCCACCAACATCTGAAACATTGAAAAATGTGCTTTCACTATCCGCTGCGTCATTCGAAGAACCAATACTTCCCCTTCCAGAAACTTCAAGCGTTTCAGCTCCTTTAAATAAATTTCTGATGGTAAAGGTGGAACTAAAACCAATTCCGAATTGTTGAATTGTAGATGTATAGGCGTCAAAATCTACGGAAAAATTATACTTCTTTTGCGGGCTTAATAAAATCGTAGCTATTAAACCGGTGCCTGTGGAATCTCTAGGATCTTCTTGGTAACTTATGTTAGGGTATTTAAAGATCCGTAAATCGCTTAACTGATTGTAAGTAAGTGTACGATCAATATCCTTAAAAATTTTATTGGGTGCTATGGCAACAGCATCAGTAATTGCCTTCGGGTTAAACTTCATATCCTCGTAACTATACAAGGTATAACCTTCATACTTTACAGAATCTTTGAACTTTTTATTTCTGTTATCATAGAGATAATCGGTAACAATTAGAACATCATTAATGGTATGTACCTTAAACGCACTAGTACGCGTAGAATCTCCAATGGTAATTTTTCGGTCACCAATATCGTAAGTAACATTTACTTTGTGTCCTGTGCTATTGGTGTCTGCATCGAAGCCTATATAATCTTGGTCAAAATAATATAGTCCCGAATTACGAAATTGAATTGTGAGTCGATCTCGTTCATTCTCGAAGTCTGTTGCGGCATATTGTTTCCCGGCAACAATGAATGTTTGATCCTTCGTTTTCTGAAATAAAGAATCGACTACGGGAGACGTGATTTTTTCGGAAATCGAATCGATAACATAGGGTTTGAAACGGTCGACTTTGTAGGTAATGCTTCCTCGCTTGTTTTTGTTGCTATCTTTTTCAATTTTAAATGAGGTTTTTGTATTAAACCATCCTTTTTTGAAATAATATTCAAAAAGGCGATTGGCAGATTTTTGGGCTTTTGATTCGTCAATAATTATTGGGGCTTGACCAGAATCTTCTATCCACCGATTGAAACCAACATAACTTCTGCCTAATTTCTCTACTTGTTTTTCTGAAAGAAACCGAACCAGACGTTCTTTTCGTTTCGGTTTTTTGTAGAGCCATTTAGAATACGTAGAATCGGGCATTGGGTCAGCCAAATTGTATATATGTAATCCAAAAGGAATGCCAAGAACCTTGCTATTGGGTTTTTGATTTAGCTGACTTTTGGGACCATTCTCATTCGTTTCTTCGCCATCGAGTAAAATCGTATTTTGGCTGAGTAACAACTGATCATCCGAAAGTCTCTTTACGGCATCACAGGAAACAAATAGTGCGGTCACTACTAAAAATAATGATATTTTTGTTACGGTACGGATCAAGCAGCTTTGTTTCGTTTATGCTAATTCAAAAATAGGATAATTTTGATAAGTAAAAGTCAAATAAAAACAATAACGGGATTGCAGCAAAAAAAGTACCGTGATAAAGCGGGACTGTTTGTTGCCGAAGGACCAAAAGTTATAGAAGACCTACTTGCAAGTGGTTGCAAATTACGTGCCCTATTTGCAACCGAGAAACCTAGCTATTCATTGGATGTGTATCAGGAGATTACGGAGGGAGAATTAAAAAAAATCAGTTTCTTAAAAACTCCGCATACATCTTTAGCGCTTTTTGAGATTCCAGAGACGAAACCTTATAAGGATACAGGTTTGATTTTGGTATTAGACGGAGTTCGTGATCCAGGGAATCTTGGCACGATTATCCGATTGTGCGATTGGTTTGGAGTAACACAATTAATTTGCTCAACAGATTCTGCCAATTGTTATAATCCTAAAGTAGTGCAAGCCACGATGGGAAGTATCGCTCGCATATCTATTCATTATATGGAATTAGAAGGATTTCTCCAGAAAACATCGCTTCCAGTTTATGGAGGTTGTATGGAAGGAGAAAACTTATATCATCAAAAACTCGCGGAACAAGCCGTTGTTGTTTTAGGGAATGAAGGAAAAGGTATTTCTGCCGAAGTTGAGCGCCTATTGACGCATCAAATAACTATACCACAATTTGGAGTAGTCAAGGAAACAGAAAGTTTAAACGTGGCTACTGCCGGAGCAATTCTTTTGAGTGAGTTTAAACGTTCTACTGAAACGTAAAATTGATAAAAACTCCGCGGGTTGATAACTGACTTATATTACCCGTCCATGGACTTGAAGAACTATCATCTGGAACCAATTCGTCTGTAAAGGCAAATACACCTCGGATAGAAGGTGTGAACTTAAAGAAGTATAGGTATAAATCAATTCCAAATCCTAACTCGTAATAATTAGTGAATCGTTTCATTCGAAACTGCCCTTCTTCATTGTCTTCAGGATTGGTTTCATTACTCGATAAGTTAAACGATGTAGACAACCCTCCAACGATAAAAGGTTTGATATTGTTAAGTCGTTTCGTTGAGAATTTTACAAGTATTGGGAGGTGGATATATGTAGATTTCGTCTCTCGCATGGCATCAATTTCATTTGTGAAACCCGGGAACATCAAATTTCGTTGTGTGAAGTAAAGACCTGGTTCAAAACGTAAATTGATGTAGTTACTTACACGCATATCACCAACCAGACCTACTTGAAAACCTACTTGATTTTCAACCAAAATATCCGTTCGTTCATCACCGAGTTCTTCAAAGTAGTCAATCTTGAAATCGTAGCTATTAAAACCTAAATAGTAACCCCAGGTTAGAAATCGCTGGTCGAAATTTTCACGGTTAGCCAATTTTTCTTTACTGAACAACTGAGCATCAGCGGTTTGCGATACTAGAATAAGTGTAAGTATAAAAATTAATTTCTTCATAATCTTATTTTGTGGCAGTATAGATGGTTGCCACGCCAAACGTTTGAGGTTTGTTTTCAACTTCTTTAAACCCAATTTTACGTAAAATATTGTTAAGAGTTTCGCCATGTGGAAATACAGAAGCACTTTCACTTAAATACCGATAGGCAACTTTGTCTTTTGAAAATAACTTTCCTATTAACGGTAAAACTCCTTTCGTATATACTGAATACCCTTGTTTCCAAGGGAATTTCCGAGGAACCGATGTCTCTAAAATAACAAAAGTTCCTGCCGGAGATAAGACACGATATATTTCAGCTAAGCCTTTTTCCAAGGTCTCAAAATTTCGGATACCGAATGAAACAGTAATAGCATCAAAACTGTCAGTTTCAAAAGGCAGCGCTTCGCTGTCACCTTTCAAAAATTCAATTTTGTCAACGATACTACTATCAGCCACTTTTTTTCTAGCTACTTCTAACATTCCTTCAGATAAATCCAGTCCTACCACATGCGGGATATTGGTATCTCTTGCAAATTGAATAGCTAAGTCACCCGTTCCGGTTGCAATATCAAGCACACTTTGCGGTTGCGTGTTAGCAATAAAACGAATCACTTTTTTTCTCCATTTTACATCGGTCCCAAGCGAGATTACTCGATTTAAACCATCGTAGTTGCCGGAGATAGTATCGAACATTTGTTCGACTTGCTCCTTTTTGGTGGCGTTAGAATCTTTATAGGGTGTTACCTTCTTCTTCATAGTTTAAACGAGTGCAAAAGTAAGAATTTAAAAGGAGTTTATCGCGCGCAGTTGGGTACGAACATTTAACGGTAGTAAAAAAATCCATGGATTATTACGACCGTAATCTTTTGCACTAACTTCTTTCTTCTTCACTCTTTCGTAAATATTTACCTCTTCATTTGGGTAAATTCGTACATTTGCAGCGCGTGTTGCAGATACTTTAGTATGAAATGTCCTTTATTAACGCTTAATCGAATGGAGATGATACAGTCGGACATTACATCTTCCTATTTATCAAATATTTTATACAGATGAAAATTATTATTGCCGGTGCCGGCGAAGTAGGATTTCATTTAGCAAAACTCCTTTCTTTCGAATCTCAAGATATTACCCTAATCGACACGAGTAGGGAGTCGCTGGCCTATGCCGATACCCATTTGGATATTCGGGTGGTGCGTGGCGATGCCACCTCTATATCGGTTCTAAAAGACGCGCAGGTGGCAAACACAGATTTGGTAATAGGAGTTACTTCTTCCGAAACTACCAATATCACTGTTTGTGTTTTGGCAAAACAATTGGGAGCAAAAAGAACGATTGCTCGTATTTCGAATACCGAATTTATAGAAAATAAAGAGGAGGTTGGGTTTACAAAATTTGGTATTGATGAGCTAATTTCACCAGAATCATTAGCTGCTTCCGAAATTGAATTACTTCTTAATCAAAGTGGATTTAACGACACCTATGAGTTTGATGAAGGTGCTCTTACTATGATAGGTCTTACCTTATCTCGTACTGCAGCTTTTGTTGGCAAATCTGTTAAAGAGGTGGGAACCCAATATCCCGAACTAAAATATGTCCCTATTGCTATTCAGCGTTATGGAACCCAGTATACATTAATACCACGAGGAGATACACTTTTTAAAGAAGGGGATCAGGTATATTTTATCACAACAAAGGAAGGCGTAGAACACATTTACCGCCTTACAGGAAAGGTTCGTGAGGAAATAAAGAACGTGATGATTTTAGGTGGTAGTAATATCGGGCATAAAACGGCCAGTGATCTCTGTAAGAGTAAATTCAACGTAAAACTTATAGAAAATAACAAAGACAAAGCATTCGAAATTGCAGACGATATTCCGAGTTGTTTGGTGATTAACGGCGATGGTAGAAATGTTGAATTGTTGGATGAAGAGTCGATAACCGATATGGATGCCTTTATTTCTGTTACAGGAAATAGCGAAACCAATATAATGTCCTGTTTAGTAGCAAAGAGTAAGGGGGTTAAAAAAACAATCGCACTGGTTGAGAATATGGATTATTTTCAATTGTCTCATTCCATTGGTATTGATACGCTCATTAATAAAAAGTTATTAGCTGCAAATAATATTTTTAGACACGTTCGAAAAGGAGAGATTGTTGCCATGACTATTTTGAATAACATGAACGCCGAGTTAGTTGAGTTTGTAGTTACGTCAAATTCCAAAGTGTGCGATCAAGTGATTCGCACCATCGATTTCCCAAGATCTGCCATTATTGGAGGGGTTATCAGAAATGACGAAGGTATAATCGCACTTGGTGATTTTAAAATTCAGAACGGCGATCGTATTGTAGTTTGTTGCTTGCCACAAGCAATTAAAAAAGTAGAAAAGCTTTTCGTGTAATGAGTTCATTCTCTAAGTTAAACTTCAAAATCATATTCCATTTAATGGGACTTCTGCTGTTGGTAAATGGCGGATTTATGCTGTTGGCTTCTATTTTGAGTTTTGCTTACAAGGATGGTGTTGGATCTAAAATGGTTCTCGCTGGAATTGTAACCTTAGCTATTGGAGGATTGCTTATGTTACTAACTCGAAAGCATAAAAAGGAAATTCAAAAGCGAGAAGGGTATATTATCGTGACTTTTGGTTGGATATGTATGTCTTTGGTAGGTACTCTTCCCTATATTTTTACAGGAGCAATTCCAGGTTTTACCAACGCTTTTTTTGAAACTATGAGTGGGTATACAACCACTGGTGCGTCGATTTTAAACGATATAGAAAGCATGCCCGAGGGGGTCCTTTTTTGGCGAAGTGTGACTCATTGGATTGGTGGAATGGGTATTATCGTCTTGGCTATTGCAATTCTTCCTCTCCTTGGAATTGGAGGGATGCAACTATTCGCCGCAGAAGCGCCTGGGCCAGGAGGAGATAAACTACATCCTAGAATTACAGATACTGCCAAACGACTTTGGCTTATTTACGTGGGGTATACCGTTGCCGAAACCATACTGCTACAACTTGCTGGAATGTCGTTTTTTGATGCCATTAATCATTCGTTAAGCACATTAAGTACGGGTGGGTTTTCAACTAAAAACGATAGTGTAGCATATTGGAATGACGCTCCAATTATACAATATATCATTATGTTGTTTATGTTTCTTGCGGGAACCAACTTTGTATTGAGCTATTTTGCGTTTAAAACGAAGTTTTCACGTATTTGGAAAGACGACGAATTCCGAATTTACGCGGGTTCTATTTTGTTGATGACCATCATTGTTGGGTTGGTGATTTATTTCGATGCAGATATTGTAGCATCAGCTGTTTATCCTCAAGTTTGGGGTGGACTGGAAAGTGCCTTTAGACATGGTGTTTTTCAAATATTGGCGGTTGTAACTACTACAGGGTTTGTCACTGCCGATTTTACTAGTTGGACTCCATTTCTGACCATGTTCTTTTTTGGTTTGATGTTTTTAGGCGGTTCTTCTGGTTCAACCTCAGGAGGGATAAAAATAGTTCGGCATATCATTATGATTAAAAACGGTATTCTTGAATTTAGAAGAGCGTTACACCCCAATGCCATTTTACCAGTACGTTATAATAATAAGGCGGTACATCAACCAATTGTATATAACATTTTAGGTTTCTTTATTCTATATATGCTCTCTTTTATAATGGGAGTATTGGTTTTTTCTTGGTTGGGATTGGATTTTAGAACTTCCCTTGGAGGAGCGGCATCTACTTTAGGGAATGTAGGTCCAGCCTTAGGAGATCTTGGGCCTGTCGAAAACTATGCTAAACTGCCTGGAGCAGCAAAATGGTGGGCAAGTTTTTTAATGCTTATTGGGCGTCTTGAACTCTTTACGGTATTGATTCTTCTTACACCTTTCTTTTGGAGGAACCGATAATTAGTCAACCGAAATAATCTCAATTTCTACTCTTCTATCATAGGCGTCACCTAAACCTGTTGGAACTCTAAATGCCATACCTCGATAACGCATGCGTTTTTTATCGATGCCTTTGCGAGCCAAATAATTGTGCAATGCTTGTGCACGAGCTTCAGATAGGTTGTGCTTTCCGGTGCGCGTATTTCTTAAGTCCATACCTGGATTCTCATCGTCACCACAGCATACATGACCAATAAGTCGGAATGTAATTTTGGGATTGCGTTTTAAAAAGTCTAATAGCTCTTCCAACGCTTGCGTGCTTTCATTTCGGATGATATCTCGACCTGGATAAAACATAATGCCTTGTAGTACTAATTTATCACCCTTTTTAGGCTCTAGAAGAGTAATGCTCTGGTATTCTTTTTTTTCTGAAATAGGAATTTCCACAATTTCACCCTCTTGAGCGACGTGATCTGTTTTTAAATGAATAAGGACGTCCACTCGCCGATTATTGGCGTTCGCATCTTTTAATTCACCGAAACCTTTGGTAGAAATAATAGTAAAATCTCGTAATTCATTTTTGACACCTGTCGCTCGTTTCTTAGAAAGTTCCAAATTATAGACTTCGCGTCCAATACTGTTCGTATATCCCTTGATGTGTACATCAAAGTCTACCTTGTTTACGATGCTCCGTAAACTATCCAATAGTGCATGATGTTCATCTGTGAGTTCATAAGCATCATTTGCGTAATACAAAGAAAATTTTCGTTCACTTTGCGCCGAGAGGAGGCAAGTGACAAATAAACAGATATATAGAAAGGATCCCACAACTGTATAAAAATACAGTTTTTATTCTCTGAAGCTATAAATGCAGTTATAATTTAACCGAAACTTGGCTTGCCAACTCTTTTGCGCGCTGAGTTACTTCATCCGTGCTTCCATTTAAGTTGTCGTACGTAACTACAACTCCCATGCGTCTATAAGGTCTAGAACTAGGTTTGCCAAACAGTCTAAAATCTGTCTTCTTTGCAGAAGCAACCGATTCAATTCCGGTAAAGGTAGGGTTATCCGAATGTCCAGTTGCTAAGATCACTGCTGAAGCCCCGATACGCTCTTGGGTAATTTCTGCTATGGGTAAACTGAGAATCGCTCGTAAATGCAGTTCGAATTCATTAAAATTTTGAGTATTACCTAGAGTTACCATGCCGGTGTCGTGTGGTCGTGGAGAAAGTTCCGAAAAATAGACTCCATCGTCTGCTACAAAAAATTCGACACCCCAAATACCAGCACCTGTAAGGGCTTTAGTTACTTGAGCTGCCATGTTCTGCGCTGTTTCCAGGTGATGATCTGTCATATTCGCTGGTTGCCAACTTTCCTGATAATCGCCGCGTTCTTGTCGATGTCCAATAGGAGGGCAAAATATCGTAGGGCCGTTATTTTGTGTCACCGTTAATAGGGTGATTTCATAATTGAAATTGACAAAAGCTTCCACAATCACTTCGGCCACGTCTCCTCTAGAACCTTCTTGCGAATAGGTCCATGCTTTTTCAATATCCTCTTCATTCTTGATGGTACTTTGACCTTTACCGCTCGAAGACATTAAAGGTTTCACCACGCACGGCATTCCTACTTCTTCAACAGCTTTGCCAAGCTCTTCGGCTGATGTGGCATATCGATAATTAGCTGTTTTTAAACCCAATTCTTTTGCAGCCAAATCGCGAATGGCTTTGCGGTTCATTGTATAGTTTGCAGCCTTGGCAGAAGGTACTACGGTGTATCCGTCATTTTCATACGTATAAAATCGCTCGGTGCGAATGGCTTCGATTTCTGGGACAATAAAATCAGGCTGATGTTGTGCTATTACCGCGTCTAAAACATCACCATCTAGCATATTAATTACTTCTTTGGAATCTGCTACCTGCATTGCCGGAGCGTTATCATAACTGTCTACTGCAATTACTGTTTGCCCAAGTCTTTGAGCGGCGATTACAAATTCTTTGCCGAGTTCTCCAGAACCAAGAAGAAGGATTTTAGCCATTATTGGTTGAGTTTAATTAAGAAACTGCTTCTTTTATTCGACGCATCGCCTCTACGATATTATCTTCGGAAGCAGCGTAACTTATGCGTATACAATTAGGGTCACCAAAAGCCGCTCCGGTTACGGTTGCTACATTTGCGTGCTCTAAAAGATAGAGTGAAAAGTCACTGGAATTTTCGATAGTAGTTCCTTGGAGTGTTTTTCCGAAGAAATATGAAATATCGGGAAATACATAAAAGGCACCTTCTGGTTCGTTGGTTTTAAATCCAGGAATCTCAGCCAACAAATTCAAGATTAATTTTCGACGTTCTTTAAAAGCATCGATCATGAATTTTATCGCACTTGGATCGGTGTCCAGCGCTGCAATGGTAGCTCGCTGTGCAATACAATTCGCTCCACTGGTTACCTGTCCTTGCATTTTGTTGCAGGCCCGAGCGATATATTCTGGAGCACCTATATATCCAATTCGCCATCCCGTCATGGAGAAGGCTTTGGAAACACCGTTTACGGTTACGGTGCGATCGTACATATCGTCAAAACCAGCCATAGAAACATGTGGTCCTGTAAAGTTGATATGTTCATAAATTTCATCACTAATTACGATGATGTCTGGATATTTTACCAATACATCCGCCAATGCGCGAAGTTCAGCTTGAGAGTAAACAGATCCGCTGGGATTACAAGGTGAACTGTAGATCATCATCCTGGTTTTGGATGTGATAGCCGCTTCTAAAGCTTCCGGGGTCACTTTGAAGTCATTTTCAATAGAGGTAGCAATTTCTACTGGAACACCACCAGCTACTTTGCTAATATCACTATAACTCACCCAGTAAGGCGCTGGCAGTAATACTTCATCTCCTTCATTCAACAATACTTGGGCTAGATTGGCTAGCGATTGTTTAGCACCAGTTGAGACCACAATTTGAGATGGAGAATAGGTAAGTTCATTGTCTCTTTTAAATTTATTGATAATGGCTTGTTTAAGATCGCCATATCCATCAACGGGTGTATACGAATGGTAATCGTCTTTTACCGCTTGGATGGCAGCATCTTTTACAAATTCTGGTACGGTAAAGTCGGGTTCTCCCAAACTTAAACCAATAATATCTTTTCCTTGTTCTTTAAGTTCACGAGCTTTTGCAGCCATGGCCAAAGTAGCCGAGGTTGCCATTTGGTTCACGCGATTGGAAAGTTTTGGATTCATAGTTGGTTAGGCAGAGATTGCGGGATTCATTCCCATTTGTTTTAAATGTTTGAAATGAGCGATTAAGGCTTTTCTGGTAGTCTTGTACTCGTTATATGGCAAGTTAAATTCCTTGGCTGTATTTTTTACAATTTTAGAAATCTTGGTATAGTGTACGTGACTAATGTTAGGAAAAATATGATGTTCTACCTGATGATTAAGACCGCCAGTAAACCAATTCACAATACGATTGGTATTCGCAAAATTAACAGTTGTAAACAACTGATGAATTGCCCATGTATTTTTCATGGTTCCAGAAGGTTCTGGTAATGGCATATCGGCATCTTCAACTACGTGTGCTAATTGGAACACGACACTCAAAATTAATCCGGCTACATAATGCATAATGATAAAACCAATAAGCACCTGCCACCAAGGAATTGGGAAAAACAACATTGGAATAACGAGCCATACAACCGCGTATAACATCTTTGTGCTAATTAACAGACTCCATTGTGCCGCTGGCTTTGGAAGTTTTCCATAAGACAATTTTCGAGCGAGATATCGCTTGGTTTGCTGAAAATCTGCAGTAAGCACCCAATTTATGGTTAGAAGCCCGTACAGAAAAATACTATATACATGTTGAAATTTATGAAAACGATTCCAATCTTGATGTTTAGAAAAACGCAAGACGCGTCCAGCTTCGAGATCTTCATCGTGCCCATGAATGTTTGTATAAGTATGGTGCAGAACATTGTGTTGTACTTGCCAGTTATAAACGTTACCAGCAAGTATATACATACTGCTTCCCATTAATTTGTTAACCCATTTCTTCGAAGAATACGCACCGTGATTGGCATCGTGCATTACATTCATTCCCACGCCTGCCATTCCTACACCCATCACAACGGAGAATAGTAGTTTGACGTACCATGGAAAATCCATAAAGAGAATAAGAAAATAGGGGCCTAAATACAATGCAAACATGATGATTGTTTTTAGGTGTAATTTCCAATTCCCGGTTCTTGAAATGTTATTTTCTTTGAAGTAACTATTGACGCGTTTGTTTAAAGTTCTGAAAAACTTTGCGGAGTCAATACGTGAAAATTTTATTTGTTCCTGATTCACAGTGTATTGTGTTTTGTTTGGAGCATCCAAAAATGAAGCTACTAAAATACACATCTTCCTTTAGATAGAGAGCGCTGAAATCTTAAAATTTAGCAAGGAAATAGTACTTTTGCGATTCAAAATCGTTTATGAAACTTATACATACCTATTTTAACGACCTTTCTGAAGCTCAAATTCAGCAATTTACGCAGTTAGAGAGTCTTTACAAAGACTGGAATTTAAAAATAAATGTGGTGTCGCGTAAAGATATCGACGAATTGTATCTGCGACATGTGTTGCATTCGTTAGGAATTGCCAAAGTTCAAGGATTTTTGCCGGGATCTAAAATTTTGGATGTTGGAACTGGAGGCGGATTCCCTGGTATTCCGTTGGCTATTTTATTTCCTGAAACAGAGTTCCATTTGGTTGATAGCATTGGAAAGAAAATTAAAGTAGTTGAAGAAGTGCGCGATGGTCTTGGATTGCAGAACGTGAAAGTAACTAATGCTCGGGTTGAAACCATTGATGATCAATACGATTTTATTGTGAGTAGGGCAGTTGCGCAAATGGAAACATTTGTACGCTGGGTAAAAGGGAAAGTTCTTAAAAACAGCAATCACCAATTGAAAAATGGTATTCTGTATCTAAAAGGAGGAGATTTAACCGAGGAGTTAGCTAATTACTCTACGGCGACTATCTATCCTCTATCAGATTACTTTTCAGAAGATTTTTATGTAACCAAAAGTGTGGTGCATTTACCTTTAAAGTCCAGAAGTTAGATTCATTTAACGCACATATATTGCAACATTTAGTTAGAATTGAAGCATAAAAAAACCTTTCAGACTTATTTAATTCTGAAAGGTTTTTAATTGGATCTTCGAGATTCGGTTATCCTAAAAATGGATATCTATAATCAGTAGGAGTCACAAAAGTCTCTTTTATCATTCTTGGTGAAATCCAGCGATATAAATTCAACTTACTTCCAGCTTTATCGTTGGTTCCACTAGCTCTAGCTCCACCAAATGGCTGTTGACCAACAACCGCACCTGTAGGTTTGTCGTTGACATAGAAGTTACCAGCCGCATTTTCTAATATCTTAATCCCTCTTTCTAAGGCATAACGATCTTCACTAAATACAGCTCCTGTTAACGCGTATTCACTAGTTTCATCAACTAAATGAAGCGTTTCTTCCCAAGCATCATCTTCAAAAACATAAATCGTTACAACAGGTCCAAACAATTCGGTACACATGGTAGTGTATTTCGGGTCGTTTGTCTTAATTACGGTTGGCTCAATAAAATATCCTTTGCTTTTGTCGTAGTTTCCACCTGCAATAATATCGGCATTATTATCACTTTTGGCTTGATCGATAAAGCTTGCTAACTTATCAAACGAACCCTCGTGAATAACGGCGGTAATAAAATTGCCCATGTCTTCTGGAGATCCCATTTTAAAAGAGCTCATTTGTTCTTTAAGATGTTTTTCTACATCGTTCCATATTCCTTTAGAAATATAACAACGACTGGCAGCGCTACATTTCTGTCCTTGAAATTCGAATGCACCTCTGGCAATTGCAGTCGCCACTTGGGCGGGATTCGATGTTTTATGGGCAACAATAAAGTCTTTTCCTCCGGTTTCTCCAACAATTCTTGGGTAGGTCTTATAGTTGTGAATATTTAATCCTATTTTCTTCCATAGCTCCTTAAAAACATAGGTAGAGCCAGTAAAATGTAGTCCGCTAAAATCTGGGCTATCCATTACGGTGTCGGTAATCATAACAGGATCTCCCATTACCATATTGATCACTCCTGGAGGTACTCCAGCTTCTTTGAAAACATCTAAAATTACCTTGGCTGAATATACTTGACTATCACTTGGTTTCCATACAACCACATTTCCCATGAGCGCCGCACTAGCCGGCAGGTTGGCTGCAATTGCAGTAAAGTTAAAAGGAGTGATCGCATAAATAAATCCTTCTAATGGACGATATTCAAGACGATTCCACGTTTCGGATGTAGATTCAGGCTGTTCGGCATATATCTCGGTCATAAACTGCACGTTGAAACGTAAAAAATCGATCAATTCACAAGAAGCATCAATTTCTGCTTGGTGAATAGTTTTCGATTGCGCCAACATGGTTGCTGCATTTATTTTTGCACGATACGGTCCTGCGATCAGTTCGGCTGCTCGTAAAAAGATAGCAGCTCGCTGCTCCCATGGAGTTTGAGACCACTGTTTTCTCGCTTCCAAAGCTGTCGCGATGGCTGCCTCAATATGTTTTTTTTCTGCCTTGTGATAGGTTCCTAATTGATGTTGATGGTCATGCGGAGGTGACATCATAGCCGTGTCCCCGGTAGTAATGTTTTCTCCATTAATGTACAATGGCACATCTATGGTGCTGTTGTACATCTCGGTATAAGCTTTACTTACTCGAGCTCTCTCTGGACTGCCCGGTGCATACCCCATTACAGGTTCATTAACTGCTACGGGTACTTCAAAAAATCCTTTTCCCATGGTATTTTTTTGTTTGATTGTTTTAAAGCGCGAAGGTACAAAAATGAAATGCCAAAACTCAATTCTATAAATTCAAACTTTTCATCTTTTTTTGCAACAATTAGAAATGAATCAAGGTGTTAAATGCAAATCATCGGACTTCTAGTCTTCGCGATAGAATCACTATTTTTGCCATCAATACCTTTATATGTGTACAGTGACTTTTGTGCCGGGTTCATCCGACGGTTTCTTTCTTACTTCTAATAGAGATGAATCTCCTAATAGAAAGACTATGGCTCCAGAATTCTATGAAATTGAAGGTGTGAAGACTTTGTTTCCTAAAGACAGTCTCGCTGGAGGAACATGGCTCGGTGTGAGCGATAAAAATAGACTTATATGTTTGTTAAATGGAGGCTTTAAAGCGCATCGACCTGGGAGAAAATATGCGATAAGCCGGGGTAAAATTGTTACATATTTACTTGCCGTTGACGATGTGATTAACGTGGTTAGGGATATTGACCTTTCAGAGGTAGAACCCTTTACTATAGTTTGGGTTTCTTGGGAAAATTCACTTCAATTATTTGAATTGGTTTGGGACGGCGTCCAACGTCATTTTTCAGAAAAACCACTAGTACCTACCATTTGGTCTTCATCATTGTTATACGACGAAAAAACGAAAAAATATAGGGAAAAATGGTTCTCAGAATTCTTGTCGAGCAACATAAATCCCACGGCAGAGGCCGTGTTAAACTTTCATAAGTTCGCGGGAGAAGGTGATTTAAACATCGATCTTGTAATGAATAGGGGGTTTGTAAAGACTAAAAGTATCACGCAAATTGAAAAAAATGACGATCTTGCAACTTTTAGGTATCATGATCTAGAAACCAAATCGATAAGTAATAACCAATTTTGAAACAGACAGGAACCCTTATCATACTTGCTTTTCCCGACACATTTGTTACTATGAGTGACGAATGGATTTGCAAATTATTGCCTTTAGTCGGTCTAGGAACTCGAGACTATATCAAGGCGGGTCATGCGGCGTTAGTATTGATTGAAAATGCGAACGGCGAAGCTAGTTATTTTGATTTCGGAAGATATGTAACTCCTAAAGGATATGGTCGAGTTAGAGGTGCTAATACAGATGCCGAACTCGGTATTCCTATGAAGGCTAAATTTTCTGAGGAAGGGAAATTTAAAAATGTAGATGAATTGTTGCTTTGGTTAGATGCAAATCCTCAAAAAACCCATGGATCTGGACGTTTGTTGGCTTCTGTTTGTGGAGAGATCGATTTTGTAAAAGCCAAAAAATATATTGATGATTTGCAAGGTCAAGGAAGTATTCCCTATGGTGCTTTTGATAAATTGGGAAGTAATTGTGCGCGTTTTGTTACAGACACGATTTTGGCATCAACATCCGATGAAAAAATAATTAAGGCGCTACGGTTTAATAAAAAATTCACTCCAAGTACGGTAGGAAATGTAGAGAAAGGCGACACCTTAGGGCAAGTGTATGAAGTTTACCAAGGAATAATTAAGCCGTTTGAGGGATCTGCTTTAAAGGAGAATTTGACCAATTATTTCGATAAAAAGAAGCCTATTCCCGAATTAGAGCAAATTGATGGTGATGGAAATCAACTGCCAGATAATGCTCAGCGACTTTCAGGGACTGGGAGTAATGCTTGGTTTGAACTACTTCAGGAAGATTCTTTACCTAAAAATCATTACCGAATAAGACGCTATAACGATTGGTACGAGCTGGATTATGATGGAGTGTATATTTCGGAAGATTTAAATATATCGCAACCATATCAGTTCACATATGATTCTAACTGTGCTTTTTGCACCATTCTACAAAATGAATCTAAAATACATCTAAAAGGCGTCGGGGCCTTTGCTAACTTTAGTTTATCGCAAAAGGTGCGCTCAGCTTAAACAACGGTATAGATACTCTGAATTTTTTAGTATTGGTGAAATTTACCATATTATAGTGCCCTTGCATGGATCCGAAAGGAGCAGTTAAAATACATCCACTGCTATAAGTGTGTGATTCTCCTGGTTGAATTACAGGTTTTTTTCCAATAACTCCTTCTCCTTCTACTACTTCAATATGATTTAAAGCGTCTTTAATTTCCCAACGACGAGAGGTGAGTTGAACGGTATCTTTACTTTGATTTTCAATAGTAATAGTGTACGCAAAGGCATAATGCAATTGCTCACCTTGAGGGAAGCTCCCTTCAAAACGAGTCTGTACCATTACTTTAATACCTTGTGTTACCTGTTGTACCATATCAATAAAAAATAGCAGTTACTACAAAGAATAGAATTGCGGTAAAACTGGCTATCCAGATGAAAACGAAATTTAAGAAAATAAATTTTATGATGGTAATAAAACGCTTGTTTTTGTAGAAGTTACGCAGCGCCTTATAAAAATAAAACGGACCAACTAACCCGAAGAGTACTCCACTCACTACTTCCGCTCCAATAATGGCGTCGAAAGGTAGCGCAATTATAGAAGCTAAGAATACAAAGCTAAAAATGTGGAATATGAAAACCATATGTTCCATATAAGTAAACTTTTTGGACGAGTAAACCAGCCAAAAGAATAGCGCGTATATAGGGGTAAAGAAGAATAAAAAGAAGGGTATTTTTTCAATCAAATAAGTAATAAAATCACTCGGATTTTTTTTAATCTGTTCCACGGCATCTACTTTAGAATAGGCCCATCGATTCCATTTGTTATTAGGATGATTTAAACTGTCCAAGGCCGTGGAAACGTTTGTAATGCCAGTGTCGTTGTAGAACTCGTTGTACATATTCAATCGATTAAGCCAACGTTCTCCCCAGTCCATTTTTTCAAGACTATCTGCCGAAATCACTTTATATTTTGGAACTGTATCTAGTTTTTTACTCGTTGCGGCAGTTGTGATAATACTATCCAGTTTTTCTTTATCAAAGTAGACATCACCATTGGGAATGCTATCGGTAAACTTTAATGCATTAGACACAATAGAATCTACCGCAGTACTATCATTGTTTATTGTTTCAAATATTTTAACATTGTCTCCAGTAGGACCAAATTGAAAATTATTGCCTTCGTTGGTTTCATTAACACCAAATGCTCCGGTTAGGCCTTGAATTAGAAAATAAATGATGGAAACACTAAGAAAAAAGCGAAATGGATTAGCGTAGCGTAATCGTTTGCCTTCTACATAGTTTTTGGTAATTATTCCTGGGCGAAATAACAAATCTTTAATCGTGTATCTAAACCTGGAATCATAGGTAATTATACTACCTAAAAATTCACCGAGAAAATCTTTTAAAGAAAGACTCTTCGTCGTATTCATTTGGGAACAATACGAACAAAAACGGTCGGTTAATTCTAGAGGTTGTCCACAATTTAGACACTCCGAGCTACGATAAATAGCAGCTTTTCTTCCGCCTTTAATTTTCGCGGGTTTGTTAGTTTCTTCTTGGGTTGGTTGGTTGGTTTCTTCGCTCACACCCTAAAGATAATATGTTTTGGTGAGAATGTTACTGTTGGAGAACTTCCGAAGTAAACAATTGTGGATGTTTTTCTACAAAACGCTCCAAAACGCTAAAAAAGTTGAGAATATCCTCTGGCTCATTTCCATAATTAATGGTCACCATTCTCACAAATTCATCTTCTTTAAAAGACCCAAAACCTACCATTAGTGCTCCGTGTTCGTAGAGCGCTGTGCATAGGGTTTGAGCAGGAATGCCTTTGTAATTGAAACATACTGAAATCGATTGGTCAAAGCTATAAAATGTATAATCTGGGTGATTTCTGATATAGTTTCTGGCTACATCTCCTAATTCAAATTGCTTATCTACTATGGTTTCGAGACCTTTAGTACCTACAGCTTTCCAGAGTGTCCAGAATTTAAGAGCGTCATTTCTTCGTCCGCATTGTAACGATGTTTTACCTAGGTTGTAATCGTCGCCATCGGTTTGATATAAATAGGCGGCATCATTCGATAAAGAATCGCGAAGATGCTTTTTATTTTTAGTAACTAATATCGAGCAAATAAGCGGTGTGCCCATCATCTTGTGGGCATTGAAGTTAAACGAATTAGTATGTTCTAATCCTTTGACTAAATGTCGGTATTTGTCACTAAAAATAACGCTGCCGCAATAAGCGCCATCAACATGCAGCCATAGATTGTATTTTCGACTTATGATCGATATTTCATGAATAGGGTCAAATGCACCTAAAACGGTGGTTCCAGCAGTTGCATTCACAAAAAATGGATGCAAGCCATTAGCTAGGTCTTCCTGTATTTGTGTTTCGAGTGCGTCGGGACGCATTTCACCTACTTCGTTAACGGCTATATAGCGCACTTGTGCTCTTCCAATGCCTGCGAAGGCTGCATTTTTTGAGGTGGAATAGTGGGATTCGGTTGAGGTGTATGCAATTAGTTTTTGAGAAACTCCCTGAGTCTTAATATCCGAATTATAGGCGTCGCGGGCCATCAATAAAGCTATAAAATTACTCATAGAGCCACCTGCAGAAAAAGTTCCGTCGCTATCTTCTCCATAACCAATAAGGCTGCACACCTTATGTAATATTTCTTTTTCTACGCCTACTTGAGGTCCTGCAACTTTATAGGTGTACATACTATTATTCAGCAGAACAGCCAATAAATCTCCTAAAGTTGCCTTGGGGTTTCGTCCGCCAAACAATTGATTAAAAAATAACTTGGTCGCCGTTCGAGGAGTGCTTAAAACTAATTTCTCCAAAACCTCCTCAAAAGCCGCGTCTGTTGTGGGGCTATCTGCGAGGGAAATATCTAGGTCTTGATATAAGGTTGCTGCAGGTATAGGATTAGCTACAGGTTCGTTGGCTTCAGCATCAAATAGTTTCTCCGCCAATCGATTAAATAATTGTAGCTCTGTATTCATAGTGTTTTATTTTCTGAAATGTAACTTAGTTATTTGTAATAGTCGTGGCATTTGCCATTCCCATACCAATAATTCGATCGAATCTACCACCTAGGTCTCGGTAGTAAACGATCACAGTGTATTCGTTTTCGGTTTGCCAATAATTTCCGCTAACCGCACCAGGGTCGATGCTACCATCACGATCTACTAAAACGTACTTATAATTGTAGAATCCTTGTTTGAAAAGGCGAGAGTTTCTGTACGTGTCGCTTTCGGTGTCGTATCGCATATAGGTCGTCTCGTCGATGGTCCAATTATTGAAATTACCATAGATATGAAGTTCCTTGTCTCCAATATCATCATAATACTGTAGATTAAAATGTACCTGTGTGTAATCTGCTTCGATGGTAACGTCATTCACATCAATATTGCGAATTACAAAGTTCCCATTCACATCGGGATTATAGGTGTATGGTCGATCTTTACGGGTGATATTGGTAAATAAATAAGTATTGTACAAATCTTGTAAGTCGACCCGTCTAATTCCATTAACAGCAGATCTAATGTCTTTGGTGTCAAACCCGAGGTATTCATTGCCTCCCCAAAACGAAGCCTCTTGGTCGTATCTATAAATAAGCTCGTTTCCTAAAGTGTACTGTGGTTTTAAATTGGTGATAGCCGTCTTTAAATTACTGTTTTGCAGCACTAAGGTCTTTACATTTTGCTTGGGATTAATCAATATTTTTTGTCCTGAAGCAACAGTGAATTGGACCACTTGTTTTTCTTCTATGAATTTCAGATTTCTTGACCTTTTTACTTCAACTCGAACACCTACCTGATTTTCGATTACCATAAATTTACGGGTAAATACTAGGTAGCCATCATCATCAAAAATGCTGAGGAGGTAATTTCCGCTTTTTGAAATTGAACGTGTTTCTCTATTTGGAATGGTGACTGTATAATGTGAAAATAACTGTAATGTGCTCAGAGAATTTTCGTAAGTCTCAATTCGCACATCATCAAAGCCGCTAAGATATTCACCTTTGGACAAGTCGCTTTCAGTCCAATCAAAATTACAATGAGTAATGGTATAATAGTAATCGGCTTCGTTTCCTATGATATCATCAAAAGACAATTGAAGGGGTTCGCCGAGACGAATAATAGGAAGCTGACTCTGTTGTGTGCCACCGCGAAATTGGATGGTTCGGATGTTTTCGGGTTCAATTTTTTCCTGAACCTGAGCGAAAAGTGAAGGTAATGTCAGGATCGTAAAAAGAAAACAAACAATTTTTTTAATCATAAAAGTTGATTTGTGGTGTAAAGATAATCAAATTTTGTGCCTAAATGGAGTCGAAGAATCTTGCGCTTTGGGCTTTTCAAAATTATTTCCATTCTATTATGAAAAGCAGGTTTTAGTTTGTAAATTTGCAGTCGCAAAATCTGAATATTCAGTATTCAGGTTTAACGAGAACTTTAACACATACATCCTATGTCAAAAGACATTAAGATTAAAAAAGGTCTTACCATTAATTTAAAAGGCGAAGCGGACAAAACTCTTTCCAAAGCACCGCGCTCAAGAACCTTCGCTATTAGACCTTCAGACTTTCATTTAATCACTCCAAAAATGGTGGTTAAGGAAGGTGCAAAAGTACAAGCCGGTGATACCTTGTTTTATTCAAAATCAAATGATGCAATCAAATTTGCATCTCCTGTGAGTGGAACACTATCGGCTATTGAAAGAGGGGCGAAACGCGTAATTACTAAGATACTAGTTGAAGCCGATCAAGAAGATAGTTACAAGGATTTTGGAGTCATGGACGTGTCTAGTGCTTCTGCCGATGTTATCAAAGATCGTTTGCTTGCGTCTGGATGCTGGGCATTTGTTAAACAACGTCCTTATGATGTAATTGCAAATCCTGAAAGTACACCAAAAGCAATTTTTGTCTCTGGCTATAGTACGGCACCTCTTGCTGCCGATCTGGATTTTTCTCTACGAGGAAAAGAAGCGGAATTGCAGGCAGCGATAACAGCGTTGAGCAAATTAACTGAAGGAGTTGTGCACGTGAGTATTGGGAAATCTGGTGCTTCTCCGCTTGAAGGCATGAAGAATTGTGTTATACACAATGTTTCTGGGCCACATCCTGCTGGAAATGTAGGTACGCAAATAGGGAAAATTGACCCTGTAAATAAAGGAGAAGTTGTTTGGACAGTAAGCGCACAAGATTTGGTGATTATAGGTGAACTATTATTAACCGGAAAATACAATGCAGAACGAGTAATTGCATTGGCAGGTTCTTCGGTGAAAGCTCCAAAATATTACACTACCAAAATAGGTGCTGAAGTTTCGACATTTGTTTATGATTCTGGTTTAACTGAAGATCATTCGCGCGTCATTAGTGGAGATGTATTAACCGGAACTCAAATTTCACCAAAATCTCATTTGGGATATTACAACAATACCGTAAGTATAATTCCAGAAGGTGACGATTATGAATTCTTTGGCTGGAATAAGCCAATTTTTAATAAAATATCGACTTCAAGAGCCCTGACCTTTTCATGGCTCTTTCCGAAGAAAAAATTCGATTTAAATACTAATACCAATGGTGAACATCGTGCATTTGTAGTTACAGGTGGTTACGAAGAAGTGTTCCCAATGGATATTTACCCATTACAAATATTAAAGGCTTGTATGGTGAAAGATCTAGATGCGATGGAAGCACTAGGGATGTATGAAGTTGCTCCCGAAGATTTTTCTCTAACCGAATTTGTATGTGTGTCTAAACAACCACATCAGAAAATTATTCGTGAAGGTCTTGATTTAATGTATAAAGAAATAGGATAAGCTATGGGATTGAAACAAAATTTACACGCCCTTAAAGAGAAATACAAAGGGAAGAAAATGGCCCCTGCGTTCAACGCATTGCATACCTTTTTGTATTTACCAAATGAAACTACGCACGGTGGAACACATATTAAAGTAGCAGACGATTTAAAGCGCACGATGAATATTGTGATCATGTCCTTAGTGCCTTGTTTGCTTTTTGGAATCTTTAATGCCGGTTACCAACATCACATTCAAACAGGTGAGGTAACCAAGGCTCTTAGCTTTTTTAGCGGAGAGTTTTGGAACATGGGCAATTTTACCATGGGAGCGTGGAAAATTCTACCCTTGGTCGTTGTTTCCTACGGAGTAGGTCTTGCAGTAGAATTTTTATTCGCTGTCATTAAAGGTCATGAGGTAGAAGAAGGATACTTAGTTACTGGAATGCTAGTGCCGCTTATAGTGCCGGTTGATATTCCATTATGGATGTTGTCGGTTGCTGTTGTTTTTGGTGTAGTGATTGGAAAAGAAGTGTTTGGTGGAACTGGAATGAATATCTTAAATCCTGCCTTAACCATACGTGCCTTTTTATTCTTTGCTTATCCAACTTGGATGAGTGGAGATAAA